>LWDU01044793.1_pt1 | contig 10322 bp, 5 predicted proteins | sample 727161 | NCBI WGS metagenome assembly LWDU01 (sample SAMN04566230, study PRJNA314399) | hydrothermal vent metagenome | isolation source: deep sea hydrothermal plume seawater | place: Mexico: Gulf of California, Guaymas Basin | collected 2004-07-11 | reverse complement strand
CGATCAACAAGGAAATGATAAGCAATATCATTCCATCCTCGCCCATTCTGATGAAAATCCTGAATCCATCTAACTTGACTTTTACCTTCAGTTAAATTTTCTGCACTACAACAGGCTGCATGATGAAGAGTTAACTTATCAATATAGGGATGGTTACTATAGGAATATTTTGGAAGTTCTGCTCCCCATTCTTCTCTTGTAACAATAATGGGTTTTGGAACATCACCATCCATCATATTCATGGGGCGTGAAGTAGCCTGAATTATCTCTAAATCGGGAATAAATCCAATCACTGATTTAATTTGTAATAATTCAGTAGCAATAATGGTATAGGTAAATTGACTTAATTTTTCCTTTGATTCATTGGTAAATGTTGCAAAGGTTGTACCCGAGTTTTCATCTTGGAATATATTCCCCAAATAAGAAATAGATTGACCTCTCTTATTAATAGTAGAAAATGTAACACTAATGACAGATTCACTTTCAATCTCAAGCGCGCCACCTTCTAATAAATAATCTATTTGAGAAGATTTTCCTTCATGTATGAAGAAGGATAAACTGTCATGGATTTGAAGATTAGGATATTTGTCAATTAATGGACCCAAATCTCCAATTTGGGAAAATATAGAGAAAATTCGTTTCAATTCAATAATATATTTATAGCTTAAAAATTAAACCCTATTGATAGTCGCTCTACAGAACCTAATGGCCCAAAATCTGAAATTGAATAATCCAATTTAAAAATGGTAGCCGTTCTCCAAATACGATAATCTAATCCTACACCAAATGTTGGGCCTTCAATTGACTCTTCTTTAAATAAAGAAGGAATCCCTGTACGTACGGAAACAAGATTATTAAAAACTGCTTCCATGCCCATATTCACATACTCAGAATTATCATTAGGGTGTAGTGCATCTATGCCATAGGTTAATCTTAAATTATTTGAATTAATGAATTCGCCAGAAATACCAACGCGGAAAAACAATGGTATTGGAAAAGATTCTGTTTCAAGATTTGCATTGATAAACTCAACATTCCCCTGATTCACTGGATCTGGATCCACACTGATTTTTTGATCTATACCCTCTAATTTCATTTTTCCGCCATAATTACTTATAGATGCGCCAAGCCTTATTCCGTTAAATGGTGTTGTAAATAACGCACCAATATCCCCTGCAAAAGTACTCGCCGTTGCATGCCAAATATTCTGTTGGATATATTTGATGGAGCCACCTAAGGAAAATTTATCCGTCAAGGAACGGGCATAGCTTAGATTAACTGCTAAATCATTAGTAGAAAATTTTTCACCGGTTCCTTCTGGTTTTACAACAGTTCTTACAAGATCTTCCGGTGAAGAAAGGCTGATGATACCAAATCCTAATACACCTGCCCCCTTAAGAGAAATTCCTGTAAAAATATGTTGATATTTCATGGAAGCAAGCCAATCATGGGTTCCAAACTGAACGCCAATACCTTGGATGCTTGCCAATCCAGCAGGGTTCCAAAACATACTACTCAAATTGGATGTCAAGCCAACACCTGCATTTCCCATTGCTGTACTACGTGCATCCACACCTATTTTCAGAAACTGAGCCACTGTTGTACCCGATTTGGTAATAATTTGATTGTTTCCATACTGCCCCAATAGAACAGTTGATATGAATGTGATGTGTAATAATCTTTGTATCATTTTATAACTGCAAACCTTCCAATTTTTTCACCCACACCTGGTGCATTAACATGATAAAAATGGAAAATTATCTTTTGTAGTCAAGTCCCAATGTTCCTGCCCATTATTCATCTCAGTATCGTGGTTCAATGTTTGGACATGGTCACCTGAAACTGTATAAATAGAAATAGTACATTGCATTGGTAAATGATTAAAGTAGATTTTCCGAGAGCCTCTATCTTGGAGGTTCTGCAAATCCAATTGTTCTAACACATTCGTTACAACATAGGGGTTTGGTACAACAGAAATATTTTTCAATTCATTTTGTGCTTTATTGCTGTTATAATCACTTGCAACCGTTGAAAAAGTCATTGTATCACTCACAGCAAATGGTCGATGAGTTCCTATGAAAAACACATCCCCATTTACAGGAGATATCGTATCACCAAACTCAGGTTGAGAAAAAGTGAATTCCCACTTAGGTCTGAGAGGATCACCTTCCATTATGATTGCTCGATCCCCGGGTGTCCAAAGGCTATCTGAATCACCTTCTTCAATTATGGTAACTTCTTCTTGAGCCAACTCCCTCCCAACTGTTACATCCCAAACTTGAAAATTCATCCTTGAATACCCAAAAGATGAATGCAACGCGCTACTACTGGTATCAGCTATTTCATCAAAAAACCTGATCTCATAATCTCCAGGATACATGAATTGGTCTGCACCATTAAATGGTATGACATCACCAATCCAATTTGACCTAGACGAAGATGACCAACCTGTACTTGATTGATTCAGAGCCAATACTACATCCTGAACTGTAATATTAATTCCATCAAAAATTGGATTTAATTGTTCAGAATGTACATGCTCACTATCTATGAATGGGAAATAGGTATACGTTATAGTATAAATTTGACCATTTGACATTGCCCCTGAAGGTATACCCCTAATTTTCCCTAAATCATTTAACATTTCATAATCATTACCCTGAATATATTCATTCCCATTTTCATCAATAACGAGTACAGACTCACCAACAATATTCTCCTTTAACAAACCAACAAATTGATCTATTCTTATTGTGATTTTTTCTTCAATAGGTGTTAAATCTCTCAAACTATAGCGCGTAGGTGATTCTTTGAAGGTTAGCTGAAACATGTTGTCATTTCCTACTTCATCTGGACCAACAATTTCTAAATGAATGGTACCGGTGGACACACCTGAAGGATGCGTAATAAATCCATTGATACTACCAGGCACATACCCTGTAGATGGTGACCTCGGGATGACCCTCCTAGTATTTACATCAAGAATTAGCTCATTTGTTTCAGGGTTGACTGTAATAGTTTTGGAACATTCTGTAGGTGGAATCTGTAAATCCACATCACCATGATCATAAGAAACAACAGTATAGTAGTAAGTTTGACCGTTGATCACATTATTTGAATCGATAAACGAATGAACCAGCCCAGTATTGTCACCTAAATTATAGTGAGTCCCTCTACCGGAGTAAACTACAGAACTGAGACCAAAGTAATCATTATCAAGATCAAATTTTGCAGGTGCTCCATTAACCATTTTTAATGGTTCAAAAAGAAATTTAGTCCCAAAATCATCTGTAATTGTTTGTTGATCCAAAAATTGTGGATCCGTACTTCTATATATCACATAGCCTTCAAAATCATATTGATCTGATATAGGATCAATAGACTCTTCCGCCTTGTTGTCCCAAAATAAGGTGACCTGTTCATCCCCAGGAACAGCAGTAATAATTGGTTTTTCAGGTGGTTTAGCAAATTGATAATTCCTTTCATAAATATCCTGCGCTGTAATAGCATTCAAAGTAAGATCATCATGGTCTTCTCCAACGAGTAGTGCAATAGAGAATCTTCTTGTTTCACCTGCCGGGAGGTCAATAGGACCTGAATTATAAATAAATACATAATCTCCAGCCTGGGTGGCATTTGCAGAATCAAAAACACCTGGTTGCAAAAAATCATTAAATACACGGTCATCAGCAGCAATTGTTGTTCCCGAAAATGATGGAGACGAAAAGCCGGTTAACCCAACCATATCTGCTTCATCTAAATCAGTCCATTCATAATTAGGTTCACCTGGTGCACGAATATCATATTCTTTATCACAATCAATTGGGGCTGTCGGTACTCCATCACCCTCACCACAGTCACCCGTGTTTGGAACACCATCTATACCAATATCGTCATTTTCAACATCCCAGTCATTATCATCATCTTCATTATTATTTCGACTTTCATCTATCATTCCATCATTATCATTATCTATTCCATCATAAGGATTCCCAGGACTTTCTAAAAACTTATACCCAAAAAAACCGGGGCTTCTGGCACTTCCACTCGCACTACCATCTTCATCCCAACAATAAACCATATTTAATTCATGATCAAAATAGGATAAATCATCACTCCAATCACTTGGACCTCCAATATGAGGGTCACCCCACATACCAAATATTACCTCATGTAGATCTTTTTCACTTTTATTAGTTACTTTATAGATCAGAAAAATAATATCTTCTGCTAAGGGATTTGCCCATTGGTAATACCTATATTCAATCTGTAATCCCAAACCCTTTCGAGAAGAATCATCTGGAAAGGGATAATATTCAAACTCTTTGTTTCTTCGATCATCACAGACAAAAAATGCTTCTTCATCTGCATTGGATGCGCCTTGTTTTAAATCTCCTGGCCAAACATAATCTTTTAGATTGGGATTATACCAATCATCTGCCCAGCTATCAGGTTTGCCGTCAAAATCACGATCTATATCGCTTGATGTTGGAATCTTTTCAGAATTCGGATCCGCAAAATATATACCATTATCACTGTGTGCCAAAGGCTCCCAAGTCCAAAATTCTGACCCATCTGGAGATCGTTCAGGGTCTGTTACCAAACCATCACTAATTACCCTGGCAAACCAAGTTGTATCCCCATTTTCTACTTTTGGATAAGCATCCGGGTGACTATTGGGTTTAACCGGAACTTCAGCGCAAATAAACGGACCAAACTCATATCCATATCCCAAACCTTCCCAAATAATATCTGTGATTCTATTACCGGGCCTAGATATAGAACCATAATTCCAAATCTCGGATGTAATTTTATTCCCTGTGATAATTGCATATTGGCGGCGTAGAATCTGTTCATCATCCTCTAAAATGCGGGCACGATTTCTTTCTGTCCATCGATAATACCGTTTAAACTTGGATTGGCTCCATTCTTTCTTAGGGCCATCTTTGAAATCTTTATCTAATAGAAATGGAAAAGCTGCTTTGGTTAGATTACCAAAGATCAGAACCAGTCCGATCAAAAAACTTAAATGTATTTTTTTTGGACTCATAAGTTAATGCTCCATCCTATAGTCACTAATCTTGGCGAACTGTAATAATCCGGTCGATTATGATATTCATCCCAAGTATGTATACCCGTTTCTCCATAATGACTTTTGAATGCTTCTGTCTCTTGGAGTGAACGATTTACATAAGTATAACCTGATCGACCCGTATCCGTATAAACATATTTTTCATTTCGAGTATCAAATACATTATAAACTTTTATGAATAGTTCAAATTCCAGTTTGGCTAGGGAAAATACTTTATAAAACCTCATATCCAGTGATTTTTGAACTGGTTTCCGTGAGCTGTTGGGATAAGGGACATAATTTGCATTTGGAATATTTGGAGTATAAGGCCAACCGGTGCTCAATTTTCCAATAAAACTAAGCCCCCACCCTTCTTGACCTGGCTCAGTAATTGAGACGGTGGAATTAAATACATGACTTTGATCCCAAGATAAAGACACAATTTTCTTTTCTTCCTCTTCACCTGTCAATGCATTGAAAAAGAAAGACCCACTATTTGTACTATTTCCTTCAGTAGTTTGGTAAGAATAATCAAGAAAAGCAGACAACCTTGATATAGGGTCCCATCTTTTTGTTAAGCTGAAGGTAATTCCCTTCACCATGGCATAATCTTTATTTAAATAAATTGCATAGTCGGATGGACCATATACAGGGGAATTATAATGGATAGATTGTAGTGCTAAAAGATTCCGAATATCCTTATAAAAAATACTGCTATTGATAGCCATATACTGATTTAATTGCTGCTGTAATCCAAATTCATACATCACAGTCTTTTCGGGTTTTAAATTACCATACCCAATACTTGGTGAAAGTCCTGCACCAAAAATACTTTTCAAAAATAATTTCCGAAGTGTGGGCATTTGATAAAAATGACCATAGGAAAAATGCAAAACTCCTTCATCGGTAATGGGGAATGCCACACCGATTCTGGGTGACCACATTGTTTTATTCTTGCTTTCCGATTCATTTCCTTCAGGGTCAATCAGATTATTGATATGCTTGGTATTTGGTTCGAATGCATCATAGCGAATTCCTGCATTCATGATAAAACTCTCGTACTCTAGCTTATCCTGAAAATAAGCAGAATAAAAGGTAGCATCCTCAGTATAATAATTATGGGAAGGCGATCCGTTTTCAGTGGTGATGGTTGGTATCTTATAGGTGTTACCATCAAATAAAACTGAAAAATTTCTTTCATTCAAATTATCATTTCTATATTGAATGCCAGCTTTGACCTCATGGCGGGTAGTAATCTGCGATGTAATATCAAATTTACCACCTAGAGATTCAGAGTCTCTATAAGAATGCCCTCGATTAGATCCTCCAAATGAGAATGTGGCTGAACTGGGGCTCCCTCTTATGTTAATTGTTGAAGCATAATTTGAGTTTGGGAGAATATAAACATTACTGTCAACTACGGTTACTTCCTGATTCCCAATTGTATAAACACCGGGGGTTTTAATTAATAATGCCATATCTTCATTATCTCCAAATCCTGCACCACTTGTAAATGGAAAAGCACTTTCTAAACTAATAGGCGAGAACTGAAATGCCTTATAGTCTGTTTTATTTATAAAAATATGCCCTTCATAAAAAGTTTTTCGTCCAATGGCATGATTGATTTTAAGAGATAGATTATTATTATTGGATTGAGATGTTGACCGGCCGTCCGGATTATATTTATAAAAATGAGAATAGGATTGAGACACTCCCTGACTCCCTAAGTATTGTGTAGATAATTTGAGCCTTGGTGTAATCTTATAAGTGAGTTTCACTAACTGGTTGAATGATTTACTGGGATTCATTGCAACTAGGTTACTATCCCCCCCCATTTGGATATACCACGTTTCTGTTTCAAAATTGGCATAATCTTGAACAGTGTGTTCGCGAATGCCGTAGAGATAACCAATCTGTCCAGTATATCTGGAGCTTGAGTTAAATGTTATTTTGCCTTTTGTAAAGGGAATCGGTCCACTCACATATCCTTCCCATGTTTGACGATTCAATAACTCATAATTATCAATATTGGTGTAAAGGTCTGTATCATTAGAATAGCGATCACCGGTGTACATAGAAATACTGCCATCATAATTTTGTCCACCTTCCTTGATCTGAATATTAACGATCCCACTCATGGCATTTCCATATTCTGCATTAAAAGCACCACTTACTACTTTTAATTCTTGTAATGCTTTGTTGGATACATTTATTGAAAGACCATTGGTGAAAAAAGGATTTGCAACAGAAATACCATCAATATAATATCCCACTTCATTGCTTCTCCCGCCACGTATGTGCAGTTCACCACCAGCACCCTGGTTAACACCAGCCTGAGCAGTGAGAACACCTAGAAAGGATTCCACAGGCATTGCACTAATTTCTTCAGCAGTTGTGATCTTTTGAGATGATGTTAGATCCCTGTGTATGAGCGGCCTGGTAGCAGTAACAACTACCTCTTCCCCTTCAATAACTTCTTGGGTTAATGCAAAATTCTGTTTTGATGTGCGGCCTGTATTTACAATCAAATTAGTTACTTTTACAGTTGCATATCCGATATAGGATGTTTTGAGTGTATATGTTCCCGGACGAACATTAATAATGATGAATTGTCCATTTACATCTGAATCGGCTCCAATTCCTTGACCTTCAACTATAATACTTACACCTAGTAATGGTTCGCCAGAATCTTTTTCTACTACAATACCTGATATTTTCCCACCTTCGGCAAGAATGATGGAGCCAAAAAGTAAGAATGTTAATATCCTTAATATTGTATTTTTTACCATGTCATTAATTTTACTGTTTACTTAGGATTTCCAGTTTGAATTGAAATGAAATCTATATTAGAACCCACTATTTTTTCAACTTTAATGTGATATTCGTTCCATTATTAAAATCTATCCTTTCTCACTAACCGCAAGTTTAACAAAAGGGGTAAAAGAACAATAGAGTTTTCTCTCTTAAAAATAAAAATTGAAGATTGCGTAACCATTTTCAGTAGTTCAACCTTAATTTTGAGAATGAAAATGGTTGTATTCTCTTGAGCTAAAATATTATTTGTAAGATAGATAGTATCCCACATGTTAAATAAGTCTCTAATGGTTATTGATCCAGCAATAGTGAAACCAGCTATTGAATCATTTAACAGAATTGCATCTATAGCACCATACCCTGTAACATATCACNCTTCAAAAGGAATTTCTATTCTTGGCCTATGCTATGGACACCAACTTATTGGTCATATCTATGGTGGTAAAGTTGCTCCTTTGTGGTCAGGTGAAAAAAAACAGGGTGAAAGAGTTGTGCGCTTAAAAAAGAGTACGCTCTGGGGACAATCTACCTCCGGACCTCTGATATACTCCCACCAGGATGGCATTGCAATAGTTCCTCCGGGATTTGATGTGATTGCAGAAAGTGATTTGGTTTTTACAGATGCAATCGCAAGCAAAACAGAGCCCGTATGGGGTTTCCAAACCCACCTTGAAGCCACTCAGACATTTGTTGATGACCACAATATTCCAGTTGATAATGCGAAAGAGTCATTCAGATTTGGTCACAGTATTCTTGATAAATTTATCATGTCTTTGAAATGACAAACACCCTAAGGTCATTGAAAAAGAAACATTTTCTCATTGCTATATTCATAGCATATCAGTCTTGTGCTCCTCCTAGATCACTTCTCTATCTTGAAGGAAATTCAGGATTAAAAAATAAAATTAATGATATAATCGAATCCTCAGAAATTGATTTAAATATGGGTATAAAAATAATCTCTCTTCGCGATAATAAAACACTATATGCCTACAATAGCCAAAAACTATTAATGCCCGCCAGTACAAATAAGCTATATACCTGTGCAGCTGCATTACACTACCTTGGTAATGATTACACGTTCAAAACCAGCGTATTAAAAAATAATAATAATTTAATTTTGAAAGGCGGTGGTGACCCAGATTTGAAGATAGATGAGCTTGACTCTCTAGCAAAAATGGTCTCCAAATCTGTTAAAAAAGTTGATACACTCTATACAGATGATACTTTTCTAGATTCTTTAAACTATGGCGAAGGCTGGATGTGGGACGAGGGGCCCTGGTGGTATGCAGCCCCCGTTAGTGCACTATCAGTGAATGATAATTGTATAGATTTTTATATTGAGCCTGGCAAAGTTGGTAGATCTGCTAAAATAGATCACTTTCCAGAAACATCTTACATTACTTTTGAAAATAATTCTATAACAGTAGATAATACATTAGACTTTAAAAAAATTAAAATCGATCGGGACTGGGTTTCGAATAAAAATAACTTTACTGTCACAGGTGAAATACTTAATACCACAAAAAAAGATACTCTTTTTAGGAATATTTATAATCCGTCATTATTTACTGGAACAATTTTTAAAGAACTATTAAAAAAGCATGGAACACAAGTTAAACAGTTATCGGCAAAGCCTAAAGATCTATCAGATTATAAGGAAATAGCTAACCATAAATCGGACTCACTAATAGCCTCAGCAAAAAACTTGATGAACTCAAGTGATAACCTGACCGCAGAACTTTTTGTGAAATCGATTGGTGCTCTGGACTCTCTGCCCGGAACATGGAGAACTGGGCTTGATAGTGTAAAATCCTTTTTAGCTGGACAAGTAAAAATAGACACCTCAAAAATTAGGCTGGCTGATGGTTCTGGCGTTTCTAGGTACACCCTGACTAGCTCTGACCAGCTCATATCTCTTCTAACATGGGTATATAACAGCAAGCACAAAGATGATTTTATATCTACTCTTCCTGGTGGTGGATGGCCAAATAGTACTCTTGAAAAAAGATTAATCAATGAAGGTGGCAAGGTTAGGGCAAAAACTGGTGGGTTATCTGGAGTGCGCAATTTAGCTGGTTATATTGAATCCCAAAAATATGGCACTGTGGCATTCTCAATATTGATGAATGGCTATATCGGCTCTTCATCAAAACATAGCTATGTTCAAAACCAGATTATTAAAACAATCCTCTATGATTAAACCAACTGCTCTCAAGCCAAATGCCACCATTGGCATAGTGAGTCCATCTTCATGGATGAATGAATCAGATTTGAAATTGGCTATAACTGTATTTGAAGAAAAGGGCTACCATCTTGTTTTGGGCGAAAGTGTATTTTTGAAAGATCATACATTTGCAGGGACACCAGAACAAAGAGCCAATGATATTAATGGCATGTTTGCCAATCCAAATATTGATGCTATTATTTGTGCTCG
>LWDU01036757.1_pt1 | contig 10323 bp, 8 predicted proteins | sample 727161 | NCBI WGS metagenome assembly LWDU01 (sample SAMN04566230, study PRJNA314399) | hydrothermal vent metagenome | isolation source: deep sea hydrothermal plume seawater | place: Mexico: Gulf of California, Guaymas Basin | collected 2004-07-11 | reverse complement strand
GCGTAAACGGGGGGGTTATTAATAGAACTTTCTGCATCGGTGGCGAAATTGGTCCATTCACTGCTGTCAGATCTTGGCTTTGATTTATGGATTGTCTTTCAGGGATTGCTCGTCATTGGCATTCCAATCAATTTGTGATTCAAATTTTGTCTTCTCATGCAATAAAGGAGACCATAACGTCTGGACTGATTTTTGAAAACCAAACATGTGGAGCATTGATATTCCCTTGATTATGGCTTCATTTGTGAGTGTTTTCGATGCGAAAGTCGCGATTTCATGAAAAATGGAACCTGACAAACAGGCAACCAGTCACGAATGGTGCTAAGTTAAGGCATTTTGTTCCGTCCTGATGGGTTATCCATTGTCCGGGGTCGACGCCCCCGGCTTCAGGAACAAAATCATGTCCAGGGCCGTTTCAAAGTTGAAGCCGGCCTCGGTTAGGCCGGATTTGACATTGTTCCGGTCATTTCAATCCCAGTCCCAAATGCCCGGAAATTCCAATGATCCACATCCTTACCTTAGTGCCAGTCCAACCAGTCACAACGTTACGGTCTCGACCATCCCGGGTTACCAGAATTCGCGCAGCTGATGTTTTGGGAAGACTAGGAAAGGCACGTAGATCCCAGGGTCGCATGAAAAGGTCAGATGGGTTTCCTATGGACAAGCGAGTCTGGGGGGCGGTTTAAATGGTTGCTGATTGAGGTGTCAAAATTTGTGTCAGAGCTGCATCTGTCTGCATCTGAACCGTATCTGTAACATGTTGGTGTTTAGGTGGTAATTTGATGGTCAGCAATTTTCGTCAATCTTCATTCGCGGGTTCAACTTTCATCGTCCTAAAACTCATAAATGATACCTATACAACGATTTAATGTGAATGACGATTTTTCACCCATTCGACGACCGGATCAAGCGGAAGTCTTCGAACTCGAAACGATTTTCTCAGCAGCACCTAGCGAAATTGAAACCAGTTCCCAGCCTCGTTGGGGTGAGGGGAGAATCCTTTCTTGTCCACCCGGCCTATTGACTGCCTACAGAGTTTAGAGCTGTGCAAGTGCGAATTCCCTTCTAACTTGCTTCTATACTCATGCAAAAAAATAAGGGTTATCGAGGTCTGTTTGGGTCCTGTTTTTCATTCAAGTATTCGTTTGTAACATGTTGTAATGGAACTTTTAATCCCCTTCAGTGCTCGTGAGTCAAATGGGAGTGACAATGGTCAAAACACATTGGCATTGTGGGGGGCAGTGGTTTGATTCCCCTCGACTCCACCAGACTTTTTCAAGGAGTTCAATTTGTTTATCTGAAGCAAAAATCGTGATAAGCTTTGCTCATGAAAAACATCATCAATTTTTGGTTTTGCTGGAAATCTGGAATTTTACTGGTTGCATCGGGATTACTTTTTGGCTGTGGCCCCAGCGCAGAAGCCAAGATTGATGCCGAAGTATTGGAGCAATCTCGAGCTGAGGCCGAAAAAGGAGATGCCGAAGCGCAAAACAAACTTGGGGTGGCGTATGCTTTAGGCCAGGGGGTTACGCTGGATTATACGGAAGCCATGAAGTGGTACCGTCTGGCGGCCGATCAAGGTTGGCCGCAGGCCCAAAACAATCTTGGGGTGTTGTTTCGTGATGGGCAGGGTGTCGAACAGGATTATGAACAGGCGATCAAGTGGTTTCGTACAGCCGCTGATTTAGGATTCGCTGCTTCTCAAAATAATCTTGGTGTGATGTATTACAGTGCCCAGGGAGTTCCTCAGGATCATGAAGAGGCACTTAAATGGATTGGGAAGGCCGCCGACCAGGGCCACGAAAATGCTGCGAAAAATCTCATTCAGATGAAAGGTGGAGAGCATAATCATGATCATTAGCCGGTACCGTAAGAAACTCATGTTTCTTCTGAGCTGATGATTTGTGTCTTCATTTAACGCTAAGCTTGATTGGGCGAAATCGACCAATCCTGGATTTATTAGATGTGCCTTTTGTGGCAACATCGGCTGTGCGAATGGAGACAAGTGAAGGCGATTGATCCCCATGATCAAAGCTTCTATAGGATTTCATGGCAATACCTCCGATGCATTGCAGTTGGCTACAGCTGCGTTGACAGGATGTGGTCTCCGGATTGTTGTGCCAGGTCAGGACTCAATGGACATGCCGGGTAATCTACAGGAGAACTTCTCGAGCTTTGGATGTTTTGCTCGATAACATGGTTTTCTCAGCCCGGTGATACATCTTTTATGGGGGTAAGTTCGAAATCAATGCCATGATTCAATAACCGTTGAATCAAGTAATCTGAGAATCGAATTCCGTGCTGAAATCAATAGTAATCTATTTGTATGAGTCGGATTCAGGAAAGTCCAGATAGGATCCGGGCGGCAGATCGGCATAGCCTTCGAAATGTTCCGGTCTCAAAGGTTCAGTAAAGCTGTGTTCCTCGCCGAGCCACTTTCCGAGGTCGACCATTTTGCAGCGATCTGAACAAAAGGCACCGTACTTTCCAGAAAACCAATCACCCTTTTGCTGACATGATGGGCACTTAACATTTTTTTTCTTTTGGGTCATGGTAAGATCTTCCGTTTATTGGATTCCTGCCGATCGAAATCAATTACCGAAGATTCTATTGATAGATTACGTGATTGTCCGGTCCATTTTTGAGAGGATTGAGAATAGGGACAAGCAAATTAGCTTGCCGATTTTAACATGAACCTTGGTGAGACACGAATTTCCGATCTGTTTCTGGCCCCTTTCCGGTATTTTGGAGACCCGGGTAGTCGAATGTATTTTGGCTATCTGCTATCCGCATTGGGTATTGCGGTATTCGTCTATTTGATTGGACGTGAGGGCAGGGGGAATAAATCTATTTCAGGAATGATCCGATACATTTTTCCATTGAAAATCTGGCTGCACCCCTCTGCCATACAGGATTATTGGTTCCTGCTCATCAATGCGGTGTTGAAAGCTGTCTTGATTGTCCCTCTTGTCCTGACGGTTGGTTATAGTGTTTTTTCCTCAGTTCGATCGTTTCTTTACAAGTTTTCAGAATTTCCGGATCCTGTTATTGGATCCATTATGACCCGCGACAGTAGTGCCTTATTCTATACATTGGCTCTTCTTGTCGTGGGTGACTTTGCCCGGTTTCTTCTGCATTACATTTCCCATCGATGGTCTTTTCTCTGGGAGCTGCATAAGGTGCATCATTCAGCAGAAGTTCTGACACCAGCTACTCTTTACCGGGTTCATCCTCTGGAAAGTCTTCTTTTTGGAATACGTGAGGGGCTCGTATTCGGTCTTGTGACCGGGATTTGCGCATGGTATTTCGGTTCCATGCTTCAGTTAGTGGATGTCCTGGGGATTAATGCCTTCCTCTTTGTATTCAGAATGGCAGGTTCCAATCTCAGGCATTCCCATATTCGCGTTTCCTTTGGTCCCCGGCTCGAACATATCTTCATCAGTCCCTGCCAACATCAATACCATCATGGGGGTCAGCCTAATCAATTCAACCGAAACTACGGATCGATTTTTGCCGTATGGGATTGGGCATTCGGTAGTCTCAAGGTGATTTCGAGGCAGGAGTCGATCCATTACGGATTGCCGCGAAAGGAGCTCGGTCAATATTCAACCGTCTGGAAATGCCTTTGGAATCCTTTGAAATCAATAGGAAGGCGTGTAAGATGTTTTACCATCGGCCGAAAGAATTCAAACGGGAGGTAGGCATCTTTCAAATCAAGAAGCCATGAGCACCGAAGCGGAGTCTTCTTTCCATCGATCCAGTTGGTTTTCCGTCACACCGGAGGTCAGAAGATATTCCAAATCCATGTCAGTATCCGTTGGATCCTTTTTACCATCAGAGGCAAATTCATGGAGTGACTCGGCAACATAAATAGCAGATAGGGCGCTAAAAGTATTAGGCCCTTCTTTTGATGGTTGGTGGTGCCACATGATCGCTTCGATAATCGGTACCGGTAAACCCCACAGGGAGAAAAGATACGCTCCGATTTCCATATGGGTAGCCCCGAAAACCTGCTGTTCCGATTCCCAGTCTTGCAATTTGTTTTCTTTCTGGAGAATTATTGACTTCCGGTAGGCATCCGGATCTTGAGTAGCCAGAATTAATTTACCCAGGTCATGCAGCATTCCTGCTGTGAAGGCTTGATCCTGGATATTGCTGGGTAACTTCATATCTCTGGAGATCTTCTGTGCGTTCACGGCTGTCTGGAGACAATGCGTGGAAAGTTCATCTATTGAAATGCCTCCTTTGTCGGAATCTTCGTAATACGAAAACACATAAATCAGCATTGCCAAGCTGCGCACTGTTTCGATCCCCAGTAATTGGACGGCATCTTTTGGATGATGAATTTCATAGGCAAATCCAAAAAAAGCAGAGTTCACCAGTTGCAGCAGTTTCGCCGTCATGCATGGATCACAGGAAATCAGTGACGCAATTTTTTCAGTGGTCACATTCGGTTTCTGAAGTTCCTCTGTTATTTGAAAATATATCTTCGGGGAACTGGGAAGGTGACTGATTTGCCCGCAGAATTCCTTCAGCGTATTCTGATTCAGGGATTTATGGAGAGCAATAAGCGTTTGGATGATTTCCGTCAAATTGACCACTTCGAATGGTTTCATAAGAAACCGATGAGTAGCCTCAAGACATTGAATGACACTTTTCTGATCGGAAAACCCGGTTATGATAACTCGTGCTGTGGAGGGATACTCTTCCGCTACTTGAACAACCAGTTCGGCACCGTTCATTCTTGGCATGTTCATATCCGTGACAAGCACGTCGTAGGGTTCCTCTTCCATCAGATTCAACGCTTCAATGCCGTCCTCTGCATACCCTATTTCCCAATCGCTTTTCTTGTTTGAGAACATGTGTCGATACAGAGTCAATACCGTCTCTTCGTCATCTACAAACAATACCCGTGGTTTTTTTGATGAATCTAACTTGGTTGCCATCAATTATATACATCGGAAAATAATCATGGTTCCTTTAATGAAAAAGCGGATTTTATTCGGGTTTCATATCAGGTGAAAATGGAGGAGGTTCTTCGACGTTTTCAGTGAATCTCACCCGTTTTTCCTTAATTACGGGGAATCCCCACTCCCCCAGCAAGACTAAACCCTGTGATTGAACTCCGGGAGGAGTTCTTGAAGATCGCCATTTACCTGGAGGAATGCGAGACTGGCGACGGCTTGGCTCGGTGAATTGAGAGGGAGGAAACCTTTCTGAATACGACCGGCAGCGTCGGAAGCTAACTCAATCGGAAACTTATTTTCCTGAATGGCAACAAATTCCGAAAAATCTGAATAGCCTAACTTCTGAATTCTGTTCCGGCTGAGTATTCCGAAATAGAACCTTTTTCCGAATTGGACAATCCTCTTCAATTCGAGAGCCATGCGCCCCATGGTGAACCGGGCGTTGATTTCCACGATGGGTTTGATACGGAAGCGGTTTTCTTGATCCAGGTAGACAAATCCGTCAATTCCGACAGGACCTTCATGGTTCAATTTACCAAGATGGTCTTCGAGTGTCGGCTTTAGATCATTGAGCATTTCAAAAAACCATCCTTTCTTTTGGCCTTGGCTTAAAAGGAAACGTTTCAGTTCCGAGGACAATCCGTTTCCAAAATTTTTCTGGACGATGATCCCTTTGAACAGGCCTCGGTTATCAATATGGTTCCGGGTCAAGCCACGCCATCGCATTCCCTCCGGTCCAAAATCCCATTGAGCCGAAAAATCCAAAACCCGCGTCAACCAAGGTTCGATGATCACGGGGATTTCTGATTGGAGGGTGCGTCGAATCCATTGAATCTGAGCGGGGAGCAATTCCGGTTCCCACAGACGGATCATGTGTTTTCCGGCCATGCCGAAATCCTGTTTCACCACTAATTTGCTCCATCCTTCACGACGATAATCCTGAATGATTTCAAGGGCCTGTTTTTCACTGGTGGCCCTTTTTCCGACGACTTCGACTGGGCAGAAACTTGGATTGTGCTCCTGATTCTCCAGCCACTGCAGGAGAACGTTGCAACCTGATTCCTTTGCAAAAAGTTTTTTCTGAATAACGTTCCAAGTAGAAGGTTCCGGCGGATGATTGCAATGAGTAAACAGAGGGTCGAACAAGGAGTAACTTTCGGGACTCCAGGCCCATGGTCGAATCCGATTAAAACGACGATCCTTAAAAGATGTGGATTCCTTAGATGTTAATGAATCGATGGTCTTGAATTGCGGTAGCTGTATTCCCAGTTGGCACAGTTTGCGCAGGAAGGATTTATCAGGTAGTTGATGCAGTAGGACGACATCATCTTGACGAGAGAGGAATTGAGCCAGGGATCCCAAGTCCCGGAGCTGGTTCTTCTGTTGTTTGTTCGGCTGAAATTTTCCATCTGAAGCCACGAATTCTTCAGCGAACAGGTTCAAGTGGAAAACCGTTGGGGGGCGTCCCTTTGATTGTGAAAAAACCTCGAGTTCATCGATGTATGTCTTTTCCAGACCGGCTTCGATACGGGATTGTCGATTGAAAAAGAGTCCCTTTGCTCGACGAGGTGACAGGGGATAGAGCAGTTGCCGTTCATAGGCGTGCCAGTCGTCATGAGATGAATTCTTCCACTTTCTGAACCATTTTAATCCGTATCGAACATGACCGATTTCATCCTGATGAACCTTTTCAAGAAGTCGGCTGGTCTTCAGGTCTTCCAACCTTGAAAAGCAATTTGCGTAGAATCGGGTGTAGTCGAGATTGGCTTGTTCAAAAGTCAGACTGAGACGAGAGACATAATCCAGTGGAGTTGTCATCGGGGCGACCATTGCCCAGAAGGAGCGATTGACACTGATGCTTCCGAATTTGATCCCCCAATCCTGGAGGCGACTCATGTACATCCGGGTGTGGATTTGCTCGTCTCTGAGTGTCCTCACCAGTCCTGCCCTGAATTCAGCCGGAGCATCTGGAAATTTCAGCAGGGCCAGAGCCATTAATTCCACAGCCAGCAATTCATGATTGGCGAGGAAATGCAGCAAGATGGCTCGATTCGATTCTTTTCCCAGATTATCGGCTTTAGGGAATTGAACAGATGGATCTTGTCTGCCTTTAAACTTCAGGTCAACCGGACGGCCGGGAGAATCTGGAGAAACAATAGAGGGCCTCGACGGTGTATCATGAATGACGGATGGAAAGGTGAGTTTTTCTTCCAAGTTGTCCGTGAACAGGACTTTTTCAGCAAAATCCTGTATCTCCATCTACTCTAACACCTTCATTCCAGTTAGGGTTCTTGTTCAGGAAATCCTGAGTGATGGTTTCGACATGGCCATCGGGGATTCCTACAGTGGTACCTCCGTTGTGACGATCGGTTACTTGGTTTCCCGGAGTGCGCCTTCCGTCATCCGGATTGTCTTCGGAAACCAGCATAACTTTCTTCGATGGGTTTACGATGGCGCTTTTCTTGAACTCGAGAGGCGGATCACTGGGACCACCGTAGAGCGAGGTGATTCCATGGTTCTGCCCGTTTCTGAAGGTGCTTTGAGCCGTGTAACTGTATAAGTAAAGGTTTCCGGCAGACCGACTTCGCCGCATAACCGTATTCTGCCTTTCAATCACTCCTCGATCAGAAGGGCAGCGGAACAAATTGGTCACGAAACGAGTCAAGTAGGGGGTGATAGCGCCTCCCTGGACATCTCTTGCTCTTCCCCGGATGCGGCTGTCACTGATATTCCAGTAAATCCAGTCTTCATCGAAGGGCCTATAGGCCCCTTTAGAAGCAGCTGCGGGAAAGCCATCTTCGAAATCGTCGGCATAAAGCAGGAAGGCCAGAGTCAGCTGGCGGACATTGCTAAGGCAGTTGGTGTGTTTGCTCTTCTCCTTTGCTTTACCCAAGGCTGGAAGGAGCATCCCAGCCAGGATGGCAATGATGGCAATCACTACTAATAATTCGATCAGTGTAAATGCATTTTCACTTCGTTTTTTCATGGTTTGCTATATTTTCTGAAATTCAACTGTGCATTGATTTTATTTTAAAACTAGGCATTAACTCATGGGGCGTCAAATAAATTAAAGTATCTCAATTCCTCCGGGAGAACAGGAATTACTTGAAACTTCTTGATTTTAATACTCGGAAGACAAAGCATTCACCCATATAGAATTGATCATAAATTAAGCACTACAGGAATTCCAGATTATGAATGCCCCTTCTAAATACAGTTCTTGTCTCGGACTCCCCATTTTGACTATCGCCTTTCTTATGGGGTCATCAGGACCCGGTTTTGTTTCGGCAGGCGTTTTTAATGTGGAGTTGAAACAACGTGTCAAGATGCCTGATAAGGAAAATCAAACGACCGTCAAGTTGGAAAAAGAGACTTGGGATTCTACAAAAACGGCGGTTATTGTTTGCGATATGTGGGATCTGCATCATTGCAGGAATGCCGTAATTCGCGTTCGGGAGATGGCACCCAGAATCGATAAAGTGCTGAAAAAGGCTCGAGCACAGGGTGCTTTAATTATACATGCACCCAGTAGTTGTATGGATGCCTATCAAGACCATCCAGCCCGAAATCGAGCCGTAAGCGCCCCGAAGGCGGGCAACCTCCCTACGGGTATTTCTGAGTGGTGTAATCAGATTCCTTCTGAAGAAAAGTCGGTATACCCTCTGGATCAGTCAGATGGAGGAGAAGATGATGATCCGAAAGAGCACGAGGAGTGGGCAAAATGGCTTGTATCTCAGGGGCGCAATCCCGGTTCGCCGTGGAAGTCACAGATAGATGTTCTCGAGATAAAGGATGTCGATGCCATCACTGATTCCGGTGAAGAGACTTGGAACCTATTGGAACAACATGGGATTGATAATGTCATCCTTCTCGGTGTGCACACCAATATGTGTGTTCTAGGACGTCCGTTTGGCTTGCGTCAGTTATCCAAAAACGGGAAAAATGTTGTATTGATGAGAGACATGACCGATTCGATGTATAATCCCGGGAGTTGGCCCTTTGTCAGCCATTACGAGGGGACGAGTCGCATTATTGAGCATATTGAAAAATATGTTTGCCCGACGATTACATCGGAACAATTAATCGGGGGCAAACCCTTCCAATTTGAGAAGGATCCGCGGAAATAAGAATCCTTTTCTCAAAAGGATTTATGAGTCTTTAAGTTTCTCTGTCTGAAGCGATCGAAAACTATTCGCCGGAGATTAAGTTGGTCAACCCACGGGCTTTCTTGTCTGGATCCGATGTTGAAGAATTCTCTTCAGTGTACTTATACATGGCGAAGAACATCTCATCAAAGCTTTGATCCCCCCATCTGACTTCCTTGCTCGGATCAGGGTTTGCCGTATTCAATGAAGAGTTATCCCAAGCTGCATAGACTTTGAGTCGAGTGCCTGCGGGGAGAAGCTTAGGTTGGGTCAGGCTGTAACTCCGCTGCCAGTTGAAATTGAAGTTGGGAACTGAAAGGAGGGTTTCCATCCGTCCATCGGGGTAATGGGCTTCATACCGCATCCATTTCCCCCTGAAATGCATGTGTGGATTCATCGAGTATAGAATCACGTCCGTGTCGAATTCATTGGATTTGGAGATGACGAATTCTCCGTCCCGTGGTGGGATCCGGAATTTTGAATCGATCACAACATCGAAGACCAGTTCGCGTTCAGGTATTTGATCATGAAGAAACAGGCCCAATTGAGTTTGGTCCGTCTCTGAACGGCCGGAAGTGGTGTAGTGTAATTGAAAACGGATTTTGGATCCGGCCTTCAACAGAATTCCGGTGTTCTCAGGGAACAGGTCAGGACCGGATCCAGGGGCATAGCCGGCGATGAATCGACTGGATTTTTCCTCTTCATCGGGCATAAAAGCCGTTGCAATAACGTGATGAAGAACTTGGGTGTTGCCGGGGATGATTTCAATTGCCCGCAACCAGACATCCCGGTCGAATGGGGTCTCCAAGGTCAGGTGACGATAATCGATGATTCCTTCAGCGGGTATGGATTGCTTAGGAATTTCCAGAATGGCATCAGGTTTGCCAAGTGACCAGTGCGTCGAAGCAGGCGGTATTTCTTTCAGAGGGTCCTTCTTTCCTGAAAATGGCATATCAGCTTTGATCCAGCGGATTAATGCTGACTTCTCATTCGGCGATAAGGAAAGATCGTTTTTAAAATCACCGATATGCCTGTCAGCCTGCCATGGGGGCATCTGTCCGGTCATCACAACTTCCTGAATCATATCCGACCATCCGCGGACTTTCCGGTGGCTTTTCAGAGCAAAGGGTCCGATGCCTCCCATGGTGTGACAGCCAACACATTTGTTGATCAGGATGGGAGCGATGGTTTTTTCATAAAACCCGGGAGAG
>LWDU01036687.1_pt2 | contig 10327 bp, 4 predicted proteins | sample 727161 | NCBI WGS metagenome assembly LWDU01 (sample SAMN04566230, study PRJNA314399) | hydrothermal vent metagenome | isolation source: deep sea hydrothermal plume seawater | place: Mexico: Gulf of California, Guaymas Basin | collected 2004-07-11 | reverse complement strand
GGATGGATCCCTGAAATGGGATTTTGCAACTACAGCTGCCGTCTTTTCCTCGCCAGCCATTGATTCGAGCGGCACCCTGTATTTCGGTTCAAAGGACGGAAATCTCTATGGTGTGAGTTCCGAAGGGGAACTGGTTTTCAGCTTTGAAGCCGGATCGGAAATCTTCTCTTCTCCGACGGTTGATGAAGACGGAAACACCTTCTTCGGCACCATCGGAGGCGTCTTCTATTCTTTGAGTTCACGGGGTAAAATTCTCTGGCAATTTGAAGTCGATGGAAACCGCTCCATCTTCTCATCTCCAGCACGGGACTCCGAGGGAAATCTCTACTTTGGGGCCTATGACACCAATGTATATTCCCTGACAGAACGCGGTGATTTGAGATGGAAATTCCAGACAAACGGCTTGATCTTCGGCTCTCCAGCTGTTGCAGATAACGGCAATGTCTACATCGCTTCTCAAGATGGAATAATCTATGCAATCGACCAAGAGGGTGATGAACTTTGGCGTTTTCAATCAGACGGGCAAATCCAGTCTTCACCGGCCATCAGCATCGATGGCACGGTCTATATTGGTTCTCGTGACAGACGCATGTATGCTTTGAACCCTCTCGATGGATCCATAAAATGGAGTTTTGAAGCGGATGCCCCTGTCGTGGCTTCACCGACTCTCAGCAACTCCGGCACCCTTTACTTCGGTACTCTCAATGGTAAGGTTTATGCCCTTGATGTCGGATTAGGCCCTCAGTCACGAAACTGGCCGATGTTCGGCCAGAATCCCGTCCACACTTCCACCATCGGATCAGATATTGGCGACCCTGGACTTGTCCTGGCAATCACCCAGCAACCCGACGCCCAAACCATCATTGTAGGAGATGATCTAAACCTCACCGTTTCAGCTGTGGGCATCGGTCCATTATTATTCCAATGGAAAGTAGACGGAACTCCTATCGAAGGCGCTACCAACCCATTCCTCACAATTGTCAACGCCCAGGAACGTCATTCGGGTAGATACTCCGTCGTGATTTCCAACAATATTGATCCGACAATCACGAGTGATGAAGTGACGATCCGCGTTATCCCCTTACCGGGAGATAGAATCATCAAATTTGGCACTCCTTTCGGCACGGGCCCGATCAGGAGTTTCTTCAGTATCGCTCCGAATACTCCTGATGAAGAAAATGGTCCGAATCCCCTTAGAATGGGCAGATTGCGACTGCCGATCATTCTGGATGGAGACGGGAATGAAAGCGCATTCAGCTTTAACATCAACATCAATACGAACTTTTTCCGCACCAGTTTTGTTGATCTTGCGCAAAGAATTCAATTAGGAACCGTACTGCGGGATGCCCGAGCTCAGATAAGTGTAGCCGAACTGGTCCCGGCAAATCCCAACGAACAGATGTTCAGCATCGCAGCCAGCTTTCCAATCACCGATGAAATCGGACTGCCACTGGACGAGTTCCCAAGTCTACCGCAAGGTGAGTCGATCATCCTGGAGTTGGACTTGGATTACTTCCAAAAGCAACCTGGAGTGCCCCAGCCGGCACAAATCTTCTTCGCCCGGAACTTGGAAGGACAAATCAGGTTCAGTGAAGAATTCGTCCCGTTAATTCTAGCCTCTTCAGAGGGGGACAACCTTCCGGTCAATTTTTCTTCTGAACCGATTCGTGTTCCGATTGAAGGCGACGTTTTTGACGACCCGGATCGACCGAGTTTTGTATCCGTTATCGATTGGACTCGAATCGGCCGACTGGTTGCCGGTTTAGACGCCATTCCCACGGGACTGCTTTTTGATAAAGCAGACTGCGACCCCATCGATACCTTGGGAAACAATATCATCGAACTGGAAGATTGGCAGCAAGCAGGCAAGTTCGTCACAGCGGAGAATCTCATTGTGGTTGCGGGAAGTCCGGACACCATCGAAGATCCCTTACCCCCCCCCCCTCCGCCACCACCTGCTCCGGACGAAATTGCCGGCTCCACTCTACCGAAAGCCCAACGGCAAGGCACATCAGAGCCATCGACAATCTTGAGTATCGGGCAAGTCACAGCCCTTCCCGGAAGCACCGTTACTATCCCCATCCGAATCTCCGCTTCCGGTGATGAGGCGGCACTCAGCTTCAGCCTTAACTTCAATCCGAACCTTCTAAAGTATGTCCAGACTCGGATTCAAAATAATGTTGACGGGACATTTTTCGTCAACAATAAACAAGTTTCCAAGGGCCAGGTTGGCATCGTCTATTCCGCTGGTATCAGTAGCCGGATGAAAGCCGGAAATTATACACTATTTGAAACCACCTTCCAAACCCTGTCCGGACAAGAGGCTGGAAGCATCGAATTTTCAGATCAGGTGGTGCAAAGAAAAATCCTCAACACTGATATCAAACAGATGAAATCCAGTTTTATCGGAGGTGATGTCATCCTCACTCCGGGGACTCCCGTAAAAGTCGTCCGCTCCGGCTTCAACAATCAGAAACAGTTTGAAATCCGGTTCGCAACCGAGCCGGGCGCTGGTTACCTGATCGAATCTTCTAAAGATTTAATCCATTGGGAAATTGAACAATGGATTTACCCGGTCACCGACGCCTATCAATATGCCGACCCGAAATCAACCAATTTGAATCAGCAGTTTTATAGGGTCAATGAATTCGGTGCCAACCAGAATAATTAGTTCCAAAGCGAATCCCCCCGCAATGACAGGGGACCCTTGGATTTCGAATTTACAATCTTTGGCGAGCCGCCGATCAATTTCCTCAGCAGGTGTATGTTTGGCGGCCACCCTGCTGGTCGTTAGTTCGATCCACGACCTCACAGCTCAATCGGATTGGCCTCAATTTCAAGGCCCCACACGTAACGGTGTGTACCCGGGAAAAGATCTGATGGAAACGTGGCCCAATGGCGGCCCCATTACCGTTTGGAAAAAACCCATTGGACAGGGCTTTTCGGGTCCGGTCTGCGCGGATCAAAAACTCATCCTCTTCCACCGTCAGGCTAACCGGGAGATTATTCAGTGTTTGGATGCGACTACTGGAAAGGAAATCTGGAATACCGGCACCCCTACAAATTATCGGGATAGTTTTGGGTTTGATGAAGGCCCCCGTTCCACTCCGTCCATATCCGGGAACAAAGTCTATACTTTAGGAGCCTCCGGGATTATCACTTGCACTGATTTCCAAACGGGGTCCAGACAATGGCAACTGAACGCCGCAGAGAAATTCAAGGCGGGAAAAGGTTTTTTCGGATTCGCCTGCTCCCCCTTGGTCGTCGATGGACTGGTCCTTCTTAATATCGGAGGTCGTAACAACACCGGAATCATTGCACTGGAGGCGGAAACGGGAAAGCTTCGATGGAAGGCAACCAATCATGACGCTGGGTATTCCTCCCCTATTTTGAGCGTTCACGACAATCAACGCCTGGGATTGTTTTTCACTAAAAAAGGATTAGTGGGAATCGGATTAAAGGATGGAAACGTCCTTCAGGAGTTTTCATGGAAGTCCAGGAACAATGCTTCGGTCAATGCCGCTACCCCCCTATTAATCGGAAATTCCGTTTTTCTTTCTTCCAGTTACCAGACAGGAGCTGTCCTTTTGGATCTTGGAACCATGCCTTGGAAAAAGATTTGGAATGGAGACGACTCCATTTCGAATCACTATGCAACGTGCGTGTATCGAAATGGTTTTCTGTATGGAATCCACGGCAGACAGGAATACCGTCCGAGTTTGCGATGCCTTGATGCCAAAACGGGTAAAGTGCAATGGTCGAAAGATGGATTTGGTTCAGGTACATTGACTCTTGCAGGCAGCGACCTGCTGATCATGAAAGAAACAGGAGAACTCTATCAGGTAGAAGCCGCACCTACCAAATACCAACTGAAAAACCGAACCCAAATCCTGGGAGGAAAGACTAGAGCCTACCCCGCCCTTGCAAATGGATTGTTTTTTGCGCGCAGTACCCGGGAACTGGTTTGTGTGGAGTTGCGCTGAACCCTCCTTTTATATTAAATGCGATAGGCATCGGAATTGCTTTTTTACAAACCTTGTTAAGAATTACATGAGTGGACAATCAGGAATCGTCCCTCCAACCTAAATTGATTATGCAGTCCAAGAATCATCTGTGGAAACTGACCGGCATTACGGTTACCTTCATTACTTTGTTTACATTGCTATGCATTGACAACCGAGATCCCCATCCAACTATCATCAATTCAACACAAACCCTGCCCCACATATCAGACAAGGTATCCACCCAACATGTCCAAGCTCAGGATACTTCTCTGGATTTGTCCCATCCAAAAAACAACCCATTTCAGATTGGAAAATAAGCTATGGGAATGAATTCTGGCAGAATCCGGATAGAATTCCAACAGCGCAGGAATCGGCGGAATTTCACTTCAATTCAGAGGCTTTGAACAATATAGCGGAAAGAGTTTCCAACTCATTCCGGCCGGCCCCCGACTCCGGTGTAACAACGGTTCAATCTAGAGCCTACACCGCTTCTTTAGTTCCAAATGGATTCTCCTTTCATCCTACAAGTTACGATAACCCTGCTCATTCGGAATTCCACACCCGCTTCGTCGGCACGGATACCCGCACCGCTTTCCGTGCGGATGAATCGAATCCACATCCTTCTGAGTGGAAAGTTGCAGGAAACACCGCCCAACGATTAATATCCGAGGAAATGGGTCTGGTGGAACACCTCCAAGCGTCGGATGAAAGAATGGAATTATCATGGATTTTCACTGAAAACCCAAAAATCACCAGCGAGACTATACAAATAGAAACGACCATCACAGGGATGTCCTATACCGGTTCCACCAATTCGGGACATCACTTCGCCGATTCACAAGGCATTGACCGAATTCGAATCGGCCAAACACTGATTGTTGACAGTAGAGGAAAAACAGCCCTTCTGACGTCAACCATTATAGATGATTATCTTCAAATCAAAATCCCCACTCGCTTTCTAGATCAAGCTCTATACCCGGTGGCGGTCGACCCTACCATCAGTGCTGAAATGGGGACGGACCAACCGGTCCTAACCATTGCCCCGGACGACCAGGAAAACCCGACTGTCGCCTTCGATGGTTCAACATTCCTAGTGGTATGGGAAGACGATCGAAGCTCCAGTGGTCCCGATGTGTATGGCTCCATCGTTTCGGCCTCCCGTGGAGGTGTCGGACAGGCGAACACAGCAATTCCAGTCAGCACCGCCGCCAACCGGCAAAGAGACCCTGTTGTCGCAGGCAACGGGATTCTAAACCTGGTTGTGTGGCAGGATAACCGAATTCAATCTCTAGAGGATATTTACGGTGTCCGGGTCGATGCATCAGGTATGATTCTCGATACTGAGGGTCTTCCAATCTCCATTGCTACTAACTCACAATCCAAACCGGCCGTCGCTTCAAACGGCACGGATTTTCTGGTCGTATGGCAGGATACACGAATCAGTTTCAGCAACTTGGAAATCTATGCAGCTCGAGTACAATCCGACGGCAACCTACCGGACCCGGATGGCATTCGCGTGACAGATTCCAGTTTTTCTCAAAGAAACCCAACGGTTGCCGGTTTAGACACTACCTATATGGTCGCTTGGGAAGATCTAACCAATGGATCTTCCAATTCAGACATCCTGGGCACCCGAATCAGTGTGCAAGGAATCCTTATGGATGATGCTCCTATCGAAATCAGCACAGTTGGACAAAAACAGAGAACCCCTTCGGCAGCGGCAGGCGCGGAACTTTTCTTTATAGTTTGGGCAGATACTCGGGACGATAGTCTTGATGATATTTTCGGCGTCAGGGTTACTGAACAAGGAAACAATCTGGACCCGGAAGGAATCTCGATTGCTACAGGTTCCATCAGTCTGAGAATTCCCAGGATCACTTTCGATGGGGAAGAATTCTTTGCCGCTTGGGTTCAACGAGGCCTTACGACATCGTTCGATATTTTTGGATCTCCAGTGGGACTTGATGGCCAGGTTCTGGAACCTGATGGTATCGCTATTTCAGTGATTGCCGGAAGTCAGTCGGAAGTAGCGTTGGCATCGAATGGGGCTACCGTAATGAGGGTCTGGACCGACACATCACTCGATCCATCCAAGGATATTCGGGGGACATGGATCAGTCGAGACACTCGATCGATCCCGGATGATCCACTGAGTTATTCAGTCTCTGATGCTGTAGTATCAAAACCCTCGATTGGAATTACCACCGATGGGTATCTGGCAGCCTATGAAGTGGTCAGGGCAGATGGGTTTTCACGAATCGAACTCCGACAATATCGAAGTCCCAATTTCCCTCCTGAGTTAACGGAAATTGAAGATCAGGAAACTATCGCCAACTTTGCCGTTCTGCAGATCCCTTTTACGGTGACGGACGACGAGACCCCCCTGAGGAAATCATACTGAAAATCAGATCATCCAATCCCGATTTAATACCGCCTGAACGAATTGGCATCGATGGCACGGGAGAAGCACGGCAGTTGAATCTGATTCCACAGGAGAACCAAACAGGAATGGCAACCATCACCATTTCGGCCTTGGATTCGAGTGGAAAAGAACAATCACGGTCTTTTGGACTAACCGTGATGGAAGCCCCCCCCATCATCCAACTCCAACCACTGGATCGATCGGCTCCGATCGGAGCCGACGCCACTTTCATCGTAAGGGTCACCGGATCAACTCCTTTGGTATTCCAATGGTTTCACGACGATATACTTATTCCAAATGCCGCGAGCGAAACCTTGAGCTTGCAGAACATCACACAAGCGGATGCCGGTTCTTATCACGTGAAAATTGTCAATTCAGTCGGTTCGGTAACCAGCTCCGACGCCCAACTGATAATCCAAAGTGAAAACACCGCACCCAGATTTCTTCCAATCGCCGACCAGGTGGTTGATGAAGACAATCCATTGGTCATTTTTCTCTTGACGGAAGATGCGGATCGCCCCGCTCAGCGCCTGTTGTTTACCCTGGAACCCGGGGGCACCCGAAAACATCGTCATGGACCCTCTGTCCGGACTGTTGACCTTGACGCCAACGGAACAGGAAGGGCCGGAAAGTTATGATATTTCAATCAAAGTCACGGATAACGGACAACCTTCAAAAAGTTCAACCACAACCTTCGCCATCCAGGTGAATGAAGTGAACCAGTCTCCCGTTTTGGCCCCCCTTCAAAATGTTCAGATATTCGAAGGATTTGAAGCTTCCTTTCAGGTGACCTCTACAGACGAAGATTTCCCGAAGCAACTCCTGACCTACCGTATAAGGAACAAAGTTCCTCAAGGAACTGTATTGGATATAGGGACCGGTCAATTCAGTTGGATTCCCAATGAAGAACAAGGTCCTGGAGTCTTTCTACTCTCGATTGAAGTTTCCGATAACGCGACACCTCCCTTAATTGCAGTGGCCGAAGAGGTCATCAGTGTTTCAGAACGGAACCAGCCACCCATACTGCAGATTCCGGATGCCCCCTTAATCATCACCCAGGGAGAACCGGTTTCTTTTCCGGTGAGTGGAACGGATCCTGATATCCCGATTAAAAAACTGGAGTATTCACGGGTCACTCCCATTCCTGAAGGTGCCGCAATTGATTCCGCAACAGGACTCCTGACATGGAGCCCCCCGGATGGATTTCAAGACGATGGAATGGCATTCAGAATTCAGATTTCAGACGACGGAACACCGCCGTTGATCACCGAAAGCACCCTTTCGGTTTCCATCAAGCAGGAATTTCGAATTGGTATAACCGACTCCAGCAACGGCCTATACAACATCGTTATTGAAAGCGCAGAATTCGGGGTTTTGATCACCCTCGAAGCCTCTACCGATCTCAAAAGCTGGATTGAGATTGCACAAACAGTCTATAATGGAAACTCTCTGGAGATAACCGATCCCGACAGCAACAGCCCGATAATAACGCAACGTTTCTATCGAGCTGTTATCAGACCTTAATTATGCAGAGCTCGATGTCTCGGCGCACCCCAACCGACCGCTTGAATAAGTAAACGGCATGCTGTCTCAGCGCGCCCTTATCAATATTCTTTTCGACGCGGCACAAGCCTTTCCGCTTGACGATCCAACGAATTAAGTTGAATGCTATTGTACTTTATCCAATAGACCGATGAGTTCAGATAATCGCACTGACATTTCGAATAAGAAGCCCACAAGCGAACGGATAGCTTCGATTGATGCTCTGAGGGGTTTCGACATGCTGTGGATAATTGGCGGCGGGAGTATTGTAACAGGCCTGTCCGCAATTCTTGAGGCTCAACCGCAATCAAGCATAGTTGGAGCCGATTCTCAATTCGGGCACTGGATCCAATTGCTTCACACCCAACTGACTCATGTCGAGTGGGAAGGATTCCGTTTTTACGACCTCATCTTCCCCTTGTTTGTTTTCATTATTGGCGTTTCCACCGTCTTTTCTTTATCCGGTGCGGTGCAGAAGCAGGGGAAAATGATGGCGCATATCCGACTTCTCCGCCGGTTTCTGATTCTTTATCTGCTGGGCCTTTTCTATTATGGGGGTAGAGGAGATCCTGAACAATTCCGTTATGTGGGCGTCCTGCAGCGACTGGCATGCTGTTATTTTGCCGCAGGTTTAATCTTCCTTCATTTTCGACTCAAAGGCATGATCGTCATCTTCTGCCTGATCCTCGGCGGTTACTGGGCTGCCCTCACCTTTATACCGGTTCCGGGATTCGGAGCAGGAGATCTGGAGGCAGGTAGAAACCTGACTAACTATGTGGATCAACAATACCTTCCTGGATATAAGTGGGATGGAGATTGGGACCCCGAAGGATTGTTGAGCACCATTCCGGCAATCGCCACCTGCCTCCTGGGAATCTTTACAGGGCTGCTGCTTCAGAACGAAAACGTCTCAAAGTTTTCCAAATTCTTCTTCATGATGGTACTTGGAGTTACCACGACTCTTCTGGGACACCTCTGGGGTTTCGAATTTCCAATCATCAAGAAACTCTGGACCTCTTCCTACGTATTGCTGGCCGGTGGACTCAGTATCCTGCTGCTGGCTTTGTTTTATTTTGTTGTCGACCTTTGTCGGCTCCGATTCCTTGCCGCCCCGTTCATCTGGATTGGAATGAACCCAATCACCCTGTATCTCATGGCAAACCTCTTGGATTTCGATGCTCTGGCAAGACGAATGATCCACCAGCCTTTGCTCGATTCGTTTGGTATCTATAGTCAATTGGTTCTTTCCATCGTATCGATGACCTTTATCCTTGGTATCGCCTTTTTCCTCCATACCAGGAAAATCTTCATCAAGGTCTAATTCCAATTCGACCGAAAAATCACCTGCCATTGAAACCCCGATCGGCAATTTCGGCATTTACGAAACTCTCACCCGGATATTCCAACGAGATTGTCATTCAGGGTGCCAGGGAGCACAACCTGAAGAATCTGAATGTTGTCATCCCACGGAATCAATTGGTCGTCATCACGGGCGTCAGTGGTTCCGGGAAAAGCACTCTGGCCTTCGATATTCTGTTCGGTGAAGGCCAACGCCGATTTCTGGATTCCATGAATGCTTACGCACGACAGTTTGTCGAATCCATGGCCCGACCGGAAGTGGACCGGATCGATGGCATCCCTCCGACGGTCAGCATCGAACAACGCAACTCACGAGGTGGCGGAAAAAGCACGGTGGCAACGGTCACCGAAATCTACCATTTCATTCGATTACTGTTTGCCAGATTGGGCACTGTCTATTGCCCGGATTGCATGGTTCCAGTCGAAACCCAGACCACCGACCGCATCATCAAGTCGATTCTGGATCAGCTGAAATTCGAGAAAAAACTGACTCTGCTGGCCCCGGTCGTCCGCGACCGAAAGGGATTCCACACCGAAGTTGGAATCTGGGCAAGGAAACACGGCTATGATTTCCTTCGCGCAGACGGAAATCTCACCTCAACGGAAGATCGAATTCGTCTTGATCGATTTAAAGAGCACAACCTGGAAGTCCTCATCGGAACGCTTGAAGTGGCTGGTCAGGATACAAACAGCTTGAATCATAGCGCTAGAATGTTGATAGAGGAATCCTTGCAAATAGGTGGAGGAACGCTCTTCACCTGTAATCGTCGTAAACAGGATAAGGTGTATTCCACGAAGCGCTCATGCCCGAAATGTCAAAGCTCATTCGAGCAACTGGATCCAAAGTCATTCAGTTATAATTCTTCAAGAGGATGGTGCATGACCTGTCGTGGATTTGGCGAACTGTTCTACCTACCTGATGTCGATCGAGGCGCCAAAGCCGATGCCATCGAAGAATCATGGTTTCGGTGGCAGGAAGGAGAACGTGAAGAATGCCCCG
>LWDU01040915.1_pt1 | contig 10328 bp, 12 predicted proteins | sample 727161 | NCBI WGS metagenome assembly LWDU01 (sample SAMN04566230, study PRJNA314399) | hydrothermal vent metagenome | isolation source: deep sea hydrothermal plume seawater | place: Mexico: Gulf of California, Guaymas Basin | collected 2004-07-11 | reverse complement strand
GGATGAGTTTGTCTCTGTCGTTAAAATGAATATTGATGCACGCTACAAATTACCCGCTGACACTTCAGCGAGTATCTATACTGCGGGGTTGCTGGGTGAGCAATATATCAGTCTCGACCCGGGAGGCTCAGAAGAGCTTTTAGCTGAAAATGATGTGATGGACATCACTTCATCCGCGGTTATTTTAGAAGAACTGATCGGTAAATTTTTCACTGAAAATGAGTCCGAATAATAATGTCAACATTTAAACTGACAAAAAAGGATAATAACCATTACTTGGCTGAAGGTGACTTGACTTTCTTCACTATTAACAAGAAAACCATTCACTCCTTTGAGTTTTTAAGGTCCGTCGATGAGCTATGTATAGATTTAACAAAAATTAATCGTGCGGATAGCGCTGGCCTGGCACTTTTGATTGAATGGATAAAACACAGTAAACTGTATCGAACGCATTTATCCTTTATTAATATTCCTGAGCAATTATTAATACTTGCAAGGCTTAGTGGTTTTGACCTTAATGGTTTTGATTCATCTCAGGTACTAACATAAAAATCGATACTGCAACCCATATTATCTCAATTTTTCACCCCCTAATAAGACTAACAAATCTCTATGGATAAACTCATTATTACTGGCGGCACACAGCTTTCAGGCGAACTTAGAATTGCTGGTGCGAAAAATGCTGCGCTTCCAATTTTAGCAGCGGCTTTGCTCAGTGAGGAACCTGTGACTATTGGTAATATCCCACATTTGCATGACATTACCACCACCATGCAATTATTGGGGCAAATGGGGGTTCGGCTGACCATTGATGAAAAAATGAACATCGAGGTCGACTGTTGTGAGATCAATAAATTTGAAGCGCCTTATGAACTGGTGAAAACCATGCGGGCTTCTATCCTGGTGCTAGGGCCGTTACTGGCGCGTTATGGTCAGGCCTGTGTCTCCTTGCCCGGCGGCTGTGCCATTGGCTCACGCCCTGTCGATATCCATCTTGATGCATTATTAAAAATGGGTGCTGAGATTAAAGTAGAAGGGGGCTATATTCATGCCAAAGCCAGCCGTTTAAAAGGGTGTAAGCTGGTTTTGGAGAAGGTTACCGTCACCGGTACAGAAAACTTGTTAATGGCTGCTGTTTTAGCTGAAGGTACGACCATTATTGAAAATGCTGCCAAAGAACCTGAAGTATCAGACTTGGCGCATTTCTTGAATGCGATGGGTGCCAAGATAACAGGCATTGATACCGGTGTTCTGGTGATTGAAGGCGTTGAAAAACTAGGTAAAAAAGACTTGTACTATAAAATCTTGCCTGATCGTATTGAAACAGGCACTTATTTAGTGGCAGCGGCTATTACCCGAGGAAAAATCAAGGTTAAGGATGTGCGTCCTGCTACACTGGACGCTGTTCTCGATAAATTAACCGAAGCGGGTGCGGAAATCACTATCGGTGAAACGACCGAAAGCAGTCAATATTCGTACCGCGCCTTACCCTGCATTTCCGACGGATATGCAGGCTCAATTTACCGCAATGAATGCAGTGGCCGATGGTGTAGGGGTGATTACCGAAACAGTCTTTGAAAATCGTTTTATGCACGTTCAGGAAATGCAACGTATGGGGGCCAATATACAATTGGAATCCAATACGGCCATTTGTACCGGTCAGAAGAAATTAACAGGCGCACCGGTCATGGCAACAGATCTTCGCGCATCGGCCAGTCTGGTTTTAGCCGGGCTGGTGGCCGAAGGTGATACGCTGGTCGATCGGATTTATCATATTGATCGAGGCTACGACCATATTGAAGAAAAACTGGCCCAGATGGGTGCAACCATCAGAAGAATACCGAGGTAAGATTTTAACATGTTAACAATTGCTGTATCAAAAGGCCGTATTTATGATGATGCTTTGCCATTATTAGAAGATGCGGGTATCGTCCCGATTGACAACCCAAAAACCAGTAGAAAGCTCATTCTTCGTACCAACAAGGATGATGTGCAGCTGGTCATTATCCGTGCCACAGATGTCCCGACTTTTGTTGAATATGGGGCTGCTGACATGGGTATTGCCGGCAAAGATGTGTTGCTGGAGCATGGCGCAGAAAATTTATATGAGCCGCTCGACCTTGGGATTGCGAAATGTAGATTGATGACGGCCACCCCTGTCAATGCCCCTGAAATCACAGGAAGAATCAAGGTCGCCACCAAATATGTAAAAACCGCCCAGCGCTATTTTGCCAGTATCGGAGTGCAGGCCGAAATTATAAAACTCTATGGTGCGATGGAGCTGGCTCCTCTCGTCGGTCTGGCTGACTGTATTGTTGATGTGGTTGATACTGGCAATACACTGAAGGCGAATGGTCTTGAACCCAAAGAATTAATTACCCATATCAGTTCTCGTCTGGTCGTTAATAAAGCCTCAATGAAAATGAAGCATGAGATTATTCAATCTTTAATTGACCAATTTGAGATCACGCTGGAAAAACGCCAATAATTCACCCATGACGACTGTAAACATTACCCGGCTTGATGCCTCTGATAAAGATTTTGCTGAGCAGTTAAGCCAGCAGCTTGCCTGGAACGAAACAGACGACTTGGATGTTCATCAGCAAGTGTTGAATATTATTGATAAAGTCAAAAAAGAAGGGGATAAAGCGCTACTGGATTACACCAATCAGTTTGATCGTACGCAATTTAAAAAGGCAGCAGAACTGTGTTTATCCCTTGAAACTTTAAAACAGGCGTGGGACACACTCTCGGCAGAAAAGGCTGAAGCCCTGCAAACTGCGGCGAATCGGATACGCGCTTTTGCAGAAGAACAAAAAATGCAATCCTGGCAATATACCGAAGAGGATGGCACTGTTTTGGGACAAAAAATCACCGCATTGGACAAAGTCGGTCTTTATGTACCCGGGGGGAAAGCCGCATATCCTTCCTCTGTGCTGATGAATGCCATTCCGGCTAAGGTGGCGGGTGTTAAAGAAATCATCATGGTTGTGCCAACCCCGGAGGGAGTCACTAACCAGCTGGTTCTAGCTGCTGCTTATATTGCAGGTGTGGATAAGGTTTTTACCGTCGGGGGTGCGCAAGCCGTTGCTGCGCTTGCCTATGGTACAAAAACCATACCCGCTGTGGATAAAATTGTAGGCCCTGGCAATATCTACGTAGCGACTGCAAAAAAAATGGTCTTTGGCAAAGTCGGTATCGATATGATCGCCGGTCCCTCGGAGATATTAGTGATCTGTGATGGTAAAACCCAGGCTGACTGGATAGCGATGGATCTTTTTTCTCAAGCCGAACACGATGAGGATGCGCAGGCCATATTGATTTCCGACAATGCCGAGTATTTGGATCAAGTAGAGCAAAGTATCCATCGTCTACTACCCGAGATGGAGCGTAAGGCGATTATTCAGGCCTCTCTTAGCTCACGAGGTGCTTTTATAAAAGTAGAGACACTGATTCAAGCTGCGGAAGTGGCTAATATCATAGCGCCTGAACATCTGGAGCTTTCTGTTGAAGATCCAGAAGCGCTTAACCAGCATATTCGTCATGCCGGGGCTATTTTTATGGGGCGCTATACTGCCGAGGCCTTAGGCGATTATTGTGCAGGACCTAATCATGTTCTTCCTACATCCAGTACGGATTTTCAAAAACGGTCGAGTCTGATTAATTGTTCAGAATCCGGGGCCAGTACCTTGGGTAAAACGGCGTCTATTTTGGCACGAGGTGAAGGTCTAGTCGCTCATGCTCGTTCTGCTGAGTATAGAGTTAAATAAAAAAACAGTTATTTTTCTTAAAATAAAGCAATAGCACTTAAGTCGGTGTGGAAAGCGACGGGTTTTTGACCTTTGTGAGTACTTTTTTTATTCATAGTCAGGGTTTTTTTGTTTTCATAAACACTACCGTGTTGTTCGCCTTTTCAGTTAGCACTTTCTTTAAAAATGACCCAAAATCTAATCAAAACCGTTTTTCGCAAAGAAATTTTAGCCTTATCAGCCTATAAGGTTGCGGAAGCAAAAAATCTTATCAAGCTAGATGCTATGGAAAACCCTTATACATGGCCTGAACAGGTTAAGGAAGACTGGCTGCAGTTGATAAAAGAATGTCCGATTAATCGCTATCCAGACCCGGAAGCAAAAGCACTGTTGGCAACTCTGAGGCAAACTAATAAAATTTCGGCGCAAAGCGGGGTGTTACTCGGTAATGGCTCGGATGAGATTATTCAGCTTTTATTGATGGCAGTACCTGAGCAGTCTTGCGTGTTAGCACCCAGTCCCAGCTTTGTCATGTATCAACAGGTGGCTTTAAGTCTGGGGCTGAATTATCAGAGTACGCCGCTTTTGGCAGATAGTTTTGAATTAGATTTACCGGCAATGCTTAAAACTATTGAGCAAACAAAACCGGCACTTATTTTCTTAGCTTATCCTAATAATCCCACAGGGAATCTGTTTTCTGCAGAAGCAATAATGAGCATTATTGAGCATGCGCCAGGGCTGGTGATTGTTGATGAAGCCTATGCGCCATTTGCCAATGCCAGTTTTATCGAAACACTGACGGACAAGCCTAATTTATTAGTCATGCGCACTGTTTCGAAATTAGGTTTGGCAGGGCTGCGCCAACTGAATAAAATTCGACTTCCCTATAATATCAATAGCCTTACTCAGGTTACCGCAGAATTTGCGCTTAAAAACCAAGCTTTATTTGATCAGCAAACCCAGCAGATTTGCCTGGACAGAGCCATAGTTCTGGCTCAACTCAATCAACTGCCTCATTTGACGGCCTATCAGAGTGCGGCCAATTTTATCCTCTTTAGAGCGGGGAAAAATCAGGCAGCACGGGTTTTTGAAGCGTTAAAAGCACAGGGTATATTAATTAAAAACATGTCGCCACAAGGCGGTATTTTAACGGACTGTCTACGGGTTACCATTGGCCAACCGGAAGAAAATAAAGCCTTTATTGAAGCATTAACAAGCATCATGGAATCGCTATAATATGTTTTGGTGCTCAAATTGTTATTAGAATGTTATCAAACCTGATAATATGTCTGGTTAACTTAATTATCTTTAAATTTAAACTCTAAAAAGCATGAAAAAAATTCTTGTTTCTGACAAATTAGCCGAAGATGGCATTAATTATTTAAATGAACAATCTGGTATCCAGGTTCACATTCAGACAGGACTGAGTGAAGATGAGCTTTGTGGAATTATCGGTGATTATGATGCATTGTTGATTAGAAGTGATACTAAAGTAACGAAAAAAGTATTGCAAGCTGCGACCAATTTAAAAGTGGTGGGGCGTGCCGGGATTGGTGTTGATAATGTGGATATTCCTGCGGCAACAGAGCAAGGAATTATCGTAATGAATACCCCGGATGCTAATGCAACGACAACAGCAGAATTAGCCATTGCACATATGTTTTCCTTGAGTCGTAATTTGCCTGAAGCCAGTCAATCGGTGCGAGCCGGTAAATGGGAGCGCTCTCAATTGGTGGGTGCTGAAATTAACCATAAAACATTCGCCATTTTAGGCTTTGGTACGATTGGTCGTTTGGCTGCTAAAAGAGCTGTTGGTCTTGGTATGCGAGTCATTGCTTATGACCCCTTTGTTACGCCTGATATTTTTGAAGAATGTGGTGCACAGTCTGTTGATTTAGAGACCTTGGTGAAGGAAGCCGATTATTTGACTTTGCATTGTCCAATGATTGAAAAAACGCGCGGCATTATTGGCGCCGAGCAATTAAAAATGATGAAGAAAACAGCGATGTTAATTAACTGCGCCCGTGGTGGTCTGGTTGACGAAGCTGCTTTATATGATGCATTGAAACAGGGTGAAATTGCTAAAGCGGCATTAGACGTGTATGAGACAGAGCCACCTAAGAATTCTCCTTTATTTGAATTAGATAACATCACTTTTACCCCGCATCTTGGAGCATCGACACGTGAAGCTCAGGTTGCTGTCAGTGTGGAAATTGCTATTCAGGCGGTCACTTATCTTAAAACAGGGGAAGCGATTAATGCCCTCAATCTGTCCACTAAAATTTCGGCAGAAGAATTGAAAAAATCACGTCAATTTATGATGTTGGCTAAGGTGATGGGTAAGTTACTGGTTAATCTGGCGGGTAAACCGATAGAGCAGCTGGAAGTTTCATTATTTGGTACAGCGGCAGAAGTTGAAGTCAGACCGATTACAATTGAGGCCTTGGTGGGGGTTTTAGAAGACCAGTTTTCTACACCGGTTAATAGTGTTAATGCTGGAAATATTGCAAAAAAACAAGGGGTTAGTCTGGTTGAGTCCAGATCGGAAGAAACTCAGGGTTATCTCTCTTTGGTTAAATTAGTTGGCCATTGTGGTGAAGGTAAAACGGTATCTGTAGCCGGTACTTTATTAGGGGATCATCACCCTCGTATTGTTAATATGAATCAGTTTGAAATTGAAGTGGTTCCCGAAGGTACTTTATTAATTACCGAACATAATGATAAGCCCGGCGTTATTTCAGCGATTAGTGCTGTTTTAGGCGAGTCAAATATTAATATATCGAGAATGCAAGTAGGTGTGCCTGATTCCAATGATAAGGCCATGGCTGTCATCAGTGTTTCGAGTCCTTTATCAGATGCTTTATTACAAAAAGTTAAAGATCTGTCTTTCGTAAATGCCGCGGTTTTGATTGATTTATGAGTTTTGACATAATCTGTTTTGACTGCGACAGTACCTTAAGTAAGATTGAAGGTATTGATGAGTTAGGGAGACATGTTGATAAGTTTGATGAAATGGTGGCATTAACAAATGCCGCCATGAATGGCGAACTAGCACTTGAAGAGGTTTATGGCAAGCGATTGGACTTGATAAAACCGGATCAGGCGCAAATGGCCTGGTTAGCTGATTTATATATTTCTGAGATAGTAGAGGGTGTTGAAACGGTTTTTAACACCTTACTTGCACAGGGTAAGCAGGTGCATATTATCAGTGGGGGTATTCGTCAGGCTATTTTGCCATTGGCTAAGAAGCTAGGTATTCCTGAAACTCAGGTACATGCTGTTGATGTATTGTTTAATAAGGATGGTTCGTTTCAAAACTTTGATCAGCAATCGCCTCTGGCCAGAACCGGAGGTAAAGCAGTTATTTGTAAGCAGATAAATAATAGCAATGCCACAATGGCGATGATTGGTGATGGTAAAACGGACTTGGAAGCCAGGCAAGCCGGAGCCAAAGTGATTGGCTTTGGTGGCGTGATGCAAAGGGATATTGTGATGGAACAAGCGGATGTTTTTGTTAAAGATACATCGTTAATGGCTGTATTGCCGCATTTGGTTTAATAAATTGATGGTAGAGAGATAACATGGCTGGACATAGTAAATGGGCTAATATTAAACACCGTAAAGGTGCGCAAGATGCTAAACGGGGCAAGATCTTTACCAAGATAATTCGCGAGATTTCTGTAGCCGCAAAAATGGGTGGTGGCGATCCAGTGAATAACCCCAGCTTACGTACTGTGATCGATAAAGCTTTGGGTGCCAATATGAAAAGGGACACCATTGAAAATACCATTAAAAAAGCCACTGGTACCATGGAAGGGATTGTCTATGAAGAAGTACGATATGAAGGTTATGGCCCCGGTGGAACCGCGGTTATGGTGGACTGTTTAACAGATAACAAAAATAGAACCGTTGCTGAAGTCAGGCATGCATTTAGTAAATCCGGTGGCAATTTAGGCACCGATGGTTCTGTGTCGTATATGTTTAATAAAATAGGTATTATTAGCTATGCAGATTCAGTCGACGAAGATGCGGTGATGGAAGCTGCGATGGATGCGGGTGCAGATGATATTACCACTCATGATGATGGTTCGGTTGATGTATTAACGGCGCCTGAAGATTATTTGGCGGTTAAAGAAGTGATGATTGCCGCCGGATTTGAAGCTGAACATTCAGAACTGACCATGCAAGCAGAGACTAAGGCGGAACTGGATGTTAAAAGTGCGGAAAAAATGTTACGTTTGATTGATGTGCTGGAAGACCTGGACGATGTGCAGGAAGTCTATTCTAATGCCGATATCTCTGAGGACGTGATGGAGCAAGTGGCTGAATTATAAAGACATTTCCTGTGGATAGAATTTTAGGCATAGACCCCGGTTCAAGAATAACTGGCTACGGTGTTATTGAAGAAACAGGGCGAGGCAGTTATCGATATATTGCCAGTGGTAGTATTAAAGTAAAAGCAGACTCATTTCCCGAACGCTTAAAGCAAATATTTGACGGTGTTACAGAAGTTATCGCTTTGTATCAACCGACGCAAATGGCCATAGAACAAGTGTTTATGCATAAGAATGCGGATTCTGCCTTAAAATTGGGACAGGCGAGAGGTGCGGCCATTTGTGCCTCTATGAATGCGGGTTTACCGGTAGCTGAATATGCTGCCAGACAGGTGAAACAAGCGCTAGTAGGTAAGGGTGGGGCAGATAAGTTACAAGTTCAGCATATGGTAAAAATCCTACTCGGTATTCAAGGTGAATTACAGATTGATGCCAGTGATGCCCTGGGAATCAGTCTTTGTCATTGTCATTATCAGCAAACAGAACAACGATTAAAGCGGGTATGATGAAAAGTGAGTAAAGGTTGTTATCATGGTAGAACGGACTCCGGTTCGCACGATTGATGCAAAAATTGCAGTCTGCGCTATAGCATTGCTTGTTACCCTTTACCTCATTTTAAATTGTATTCGATTAAAACAGGGTCTTTTATGATTGGTTTTATTCGCGGTACCTTAATTTCAAAAACGCCACCACAGCTGCTGGTGGATGTGCAAGGCGTGGGCTATGAGGTGGAAGCGCCCATGACCACTTTCTACGAACTTCCCGCTATCGGGCAAGAACTCAAGCTATTTACCCATTTAGTCATTAGAGATGATGCTCATATTCTGTTTGCTTTTGCCACAGAAGCTGATCGATTGATGTTCAGAGCCTTAATTAAAGTCAATGGAGTCGGGCCTAAGTTAGCCTTGACCATACTGTCAGGGCAAAGTGCAGAAGAGTTTCAGCGCTGTATACAGGATAATGATATACAGGCGCTGGTACGGTTACCCGGTATTGGTAAAAAAACAGCGGAACGCCTGATCATTGAAATGCGTGATCGACTGCCGACCAGCACAGATGAAACCGGTGCCCGCCAGACTGTTGCCATGAGCTCCGTCGGGAATAACCCCGGACAAGAAGCCGTCAGTGCTTTATGTGCTTTAGGCTATAAAGCACAAGATGCCAGTAAAATGGTGCAGAGTATTCCGCAACAGGATAAAAGCTGTGAAGATATTATTCGACTGGCCTTGCAAGGGGCTGCCAGACAATGATTGAAAGTGATCGGTTGATTTCGGCACACAGTGGCGTGGATGAAGAACGCCAGGATCGTGCCATACGTCCTAAACGTCTGGTGGATTATGTAGGGCAAGAAGAATTGCGTATGCAAATGGAGATCTTTATTAAAGCCGCAATAGCCAGGGATGAAGCTTTAGATCATGTCCTGATTTTTGGTCCTCCCGGTCTAGGTAAAACCACACTGTCCAATATTATTGCCACCGAAATGGGGGTCAATATACGTCAGACTTCCGGCCCGGTTTTGGATAAGGCCGGTGATGTGGCTGCTTTATTAACCAATCTTGAAGCCCATGATGTGCTTTTTATCGATGAAATTCACCGTTTAAGTCCGGTTGTCGAAGAAATTCTATATCCGGCGATGGAAGATTATCAAATTGATATCATGATTGGTGAGGGACCAGCCGCAAGATCTATCAAACTGGATTTGCCACCTTTTACCCTGGTGGGCGCAACCACCCGGGCAGGTCTTTTAACCTCACCACTGAGAGACCGTTTTGGCATTGTGCAAAGACTGGAATTTTATTCGGTTTCTGAGTTAGCCAGTATTGTAAAGCGATCCGCTAAAGTATTAGGGATTGAAATAGAAACCACCGGCGCCCATGAAATAGCCAGAAGAGCACGAGGAACGCCTCGCATTGCTAACCGATTATTGAGAAGGGTGCGTGATTTTGCCGAAGTCAGGGCGGATGGTGTGGTCTCCAGTGAAATTGCGAGTCAGGCGTTGGATATGTTGAAAATTGATGATAACGGATTTGATTCCTTAGATCGTAAATTATTATTAACCATGATAGATAACTTTGAAGGGGGTCCTGTCGGTCTGGATACCATGGCAGCGTCAATCAGTGAAGAACGCGGCACTATTGAAGATGTGCTGGAACCTTATTTATTACAACAGGGATTTATTATGCGAACACCCAGAGGACGGGTGGTCACAGCCAAAGCTTATCTGCATTTTGGACTTAAAGCGCCG
>LWDU01011607.1_pt2 | contig 10330 bp, 13 predicted proteins | sample 727161 | NCBI WGS metagenome assembly LWDU01 (sample SAMN04566230, study PRJNA314399) | hydrothermal vent metagenome | isolation source: deep sea hydrothermal plume seawater | place: Mexico: Gulf of California, Guaymas Basin | collected 2004-07-11 | reverse complement strand
GCAAAAAATAAAACAGTTGTATTTGTAATCTATTCTATTCCGAATAGAGATATTAGTGGAAAACATTCTATGGGTGGAGAAAAAGATGAAGACTCTTATTTAAAATTTATAAATGAGGTTATTGAGGGGATTGGAAATCATTCACCAATAATAATATACGAACCAGATGCTTTATGTGATGGTGTTAAATTAACTAAAAAGAAATCACAACAACGAATAAAGTTGATGCAAACTTCACTTAAATTATTGACTAAAACAAATGCTAAAATTTATATAGATAGTGGGCATCCAAACTGGTTGAAAGTAAGTGAAGTATGTGCGTTACTAAAAAGGTTTAAAAAAATACCATATGAAGGATTTACATTGAATTGTTGTAACTTTGTAGATACTGATTCGTGTGTAGAATATGGTACGGAGATAAGTAAATACATTGGTAAGAATTTTATTGTAGATACATCACGGAATGGAATGGGATATACTGGAAATATATATAATCCAACAAATATAGCAATAGGTGAGTATCCCACATTGGATACAAATATTAAAAATTGTGATGGTTTCTTATGGATGAAACCATTAGGAGAGTCGGATGGTAAGGTTAATGGTACGCCTAAGGCAGGCCGATTCAGTTTAAAATATGCTTTAAAAATCATTGAAAATAGTAAAAAAATAAATGTATTTTAGGAATATATATGATATTTATATGTGAATATGGTTACTTCGTTATTACGAATTACCATTGATAAATACAAAATAATAAATAAAACATACATATAGGAGATTAACAAATGGACTTAGATAAAGTCAAGCGACGTTTAAATCAGTTACAAACATCAACACAAAGAACTTCAAATCTTTGGAAACCACAACCAGGAACACAACAAATTAGATTAGTACCTTATAAATTCAATAAGGATAATCCGTTCATTGAATTGTTTTTCCATTATGATTTAGGAGGAAAGTCCCATTTATCCCCAATTAGTTTTGGTCGTCCCGACCCCGTTGAGGAGTTCGCACAGAAATTAAAGGCATCAGGTAATCGTGATGATTATCGACTTGGTAAAAAACTCGAAGCAAAAATGAGAACTTTTGCACCAGTGATTGTTCGTGGTGAAGAATCACAAGGTACAAAGTTTTGGGGCTTCGGTAAAACAGTTTATCAAGAAATACTCTCTGTCATCTCAGACCCAGATTACGGTGATATTACAGACCCAGTAAGTGGTCGTGATATTACAGTTGAATTTAAGACTGCAGAAGAAACAGGAGCTTCATTCCCATCTACCGCAATACGCGTTAAACCAATCCAGACACCAATAAGTGAAGATAAGAATATTCTTGAAAAGGTAGCAGATACCCAGAAGGATATTACTGAAATTTATCAGGAAAAGACTTATGATGAACTTACGGAAATTCTGAATAATTGGTTAGAGGGACGAGAAGATGATCCTGTAGAAAACACTTCAAAGTCAGTAACTACGGCACAGTCTGTAGAAACGGCTAAGAGTGTAGAGAATGTTTCAGAGGCCTTTAACAAAATATGTCAGTTAGAGACGAATTGGCAAATGTATTAGCCGATAGTTTAAACAAAACATTCAAGGATATGAAAGTAGCATATTTCTTGGACGGGTCTGATACAACACCCACAGATATTAAAGAATTTATATCAACAGGTTCAACTATGTTGGATTTGGCAATTGCTAATAAACCAAATGGTGGTATTGCGGTAGGCCGTATTACTGAAATTAATGGTTTAGAATCAAGTGGCAAATCTTTAATCGGTGCACACATACTTGCAGAAACCCAAAAGAAAGACGGAATCGCTGTTTATATTGATACAGAGAATTCTGTTAGTGAGGAGTTTTTGAAAGTATTGGGTATAGATACAACACAGTTACTTTACTTACAATTACAAACTGTAGAAGAAATTTTCCAGGCAATCGAGGAGATTGTTCTTAAGGTGAGAGAGGCTGAAAAGGATAGATTGGTTACAATATTAGTTGATAGTTTGGCTGCTGCTTCCACACAAGTAGAGATAGACGCAGATTTCGAGAAAGACGGTTGGGCAACTTCCAAAGCGATTATTATATCAAAAGCTATGAGGAAGATCACCCAGTTGATTGGTCGTCAAAGAATAGCACTTGTCTTTACAAATCAACTACGAGCGAAACTTGGAGTAATGTTCGGAGATCCTTGGACAACTTCAGGTGGGAAAGCTCTTCCTTTTCACGCTTCTACACGAATTCGATTAAAGAATAAAGGTAGAATAACAGACACCAAGAAAAATGTATTGGGAATGACAATACTGGCACAAGTTGTTAAGAATAGACTTGGCCCACCTTTAAGACACGCAGAATTTCCACTATATTTTCAGAGTGGGATTGATGATATAGGTTCTTGGTTAGAAGTAATGAAAAAACATAAGTTGGTAAAGATTGCAGGAGCTTGGTATACATATACCGATGTTGCAGGTGAAGAATATAAATTTCAATCTAAAGATTTTCTTAAAATATTAGAAGAAAATTCTTTGAAGGATGAAGTTTATGATAGAATTTGTGATAAAGTTATTCTTAAGTATGATATAAAAGATATGGATGAATCTGAACTCGTGAAAGAAGAAGTAGAGGGAGATGAATAATCGATATTTCAGCATACTTGAAGAAATTAAGAAAAAAGGCGGTAAACTAGATGATGGTCACTTCAATGATAAAATACTTATTATAGATGGCCTGAATACCTTTATAAGAGTATTCAGCGTTATGCCAACTCTCAATGATGACGGAGCTCACATTGGGGGAATAGTTGGTTTTCTAAAAAGTATAGGTTACGCAATTCATCTATTTAATCCCACCCGAGCCATTATAGTATTTGATGGTAAGGGTGGGAGCACCCGCCGCCGTAAGTTATTTCCAGAGTATAAGGCAGGTCGTAGAGTTAAGAAGAAACTTGTTCGTGCGTATGATTTTAATACACCAGACGAAGAACGACAAAATATGCTTGTGCAACTTCAAAGAATTGTCGAATACTTAGAATTATTACCAGTTACAACACTATCAATAGATAATATTGAGGCAGATGACACTATTGGTTATTTATCTAAACAAGTTTTTGATAAAAGTAAGATTACTATTTTATCAACCGACAAGGATTTTTTACAACTTGTAAATCATAGAATTAAAGTATATTCCCCCACTAAAAAGAAAACGTATGATAGAGAAACTTTGATGGAAGAATATGGAATACCATCTAAGAATTTTTTAACATACCGAATATTAGAAGGTGATAAATCAGATAATATACCTGGAGTTAGGGGTGCGGGATTAACTACAATCAAAAAGAGATTTCCAAAAGAAATAGTTGAATATTCTGAAAAACATAAAGACGAATTAAAGTTATATGAGAGTGTTGTTATTTGTAAGGAACAATTAGAACTCAATGATAAATTAATGCAGTTAAAAAATGTAGATATTTCTGGAAATGCTAGAATGAAAATATTATCAGGAATAGAAAAACCAATTACAGAATTGGTGAAATATAAATTTGAGACAATGTTTTATGCAGATAAGTTGTTTACATCTTTACCAAATTTACAAGGATGGTTGGCACAGAATTTTACACAATTGAATAGATACGCGAGAATGAGTCATGGGAAGAAAGCGTAAATACTTTACTACAGAGGAACAACACGACGCACAGAAACGCTGGCAAATGGAACATTATGAGCGTAATAAGGAAAAATTACAAAAATTGGCCAGAGAACGGTATAAAAAGAAAAGACATCAAGAAATTGAAGAAACTTTGAGAAACGGATTGTATGGCGAAGAAAAAATATAATAATGCGTGTAGATTATGAAGTATTACAGAATTTTGTAGACATAGATGATTTAGAATTAAATTATCATAGAGTTACAAACAATATAAGTTCTATTGATATAGAGGATGGAATTGAATGGATTTTTAAATACTATAGAGAAAAAGGATTTCCTCATTATACTGTACGAGAAGAAGAAAAAAATTCACATATAAATTCATTGAGAAAATTTGATTCGGATAGTATTTTTATTGATAACCAAATACAACAAACTATGCATGGTTTGAGATTGGCTTGGAATTATTTTCCTCATTGGGTAGATGTTCAATGTGGAAATTCTAAAATGCCACCTATTGGATATTTCAATGATGATGATTTACTCAAAACAATAATTAGAAAAACTTGGAAGTATGAAGAAAAACACGGTAATAATAAATTTACAGAAAATCGTTTTAGACAATCATTAAAATTATATCAAGGTTCTCAAGCAGTGAGTAATTTTAGACCAAGTGCAGCAAAAGTTATTTATGAGAAGTTTGGTGGAGATGGAGTGATACGAGATATGAGTTGTGGTTGGGGTGGACGACTGATTGGATTTTTAGCATCAAAAAATACTAAACATTATATCGGTACAGAACCATCAACAAAAACATATGAAGGTTTGTTAAAAATGAAAAAAGAATTTTCATATTTGGGAAAACAAATAGATATATATAAACAAGGAAGTGAAGACTTTATTCCAGAAAAAGAATCAATCGATTTATGTTTCACTTCCCCACCTTATTTCGATACCGAAAAATATTCGGATGAATCAACACAAAGTTATAAAAAGTTTTCAACACCAAATGAATGGGTTAGTGGATTTTTAAAGAAAACTATAGAAAATTGTTATTACGGATTGAAGAAAAACGGTTATATGTTAATTAACATTGCAAATACACCAAAATATAAATTCATAGAGAAAGAAACCGTAAATATATCAAGTGAGATTGGGTTTATAAAAGAACCTACTGTAGATTTGATATTATCAAGTGTGGCTGGTAAAGGAATAAAGACCGAACCAGTATTTGTAACGGAAATAGTTTAGAAGTTTTAAAAGATTATGATGATAATTCAGTAGATTTACTTTGCACAGACCCACCATACGGATACGGATTTATGGGTAAAGATTGGGATCAGACACTTCCACCACGAAAGATTTTCGAGGAATGTTTAAGAGTATTGAAACCAGGTTCATTAGCATTTGTAATGAGTGCACCAAGAAGTGATGTTCAATACAGAATGGCACAGATGTTAGAGGAAGTTGGATTTAATGTGAGTTTCACACCAATCTATTGGGCATATGCAACAGGTTTTCCAAAGGCTATGAATATGGGTAAGGCGGTTGATAAGAGATTAGGTAAGGAACGAGAAGTTATTGGAAAAAAACCCAATCCTAAGTTTGATATGGACATGAGATATCCAAACGATGACGGTGGTTGGTTAGGTAGAGAAGAATTTAATATAGAAGGTGGCCCGGCATCAGACAAAGCAAAAGAACTTGATGGAAGTTATGGGGGATATCAACCAAAACCTGCAGTAGAAGTCGTAATAGTAGCAATGAAACCATTAGAACAAAAAGGTTATTTAGACCAAGCACTTGATAATGGTAAGGGAGTGACTTGGTTAGATGATTGTAGAATACCATTTGCAGGAATGAATGATATTCCACAAGGTGGTTATGGTGATATGAAAGTAGGTTATGGGAAACCTGGTGAAACTCAACCAATGAGTAAAGATTTAGAACAATATAATAAGGATAATGTAGGTAGTCAGAAAAACTTTGATACTGAGGCAGACGGATTGTCCAGGGGAAATCAACCAGTAAGAAAAACCACAAAGAGAAAACCAAGAGAAGAAAATACGGTATTTAAGACAAGTGGATTTAAGAGTGAAGATAATGATACAGCAGAAGCATCACCTCTCGGTAGATTTGCCGCTAACCTATTAGTAAGTGATAATGTATTAGATACAGGTAAGAAAACTAAATCAACGGGTGGTCGAGCATACCAAAACACAAATGAGATGTTTAGTGGTGGTTGGGCATATGATGAAGAAGGTACGGGAGAGAATCCAGGTAAAGGAGATGAAGGTGATTATAGTAGATATTACAGTTTAGATGAGTGGTGGAAAAGTAGATTGTTAAAATTAAATCCAGAAGTTCAACGGACATTTCCATTTTTGATTGTTCCCAAGGCAAGTAAGTCTGAAAAGAATATGGGATTGGAAAATATAGAAGCAAAACAACGAGATATGCTTCATATTGGACAGTTGAAAAAACAACAAGGTGAGGTTTGGATAGATAGAAAAGATGGTAAAGGTAAGGTAAAGGTTAATCAGTAAAACCAATCCAACTATTCAGTTATTTAGTAACACTTGGGAGTAGAAAAGATGATGTGGTGTTAGACCCGTTTATGGGTAGTGGCACCACACCAATATCTTGTGTGACTTTAGATAGAAAATACTTGGGGATAGAGAGAGAAAAAGATTATTTTGAAATTGCCGAAGCACGAGTAGAGAAGGCAAAAAATCCAGCAAACTTAGTAGAACACGAGTTCTTTTAATATGGCAGAAACATTAACACATTTCGGACATTCGTTCCAAAAGAAAATAATAGTATTATTATTATTCAATCGTAGATTTTTGCAAACAATTAATGATATATTAGAACCAAGTTATTTTGATTCTGATGCAGATAAATGGTTGGTAAATTGTATAAAGAAGTATTATGAGAAGTATAAAGTAGAACCAACTTTAGAAGCGGTAAAAATACAATTAGATGAAGTTAGTTCAGAAGTTTTAAAGAAATCAGCAGTGGATAATTTAAGAGAGGCATTTCAACTTAGAGAAGCAACCGATTTAAATTTTGTAGAAGAAAAATCCATAGAGTTTTGTAAAAATCAAACACTAAAAACTGCAATAATGAAATCTGTAGATTTATTGGAACGACATGATTATGATGGAATAAAAACTACAATTGATGCGGCAATGAAGGCCGGAACTACAAAAGATTTAGGACACGATTATATAGAAGGATTAGAAGAAAGATTAACACATTCTACACGAGATACTGTTGCTACAGGTTGGGATATTATAGATGAAGTTATGGATGGTGGATTGGGTAAAGGAGAGTTGGGTGTTATTGTGGCACCAGCAGGGATTGGTAAGACTTGGTGTTTACAACAAATAGTATCTAATTCATTAAAACAAGGTAGGACTGCAATTCATTACACATTAGAGTTAAATCAGTCTTATGTAGGTTTGAGATATGATACTATATTTTCAGGAATACCCACAGGAGAAATTAAGTTTCAACAACAAGTAGTTAGAAAATCTATAGAAAAAGTAAAGGGAAAACTATTAATAAAATATTTTCCAACAAGGTCAGCATCAGTACAAACAATAAATGCACATTTAAAACAAGTAGAGTTAAGTGGATTTAAACCAGATATAGTTATAGTTGATTATGCAGATATTATGAGAGATATTAGTGGTGGTAAGGAGTTAAGACACCAATTAGGAAACATTTATGAAGACCTACGAGGATTAGCGGGAGAGATGGATATACCATTGAAGAAGATGTGATTGATGCCAGTAAAGTTGCAGAAGCATATAGTAAAGTGATGACTTCAGATTTTGTTTTAAGTGTTAGTAGAAAGATTGAAGATAAGGTAGGGAATACTGCACGGTTTCATGTGATTAAAAATAGATTTGGTGTGGATGGTATAACCTATCCAGCAACTATGAATACTAACATTGGTAAGATAGATGTACATAGACCATCATCATTAAGTGGACAAGAAGCTTCAAGAAAAATGGTAAATTCAGAAGATTTTTTGAAACAAACATTGAGAAATAAATATAAAGATTATAAGAGTAGTGAAAAAAGTAGTGAAGAAAAAACTTCTGAAAAAAACTTTACTGATTTTGGTTAATTTTAAAATATTCGGGATAGAACTGAATATATATAGTATTTATTTATGGTTGGGAAAGTAAATTGGAAACAAAAAAGATTTTCTCTCTACTTTTATTTAGGATTGGGCATGGCTAGACCTCGAAAATATTTTACTAAAAAAGAGCAAATTGAAGCTCGTAGGGCACGACAACGTAAATATTATTATAGGAATAGAGATATAATTCTTAATAAAAAGATAAAGAAATATTGGGCAAGTAAATATAAATAGTTTTTAGAAGGGTAGTTACGAGTGGAATTTAAGTTATCGGAAAATTTTATAAATAAGTACAAGAGGAAAAAACCACCATTTGGTTTTAACGGTTTAGGTGAATTAGTTTATATGAGAACCTATTCTCGTATTAAAGAAGATGGAAAAAATGAACGTTGGTGGGAAACTGTTCGTAGGGTTGTAGAAGGTACTTACTCGATGCAAAAAAATTGGATAGATCAACATCAACTTGGTTGGAATGCTTGGCAAGCTCAAGCATCAGCTCAAGAAATGTATGAGAGAATATTTAATATGAAATTCTTACCACCAGGGCGTGGTTTGTGGGCGATGGGAACTCCAATCACCGAAGAAAAGAAGTTATATGCGGCATNCTACAATAAAGGACGATTACTCGAAACCATTTTGTTTTTTAATGGACGCATCAATGCTAGGTGTTGGAGTTGGTTTTGATACAAAGGGGGCTGGCCATGTACATATAAAGGGCCCTAACAACGACAGACAAGAAGAAGTTTATGAGATTCCAGATACACGAGAGGGATGGGTAGAAAGTTTGAGATTGTTGTTAGAGTCATTTTTTCATGGAACGGCCCCTGTTACTTTTGATTATAAGAAAATTCGAGGTGCAGGTGAACCAATCAAAGGATTTGGTGGAGTTTCAAGTGGACACGAACCATTAAAAGAAATTCACGAAGATATTAGAAATGTATTGAATAATAATTTAAATAGTCCAATTACCGTAACTACAATTGTGGATATAATGAACCTAATTGGTAAATGTGTCGTGGCAGGGAACGTAAGACGAACGGCGGAGATTGTGTTCGGTGATCCCTATGATGACGAGTATTTGGATTTAAAAAATTATGAAGTCAATCCTCACAGAGAACAATATGGTTGGACTTCAAACAATAGTATTTTTGCAGAACTCGGTATGGATTATACTGAGGTGTGTAAGAGAATTAATGATAACGGGGAACCTGGATTCGCATGGTTAGAGAATATGAGGAAATTTTCTCGTATGCAAAATGGTGGAGATGATAAAGACCATAGAGTAGCTGGTGGTAATCCTTGTCTTGAACAATCACTTGAATCATATGAGTTATTTAGAGGACTATAAGAGGACACTTAAATATGCCTATCTGTATGCCAAAACAGTAACACTTGGAAAAACCCATTGGAGTGAAACCAATAGAGTTATGTTAAGAAATAGAAGGATTGGATGTAGTGTTAGTGGTGTTGCTCAGTTTATCACTAATCGTGGATTACATGAATTAAAAGATTGGTTAGAGAGTGGATACGACACTATACAAGAATGGGATAAATTATATTCTGATTGGTTCGCCATACCAAAATCAATCAAGACCACAAGTGTTAAACCAAGTGGAACAGTTTCCTTATTAGTGGGTGCAACTCCTGGAATGCATTATCCAGAAAGTAGATTTTATATTCGTAGAATACGAGCATCTAAACATTCAGAATTATTAGAACCATTGAAACGGGCAGGTTATACGGTAGAACCAGCGTTTGGTTCAGAAGACAGCACGGTAGTAATAGAGGTTCCTGTAGATGTTGGAGAAGGTATAAGAACTGCAAGTGATTTATCTATATGGGAACAATTCAGTTTAGCCGCGTTCTTACAACGACATTGGGCAGATAACCAAGTTAGTTGTACGGCAACATTCGACCCCGAAACAGAAGCTGAAGAACTACCATATGTGTTGAATTATTTTCAATATAGATTAAAAGGAATTTCATTATTACCAAGACATCCATTAGGAGCATACAAACAAATGCCCTACGAGGCAATTGATGAGAAAACTTATAATAAGAGATTAAAAAAATTAGGTAGGTTGAGTTTTGTAGGTATAGAGGGTGAAGAAGCGGAAATAGACAAATTTTGTAATAACGATGTTTGTGAAATTCCAGGAGAAATAATAAAAAGTACTTGACTCGTATAGGTTTTTATTCGTATATTCACATATGTTAAATTGGAAAGTTATAATATAAATGTATCAAAATATATATTTTGATGGCCGTATGATTCACATATGGGATGATAAATTAGGTTATAGAAAAACACCATATAAAAGATATGCTTATTTGTATGATAAGGGTGGTAAATTTACTGCACTTGATGGCACTCGGTTAAAAAAGGTTTTTAGATATGATAAAGATGATGAAAATTTATATGAATCCGATGTAATAGCAACTACAAGAACTTTAGTAGACCAATATACAGATTCAGATGAACCATCAGTAGGTCATAGAACTATGATTTTTGATATTGAGGTAGAGGTTACAG
>LWDU01001075.1_pt1 | contig 10330 bp, 23 predicted proteins | sample 727161 | NCBI WGS metagenome assembly LWDU01 (sample SAMN04566230, study PRJNA314399) | hydrothermal vent metagenome | isolation source: deep sea hydrothermal plume seawater | place: Mexico: Gulf of California, Guaymas Basin | collected 2004-07-11 | reverse complement strand
ACCATCCTATCATTGATTGAGTTTACTAATTCCTCAATTTCTTGTGCTGTAACAGGATCTACTACTCCTTGCCATGTACAATGATATTCTATTGCAATTTCATCAAAGTTACACGATTGTCCGTGAGACTCGAATGGAACTTCAACTGTAGCTGTTTCTGCATATACGGCTCCAGTCATACCAATTGTTATTAGTGCAACTATCGCCAATATGTTGTTTTTCGTCATTAATACATTTAATCAAAATTACGTCTTATATATGTTACGTGGATATCATTATTGCCAATGCTAGATCTTCATCGATTGTTTCTAAACTGTTTATACTTGTTGTACCAATTATCTCTATTTGTTTTGATCCCTTTACATATGGAATTTCCAAAGTCCTAAAGTCTTTTGTTATTGTTTCTTTGAAATCTATTTCCTCCCCATCTATTATTATGTAGAAAATATCATCCTCCTCATTATATTCACTATCAACGATCATTCTTGGTATTATTATTTTTAGTTCACCGTTATCTGGTGCTGTTATGTTTATGATTAACGAAGTTGTATTTATGTCACTTGTTAAATTATTTACACTACCTGTTGTAATATCATACTCTACTTGCATGGATTTTTGCTCTACACTAACTTCTCCATTAGCAGTTACAATTAATACCATTAATGGAATTATGAATGTTTTCACAATATTACATGATTAATCATTACTTATTAAAATTTAGTCTAAGAGAGCTACCGTTATTTTCCTTTGCAGTACTTTTTGGGTAATCCCTGACGACTAATTAAGATTAATGACTTTGTAATATAAAGTTATATTGATCAACGAGAAATATAGGGTTTTTACCCCTTCGTCATGTCACCACAACGATTCTCATTGGAATTCGTTTTGCTAGAACCTCTAGAAATCCTAACTAGGTTATTCAATCCTTAATTTATAATATAACCTACGTTATATAAATATTATGAATCTATATGTGCCTACATAAAAAAATAAAAAAGTGAAGATATTATACGAATAATATCGGTATAAACATCAGGAAAAATGGTGCTATTGTCATAATAATTCCTACAATAATTCCTTTTGTTCCCATTGACGGATCTTTTTGATGTACTGCTATCCACATTATTATTCCACCTATAACAGCGAAGAATATTGGTAGTAGATACCATGCACCAGAATGACCTGTTTTTTCTTGTGACATTATAGAAGTTGTAATATTTGAGATATATAAATTACTTTAATTCTTTTTTCTTTTTCTCTTTTTCAGTTTGGATCTTTGCTAGTTCCAATTCTTCATTAGTGTGTTTGAATTTTTTCAATGGTATATTATATAATGATGAAACACTTTAATAAATGTATTGTTACAACTCGGTTTTACAGTTCTTGTAGTTCACTATTGGTTTCCAAAATTCTTTCATGTGGACAAACTCCACATTTACACGGTATTTATTTTTCTCTGATATTTTTTATACAATACACCACATGCCCTCATATGATTTTTACAAGTATTACAAGTCCTTCCTCTATTATGGAACATTTCTAGTTTACTACAGTGTCTACAAAATCCCCATTCATAGACTACACTTATATTTGTCATTCTATAATATTATTGGTTATTTATAACATATAAATCATTCTTTTTCCTTTTGTCCTTTTCTGTTTTGATCTTTGCTAGTTCCAGTTCCTCATTAGTATGTTTGAATTTTTTCATAACTCTACCTTGCAGTTACTACATATGTCGTTACCAAAATGGTTATCTTCTCCACAATTGTTACAAGTTAGTCGCTTTGTCATTTTATCATCTACAATACTTCAATACTAACTACTTCATCGTTTTCGTCATAATCCACTACAACTACCCTTGCTTCAAGTTCTTCCGTTCTTACCACAGGATTGTCGCTAACTACAACTAATATTGGATCTACTTCAATGAATTCTTTTTCTGGATTTGGATTTCCATCAAGTGATTCTTTGGCTTGTGCAAGTTCTGATAGATCGTAACCTCCACCATCTTCTATTTTACCTAAATCCATACAACATTGTAGAAATTAACTATATTTAACTATTTTTGTTATTCTATCTCATCTTGTTTGTTCTTCCATTCAAAGATAACAGATTTTGGAATCCAAATGAATTCTGTTGATCTTCCATCATCACAGTTCCATGCACAATTCTCCCATTCGTGACCTCTTGGATCAGTACAGTTATTCATGTCACAACCGTGATCACAGTTTTTACCTGTACCTCTACATCCTTCACATTCTTTGTCGATTTCAATTTCTACCATATCTGTTTGTTTCATAATATACCCCACATAATACAGTATAAGAATGTTTGGTTATTGCCACTTCCCGATTACTTAACATGTGATGTCACTATATTATTGTATCTAATTAAATATACCTTGACTATCTAGTAAACGTCTTTCTTTATCATGTTGGATATTATCCAATCTCATAACCTTTAACATTTCACGAAGAACATGAGCATCCTCATAATATGTTATACTAACATTTGTTCCTGATACTTTATCATAGATTGTATAGTATACACTTCTACCTGAAATTTTTTTAGTCAATGACCAATCAAATGCATCAAGAATTGTTTTTTCTCCTACTGATTTCTCACGCAATGATCTAATTTCTTCTATAAGGCGATCATTCTCTTGTGATAATTCCTGATAGTACCTCCTTTCTTTATCATCTGAGTTACTCATGTGTATCTCCTCCCGATTTGAATATAAAAATGTTTGGTTATTGAACGTATTCGCAGATTTCACAAATTAGTATTTTACTTGATGAGTCTGTCTCTACGACATTGGCACCACACTTCATACAGTCTTTCATTAAAAATAACTCACTTTTCTACCTGCTAATTCATCATTATGAGCTCTCATGTTTTTCCTAATCATCATTGAACTTGGTCTATAAGGAGCATTCATTCTTGCTACATACTCTTTTCTTTTTCTTTCGTGTTCTTCTACGATTAATGCCTTCTCTGCATCACGTTTCTCTTTTGCAATCTTCCATGCATCTTCTCTTTGCTTCTTCTCCTCGGCTTCAAATGACTTTATGAGTTTATGGACTATGCTCCAATCACTCATGATGTCAATATAGTTATCTTCAATTTCTTGCTCATTCATGAGATACCTTACAGTATACAGTATATGAATCTATCTATTTTTAAAATAAAGTAAAAATTAGATAAAATCGTCAGGTTTATCTATTTTTTTTGTTCTTTCTATGAGTTGACTTTCTGCATACGATTTTCCATATTTATCTTTACTATATCTTGAAAGTGTCCAACGTCTATCAGCAGGATTTTTCAACATCTTACCAAAAACGTATGTTGCATAACTTCCACAACATGGGCAACCAAATGCTGTATTGCCTAATCTTTGGTAACATTCTGAACAATGTAAAGTATCTTTTTCCTGTAAGAATTTTACATCTGCTTCATTGGCTACAACTTTTGTTTTTACCATTGGTCTTTCACAATCACAACTATTGTGTGACCATGATGGATGTCTATAACAAGGTGCTGGTGCATCAATTATTTTGTATTCCACCAAGTCGTAATATGACATAGTATCAATTTCTTTATAGTATTTGTTTCCACTCAAAACTCTTGTCATTTTAAGTTCTGAATTATGTCTTTGTTCTTTATAGTTTGATAGTTTTTTGTCCTCTATTGCTTGTAGTCTCGCAATTTCTTTCTTTGCTTCGTATGGGTGATCAATCTCAAATTGAGCTTGTCTATCAAGTCCACAAACAAAACAAGAACAGTTTTTACGGTGTCCTTCTCTTATTCGAGGATAAAGACTTCTCAAATATTTCTGTGTTATCATACTATACCCTAGATAATACCATTAATAAACCTATTGTTATTCTAACATTTCATGAACAAACCAAAAATATTATCACATATTTGTAATCCATTATGATTTGATATATCTAATCTAATTAATGCTTCCTCTAATAATCTTTCTGCTATTTCCCTACCTTCCTCTAATGATATTCTATTCAATAATACAATTGGATAATATGTTTAATAAACCTATTGATTGATACGTTCCTTATAAGTAATAATAAACTTTGTTTATAATTTTGTAAACTTTGTTTATAATTTTATCAATAACTTTTAATTTGTAAAACCTATGGCATAATAAATAAAATCGGTAGTTATCAGGGTAACTGAGGTCTACCGATGTTAATGTATCAGAAAGGTTTCTCACACCTTTCATACCATTACCTGTATACTTTTTCTTGCAATTGATATTGGTCTTTCTCCAACTTGCCGATGGCTTTTTTGATCGATTGCTAAGAGATAGCTCTTTCGAACCACTTTGACTCCTTTCGGATTTTCTACAGCGTGTTTTTTTGCCAAGATTAGCACGTAACTTTCTTCTCGCAAGGTATACCTCGTTTTTCTATATGCTGTTCACATTCCTTGTTACTACAATATACCCTAGATAATATGCTATTAATAAATGTATTGAATAAAAAGAGAAATTCTAGTGTTTTTCAACTAGAAAAGAATCGCCCATTGCTCTCATCATGTCAATTCCCATTGACTGCATTGTGTCGAAAACTTCATCTTGTTCACCGTCTTTGAATGCACGGTTTTCTTTGATGACCTTGACTCCTTCAGGAGTATCAACAAGTCTAAACATCATCATACCTTTTGACACGCCATGTTTCTTGCTTGATTTTTTTGCCAAAACTACTAATTCTTCACCGTATGGAAATATTTTGCCGTATGTCTTTCCACTATTAACTGCCTGTATCTCATCTATAACACTACGATATCCACCCATGTAAATATTCAAACCACTCATAAATCTGCTATGAATTGTTTCTGAGTCTCCATGAATCATAGTCATTTTGCTCTTTAGTGCATTTAAGATCTCTGCATCCATTTTTCCAAAATGTTCTACAAATCTTTTTTCATCGTATGCACCAAAAACATTTTCTGCTATATCAGATTTCTCTACACCCATTTCAAGGTATTCTGAATAAGCCTGTTGTTTTGATTTCATGTATGTAATCTACGTAATACCCTTAATAAATGTATCTAACTACAGAAAAAACTTGTAGTCTACAAAAAATAAAACAAATATCATTATTACGAATGTTTGGTATGAATAGTAAAAAGAATGTTTTGATAATAAAAAATAGTATGGATAAGTTTCTAACACATACTAATAATATGAGCCTAAAAAATCATGGACTTACGAAATTATTTCGTAATTTACGAAAAATAGTACAAGTCATAGTATTGCGTAGATGTAATATGGAACAAATTGGAGGCGATTATTTATGAAAAAAGGTACATAATAAAAAAAAGAGGTAATGTTACCTTCAATACTAGTTTCTTACATCAAAATTGAGTTTTGATTTGTCTTGTCCAACTTCTATTTCAATATAATAGTCTCCTATTGTTTGATTGCTTGGAATACTCCATGCCCAAACTAGGTTATCTACATTTTCAGATATTGTTAATCTTTTGTCCTTGATTACGTCATTTGTATCATCGTTTATAATTTCATAATAGAGGTATCGTTCATCGGTATCAACTACTACATAGAAATATACAATGTCGCCTTGGTCAAATCTATCTTCTCTATCGGAATCATTGTCAGTTGTGAAGAAATCAATGATTTCGTTATCTTCTACTATTGGTTCAGTTGTTATTGGATCTTCTGATAATTGAATAACTTTATTATTCAAAGTGGATTCTAATGCTTTTATGCTATCTGTATTAGATATACCATTAGCTTTAGTGTTATCCACTTGTCCTTTTATCCATTCCCATTGAGCAGATTGTTTTAACCATTGTTCATTTGTTGCATCAAGATCAAAGTTTTCTTGTACTGGATTGTATACAATTGCCACTATTAAGGCAATTATAGCCAATGCTCCAATACTATATACTTTATATGTCATTGAACAATTATCTAATTTTGAATATATAAATTATACGGATCTTTGATACTTGATAATAATAAAAAAAAGTGGCTTGTAAGCCTATTTGATGTATGGTTTGATATATGTGTTGTAATATGTTTGACTGGCTAATTTCCAATTCTCATATAATGAATCACAGATACCAAAGTATTGTTGTGTAATGTCTGTAGTTACCATACATTACCACTCAGAACCATACTATATTAATGTATATCTTACTCCTGATACCATACGATTACACTAATTTATGATATTTATAATGATTTGTACACTATAATGTACCACGTAACGATCCCTACTGGTTTAGTTTTTGCTGTTTTGTTAAAATTGCATTTCTTTCAATATTTGTAGGCACTAATTTCTTATTCACACATGAGTTCTCGTGTAAAATACTATTGTACATAATTAACTTTAGTTTACTATACTAATCTCTCAATATGTTACTTTTGTTATTCATTGTATTTTCGTTCCTCCCCTAATGTGTAATATACGAGAACTCGTGTGAATATAAGAAACGTATTATTCAATACATTTATTAAAGGTATTATCTAAGGTATATTATCATTAGTGAAGCCAATGAACACAGCTTCTGCTGGTCAAGAATGCATCTTGATGACTATTCTAGGCATTAATGATACGACTCGTTGGTAATGGTAGAATTTCAGGATATGCGAATATCTACTGTTATCCAATTTTCATAACCAAATTATCATCATCACAAGTAATGTTGCTAGTACTGCTCCTGCAAATGTTGCCACAAGATCTAACCAATCTCCACCAACTGCACTATTTCTTATTATTTCATCATAAAATTCCTTTCCTATTCCAAATACAAATCCTGACATGATTAATGGAAACCATATTATTCCAGTTATGGATAGAATAAATCCTACTATAAAATGTTGTAATTTATCATTCATCATAAACATCGTCTATATGTTCTTCCTTGCATTTACAGCATTTATCGCATTTATGGAATCTTTTAGTCATCATCATCCTCTTTAGGTTTTTTGTTAAAATGATCAGGTTCATCTGGTTTTTTATTCCAAAAAGTCATCTTATTACCTTCCCATTAGTTAAATAAATAGCGAATAGTTTATATTCCCCATCAGTTGGTAGATCTTCATCATATTGGAAAACTTCAATCGAGCCATGCTTAGTTAGGTGTATTTGGTCTATATTACTACAATGTTCTTTTATTATTTTATCTTCCATCTCGATCCTCCTTGTTTAGTAATTCTTGAAATCTTGTGACAGTTTCCAACAAGTATTGACTAATGTTATTTTGTTTTACCTTTGTATCCATCATTGCCAATACTGATAATACTTCATAGAAATTTAACTTATGTTCATTGATTATTTTCTCCATTGCCATGTCTAATTCATTAAAACCAATATCAATTTTCTCATTATCTATAAGATTAGTCATTATCTATCAAACACTCCAATACCTGTAATGGGATATTTTTGTAAAATAATATTTGTTAGTAATTCTCTATAACAATTTAAACAGTATTTTTCACCTGTTACTGATATTGATTCCTTAGAACATAATCTACAAGGTGTCAATGTATTGACATTTTTGTTATCAGACCAAGGTAAATTAGGCATATCTAATTTATCCTACCCTTATGTTTAAATATTTTAGTCGTTTTCTTCCATTTCTTTTAAAACCTGTAAATCATCTTCACTTATTTCATGTTTTACATCTTTTTGCACAAATTCTACTCGTGGTTTCTCATTAAGCATTTCTGGTTGTAAAACTTTACTCTCTACGACTTGGTTAATTCGGTACACGACTGGGCCGGAATTGAATATTTTTGCCTTCATCTCACTCGATTTATCTCTTTGTGCGATTAGTTTCTGTATCTCTATTGTTCTGTTATTTCTAATGTTTATGAGATTTGTCATATATGCAGATCTTGCAATATATTTATCTATTGGACAAACTTCCAAACTATCCATTACAACTTTTTCTAGTTCATCATATTTTACATTAATTGTGTCAATTTCTATGTTACACTGGATGATGGTTTTTGAATAATTATCAAGATTCATTTGATACTTGTAGAGATAATCTTTTGTCATAAGTTGATCAAAGTTTGTTTTTGCTTCTTCTCTAAGTTGATCAACTATTCTGTATATTGTACCTTTTGGTATGTTGGTTATCTTTACAATATCTTTTGCTTCATAACCAACACTTAGTAGATGTTCAATCTGTTTTAGATATACTGACTTTCTTCCCATTAGTTGCTCCTATGTAATTCAAAACGTTTTTCGCAGAAAATACATCTCTCCATGATCCCAAACTCGTTCATGAACTTTCCCTTATCATCACAATTCAAACATCTTGGTATATCTGTCATTGGCAATCACATTGTTTGTCATTAGTTAGGTATGAATTGGAACGCATTGTCACGTTATTTCGTGTATAATAGTATAAAAGTATTAAAAAATGGACAGTTAATCAGCCAGTTTTAACTATATGGCATGATATTTGTGTAAAAGTTTCCTATCTATGATAGTTAAATAATATTTTTAATGGTAATTCGTATTATCTTCTATTCCTTTTAGATTTGGTTTCTTCACTAATTGTGATTCTTTCTTTACTATTTTTGGGTTATTCCTACACTTTTTACATATATTGACATCCTCTACTAGTGATATTTCCACCCCACTAGAGTAACAACTGTGGCATAATCCTATCATATTTCTCTCCCCATATACGTGTTTATTTTACATGATTCACATTCACAGTTTGTCTTACCACTACCTTCCTCCATTCTTCTAAAGTATCTAGTACCATTACATTTTTGATGGCTTCCATGATGGCAATTGTAGCATACTTGTTTTAGTACGTATAATTGATCTGTGTATAATCCCATATTATATTCCCACCATTTCATTATATAATCTATGTGATTTTTTTATACAATTCATTCTACATTAATCCACATTGCATCAAATTCTCCTTGTACTCCCTGTGGTTTTTTCTTCTTTTTTCCCACAAATTCTTCAAGTGTGTATTTGTCAGACATTAGTATAATACCCCATACTAAATGTTATGAATGCAAACGTCATACCCAATATTAATCCTATTGCGAATGATTCCCAACTTTTTGTTGTTTTTATCCTAAATATTGGTGTTGGTATATCATCTAATGTACTCTTTTTCCACTTCATTTCTTTATTTCCTCAAAAATTATCTGTTTTGGCAACATATTATTACAAATATAAACACTGCTAAATGGTGGGTTTGCACTAGGTTTTTGTTCTTCATAATTTTTAAAATATGAAATTCTTTTATTCATATACATTACTTCAAGTTGGTTATTTTTAAATAATTCAAACCTTCTTTGGCTTTCAAAAATACCTACTACACCTACTAACATAGCAAACGGTTTTCCTAATTGGTATAATCTTTCAAACACTTCATTCTTTAATGAATACGGTGGGTTTGATATGATATAATCACATTCTTCTTCATGTTTAAAGAAATCAATACCTTCTTTTAAATGTGAGGCTATTACATTATGTCCTGCTAATCTTAGTATTTTTACAAAATGACTTTCACTTGTGTCAAATGGACACCATATAGTAGAGTTTGGCTTAATATATTTCATAATAGGTTTTACTGCATACTCAGGTGTGTAGAACTCATCATATCCACTACCTGCAACTTTATCCATCTTCATATCTACTCAAAATCCTTAATCAGTTTCTCTAATAAGTCTATTTTTCCCATTAGTTGGTAATATACAGGATTCATGTCATATATTTGTTTTTGAAGTCTTACTAATTCTGGATTGTATACTATCTTGTATTTTGGTGCAAATTTTAGTTGTATTTTGTAACTTGCGAGATATTCCTTTATCTTATCCTTATCCTTATTATTCATCTTTTTCCCACTCTGGTTCATAGTAGCCTTCATTAAATCCAGTACAATCACATTGATTTCTTATTCTTTCTTCTTGTGTTTTCCCTCCACTAGTAGAATCACAAGCATGAGATACACTTCCATCAGCATAATATTGTATACCACTAGCTTCATGATGATTGTCACTATTCAGTAATTCCTCAACAAGTTCTTTTTTGTAGTTGAATTGTTGTCGATCTATTTCTTCATCAGTTTCATAGTGATCACTGTATAAATGTCCACAGTTTCCACAACTTGGATCATGTCCATCTGTATCACTTGAAGTTACTCCCCAAGGTAGATTTGGATCTTGAAACATTATTCATCTCCTCCACAAATATCACATTGTTTCAAGAGCTACACCAACCCCCTACAATATATGATGATTCCGTTTTGATACCCCATGCCTTATCCCATTTTCTATGATTGTTTAATATAAATTCTTCTG
>LWDU01040502.1_pt1 | contig 10331 bp, 5 predicted proteins | sample 727161 | NCBI WGS metagenome assembly LWDU01 (sample SAMN04566230, study PRJNA314399) | hydrothermal vent metagenome | isolation source: deep sea hydrothermal plume seawater | place: Mexico: Gulf of California, Guaymas Basin | collected 2004-07-11 | reverse complement strand
ATTGATTATTTTTATCTCGACTGCAGCATCCGCGGACGAATCTGTCAGTGACAATTTAAGACAGATCGAGTTTTTCGAGACAAAAATACGCCCCTTGTTGGTGGACCGATGTTACAAATGTCACAGCGCCAAGTCTCAGCCGTTGAAGGCCGGATTTCGGATCGACAGCAAGGCTGGTCTGCTCAAAGGCGGTGATTCTGGACCGGCGATTGTGCCTGGCAAGCCTGATGAAAGTCTGTTGATCGAGTCGATCCGGTACGAGTCAAACGAAATGCCGCCGAATGAGAAGTTAAGTGACGCAGAAATCTCGGCCCTGACCAAGTGGGTCGCATTGGGTGCGCCTTGGCCCAAGGAATCCACTGCGGCCGTACCGTCCACGGATAAGGGCTACGACTGGCAAGTCTTGTCGCGTCACTGGGCCTGGCAGCCGGTGCGGAAAGGAGAACCGCCTGCGGGCGAAGGCCATGATCGCATTCGAAATCCGATCGATCAGTTTGTTACCGCCGGCCTCCGGGACGCCGGGCTGAAGCAGGCGGAAACAGCACCCGCGGCCGTGTTTGTGCGACGTGCCTTTGTGGATCTGATTGGAATGCCGCCAGCGCCCAGCGAACTCGAAGACTGGACGAAACGGCTTGCCGCAAACTCGGGCAGCGAATTGAATGACGCCGCGGTAAGGCAACTTGTTGATACATTGCTCGAGCGTCCGCAATACGGCGAGCGATGGGGGAGGCACTGGCTGGACGTGGCGCGGTATAGCGAGTTGGGCGGCTGGACGCAAGACAACAGGCCGCATCCAATGGCTTGGCGATATAGAGATTGGGTCGTGCGAGCATTCAATGCGGACCTGCCCTACAACGAGTTCGTGCGGCATCAAATTGCCGGTGACAAAATCGGCAGGGAGGCGGCCGTGGGAACAGGGTTCTTTGCTCTGGGGCCGAATTACTCGTCCGACGGCGGTGACCCGGAGAGCGTCGCGCAGGCGAAGAGTGAAACGCTTGACGATCGAGTTGACACGTTTTCGCGCGCTTTTCTCGCCCTGACGGTGGCGTGTGCAAGATGTCATGATCACAAGTTCGATCCGATTCCGACGCAGGACTATTATTCGATTGCTGGAGTGTTTTACAACTCACGCGAGGGTGAAACTGCCCTCGTCGACGATCACGTGATGCGAGACTATCACGATCAACAGCGAGCGATCAGCGAGTTACTCAATAAAATCAAGAAGTCCCGCCAAACGGCCAAGCAGGAGAAACGAGAGATATCGGAGGAGGAACAGGAGCAGATCGATCGATGGCAGAAGGACGCTGACGATCGAAAGGCAAAAGCGCCGCCAAAATACGATTTTGCTCACACGATTCACGATTCCGATAGTCGCGACATGCAAGTTGCGTTGCGTGGCAACATGCTGAAGCCGGGTGGTGTGGCACCGCGGCGATTCCTGCGTATCGTGGCCGGAGAAGAGCGAGAACACTTCACCGAAGGCAGCGGGCGACAGCAACTCGCAGACGCCGTCGTGGATCCAGACAATCCGCTCACGGCTCGAGTGATCGTCAACCGTATTTGGTTACATCACTTTGGCATGGCGTTGGTTCGGACTCCCAATAATTTCGGGACGCTGGGCGAGAGGCCAACTCATCCAGAGTTGCTCGACTGGCTGGCCGCCACATTCATCGAGTCCGACTGGTCGATCAAATCGATGCACCGGTTGATCATGACGTCCGCGACGTATCGGACTAGCAGCGCGTTCAATGAAACAGCTTTCGCCTTGGATGGAGACCACCGTTCCATTTGGAGAATGAACCCTCGGCGCATGGACGTCGAAACGTGGCGAGACTCACTGTTGTCGGTTACCGGGGAATTGGATGCGACCATGGGCGGTCCATCTGTCGATAACATAGTCAACAGTAACCGCCGTACCCTCTACGCGAAGATCAGCCGCAACGATCCACTCGCATCGGATGAGTTTCTGCGGTTGTTTGATTTCCCGATTCCACGCGCGAGCAGTGCCAAACGAACATCCTACGTGATCCCGCAGCAGTTTCTCTTCATGATGAATAGCCAATTCATGCTCGATCGAGCCACGGCATTGGCCAAACGACTGCAGCACGAATCGAATGAGCCCAAGTCAAGAATCGAACGTGCCTACACGCTGCTGTACGGGCGTAAACCAAGCGACCGAGAATCACAGCTCGCAACGCGTTTTTTAGAATCCGAGCCACCATCAGGTAGCGGTCCCAATCGTTGGCAACAGTACTGCCAAGTGCTTCTGAGTGCAAATGAGTTCATGTACGTTCGATAATGTAGAAGTGCGTCAATCCACACTCCCAAGTTAGGCTGCTAAGGCCCTCCAATAAACACAGAAACGCCATTGGAACAAATATGCCGCACTACAATTCCCGGTTACCGGTTTCTCGTCGAGACGCCTTGCACCGCATTGGTGCCGGATTCGGTAGCCTCGGTCTGGCTGCTATGCTTGCTGACGCGCAGGTCACCGCTCAAGACGGGAATTCGCCGCCTTCACCGCTGGCCCCGAAGGCGCCCCACTTCGCGCCGAAAGCGAAGCATGTAATTCAACTATTCATGCCTGGCGGCCCGTCGCAGGTCGACACCTTCGATTACAAGCCGATGATCGCAAAGTATGCCGGGCAGCGTCCGAAGACTGTCGATCGTAAGACGCTGCGGAACACGAAGAACGGCCTGTTTCCGTCGCCGTTCGGCTTCAAGAAGTACGGTCAGTGCGGCAAGTGGGTGAGTGATGTTTTTCCCCACACTGCGGCTTGCGTCGACGACATCTGTTTCATTCACTCGATGCATACTGATATTCCGGAACACGCCGGTGCCATGATGATGTTCAATTTGGGCCACCTGCAACCAACTCGCCCGAGTTTGGGGTCCTGGTTGTGCTACGGCCTGGGTACTGAAAACCAGGAGTTGCCTGGATTTGTCGCCATGAGTCCACGCGCACAACCCCGCGGCAAGGCGGCAAACTGGGGCAACGCATTTCTTCCTGGCGCGTATTCTGGAATCTACGCCAATATCGCTAGTATGAAACCTGACAGCATCCTGCGAGATTTGAAGAACCCCCACCTGAGCCGCGCCGAACAAAGGGAACAGGCCGACCTGCTGGCCCAACTCAATCGGTTTGATCTTGAACGTCAGCACCAAGACCAGAAACTGGAATCCAGTATTCAGGCAATGGAAATGGCGTTCCAAATGCAATTTGCCGTCCCCGAGGCGTTTGACACGACCAGTGAAACAAAAGCCACTTTGGAGATGTATGGCGATAGTGAATTCGCCAAAGGCTGCCTGCTCGCGCGGCGACTTGTCGAACGCGGCGTGCGGATGGTTCAGTTATCGCATTCGGTCGATGGGTACGACATCGCCTGGGACACGGGACACGGGAATATCGAACACCACCGTGAGTTGGCTCACAAGAGTGACCAGGGTATTGCCGCGTTGATCCGCGACCTCAAGCAGCACGGTCTCTTTGATGATACGCTCGTTATCTGGGGTGGTGAATTCGGTCGAGCCCCAACGTCAGAAGGTCAGAAAGGTCGAGACCACGATCACTACGGTTTCACGGTTTGGATGGCCGGCGGAGGAGTCAAGCCGGGTTTCACCTACGGAGCGACCGACGAGTTCGGTTGCACCGCCGTCCAGAACCGTGCCCATGTCCACGACCTGCACGCGACCATTCTGCACCTGATGGGGTTGGATCACGAACAACTTACCTATCGCTACTCGGGCCGAGATTTTCGGCTGACAGATGTGTCCGGAAACGTCATGCATGAGGTGATTGCCTGACGCCTTTGTAATGCTTGGCAAGGAAGCGGCAGTTCTTGTCGTAAGCCGCCAACAAGCCCAGCGAAGTTGCGGCAAGCGCGCAATCACACGCACTTGATTGCATTCAGATGCACTTTGAGGGGGTAGTTTTGGACGAAAAGGGGTAGTCGGGGGTAGTGGCAACCTGAGGTCGCCTGCGCCAGAGATCTTGCAGTCACTGGGCGGCGAAGGTGGCTAAACTACTTTTGATGTGCCAAATCGAGAGCACTTGGGGCGACCAGTATGCGGAATTACGGCAAATAGCCGCAGCCTTCAGCCCAGTGCCGCGTTAAACGCCGGCGAAAAGAGATGTCCACGATTGCGCAGGATAAGTGGTAACTGTAGATGGTCGGCTTGCTGCCTGATAGGCGATTTCATGTTTCCACTTGGGCGTCGATCAGCGGCGGCCGGTCACCTTTATCGAAATCCACCTGCAGCTGAGCGGCGCCTACATAGTCCGCGACACCTCGCTGAGTCAATAATGCACGATTCGATGTCCACCAACCTATGAGCTTTGGTCGCCAATTAGATGGATAACTCCGACGACAAGAGAGATCGCGTGATGAAAGCAGCGCTGGACTGCCGCACGGAACTGATCGCGTACGCCCGCTCGCTGCTCGGCAACTATGCCGCAGCGGACGATGTCTTGCAGGAAGCGTTGCTCGTGGTCTTCAAGAAATTTGACCAGTTCCAAGCAGGGACCTCGATGCTCGCCTGGTGCCGCTCGATCTTGCGCATCGAAGTACTGCGGGCGAAACAGCGGCATCAGCGCGAGAGATCGCTGGCTGAGCGGCTGCTAGACGACGCAGTTGATGCGGCCTTCGACGAGTTTCAAACGGCACGGCGACACGACGATGTGGAATCTTGGCGAGAGGCGCTGAGGGGCTGTCTGGAACGGGTGCCGGAGCGCGGGCAAGGCGTGCTGAGAGCGCGGTTCGTGGACGAACTGAGTTATCCGCAGATCAGTGAGCGACTCGGAATGACCATCGAGGCGGTGCGGAAGGCGCTATTTCGACTCAAGAAGCAAGTACGTTTGTGCGTAGAAACCAGCCTGAGGGCGGCAAAATGAACGACAAAAACAACTGGGAAGAACTGATCGATCGCCACTTGCGTGGCGAATTGGACGAAGCCGAGAAGGAACGTCTCGCGAAACTGCTCGACAGCAACGCCGACGCGCGGCAGGAGTTCGTTGAGCATGTACAGTGGGATACCGAGATGTCGGAGGCGGTGCGCGAAAGCAGCCATTCGCCCCGCGATGCAGACATCTTGGCCGCAGAGCGAGCAAAGACGGATGGCCAGTGGGCGTCGAAGCCCACATTCTTGCGGTTCACGCTGGCCGCCGCTGCCGTGGTCATCGTGGCACTTTCGGCAGGCTTGATCTACCAACTGGCATATCCAGTGGGTGAGGCCCCTAAAACCAACAACGTTGCCACACAGCATCGCGTTTCGGACGAGTCCATTGCCAGGATCACCGGCTTGAGTGGATTGCTGATCTGGACTGGCGACCGCGGGCAAATCGTTCGAGATGTGAAAGTCGGGACGGAACTGGCGGGCGGTACGATCGAAGGCATGACGCCCGACTCGTGGTTTGAAATTCAGTTCAACGATGGTTCGACCGTGATGATTTCTGGTACTTCGACGCTGACGATTACCGACCCTGGACAAAAAGAATTGCGGCTGAGGGAAGGCTTTTTTTCAGCCAATGTCGTCCCACAGCCAAAAGGCAAGCCGATGTTGATCCACACGCCGTCCACGTTGCTCGAGGTTCTAGGAACGCAATTCGACGTCGAAGCTAACCAGGCTTCCACCATGGTGAATGTTACAGAAGGCAAGGTTCGGGTGAGGCGGCTGAGCGATGGTCGCGAGGTGGACGTTCTGGCAAAGCAGCGTGTGATTGCCGAGGGGGGCGGTGACCTCACGCCCCAGCGGTTGCCAGAATCGGTGAATCATTGGAAGAGTCAGCTTCACCTACGGCCTGGAGGCTATGGAACGTGGTTGCCGGCAACGCAGCAGCGGGCGGCTGCTCAGAAAGCGATCCCCCTCGTACCGCCGGAAAACCCCAGTGTTACGCTGTATCTGCTGGGGATTCCGGTGTCCCGCAGCGATGGTCCACCAGTGGTTGTCCGGTCGGATTCCCGATTCGTCGTCCGCGGTCGCCTTAACAAACCGGCCAAGGTTTATTTCGGCATCGCGGTGTCGGATGTCAATGGCGAATTCGCTGGAAAGTTCCGCGGGGACCTTGATGGCGAGCAACCGATTTCCGAGCCAGACGAGAATGGTCGGTTCGAGGTCGTCTATCAAATCGGCGACTTTACGCTCGATCCGTGCGTTCGTGATCGGAAAGAGCAATTAGCAGCCAGGCCTGAGGACCTGGTTCTCAAGGGCGTTTGGACGTTCACCAACACGGGCGGTCCGAGTGGTCTAGAAGTCAGCGAAGTTGAATTGATCTCCCCGAACAAAGAGGAAAAGTGATGAAAAAAGTCGACACATTTGCCCGCATGGCGACCACATTGCTCGCGATCACTGGCGTCCTGTCAGCAGATGACAGTGGCGTGCCAGCGGGCGAGAACATCACCAATCGAGGCTCGTATTACGTTAACGGCGAAATCCACGTCAACACCTATGGTCAGCCAGAGGGCAAACCGCTCACCACTGGTCACCACGACTTCAAGCCATCCTGGTCAAAGACCGGCGACATGCTGGTTTTTTTTCGCAGGGTGAAGAACGATCCCGATGTATCGAAATGGAAGACGGCCATTCATATCATCCATGTAGATGGAACTGGGCTGCATCAACTAACCGACGGCACGCACACGGACTTCAATCAAACCTGGACGCGCGACGGCAGGAATACTCCGATTTGGAATCGAAAGAACCCAAAGACGGGTGGCTTCGTGGTGATGGCCAGCAAGGTTGGTGCAAAGCCTGGCGAGGAATTCCCTCTCACCAACAAAGGACATCATACCTGGGCCTTCACGTGCCTTACTGACGGCCGGATCCTCGTGCGATCGAATCCACCAGGCCAAGGCATGGGGTACTACCTGATGACGCCCGGAAAGAACGTCAATCCGACGTTCGAACGCATTGAGTGTGAATTGGCAAAAACGGGAGTACTTGCCCGAGTCAGTCTCTCACCGACCGAAACGAGAGTCTGCTTCGAGTTCCAACGTGGGTTCAAACGACGAGTTCCCGGACGCACGCTTTACGTCGCGGATTTCGATGCCAAGAGCCGCAAGATCACCAATGCAAAGCCGTTCGCGAACGAGGACGCAAAACCGATCTGGTTTGCGTACCCACGTTGGTCGAAAGACGAATCCTCGATCGTTTATCAAGCAGGCGGCAAGCTCTTTCTCTACAAACTCGAAGACGGTTCGACGCATAAGGTCTCGATGGACGACAAAGCCGACTACCGTTATCCACACTTCGAAGACGCACCAAAGTGAGCAACTTCGTCCTCAAAAAACATCCCAGAAGCGAAATGAAACTTTTTCCGATAGACATCGCAGCGAAGATGAATCGATTTGCAGCCAAACTGGCGATCGCATTTCTCTTCGTTTCGGTACTTGCTTTCGAACAAGCTCACGCCGACGCCACGATCGACAGGCCGAACGTCCTGTTCATTGCCGTTGACGATTTGAACGACTGGGTCGGCTGCCTCGGAGGACATCCCCAGGCGAAGACTCCCAACATCGACAAGCTGGCGTCCAAGGGAGTCCTCTTCGAGCAGGCCCATTGCGCCGCTCCACTTTGCAGCCCGTCGCGTACTTCGATCATGACGGGGCTGAGGCCATCAACGACCGGTATCTACGGCAATCTGAACTGGTTTCGCGACATGCCGGAGTACAAGGATTGGGTGACGCTCCCGCAATATTTCCGCAGGCATGGCTACGTCGCCTGGGGCGGCGGCAAACTTTACCATCAGGCGCATGGCAAATTCTCCGATGCAGCGGCGTGGGATCACGTCTATTCCACTCGCACAGGCGCCGTCCCGCCTCCGAAGAATGAACGCTACAAGCACGGCCTCCGACCCAAATTCGAATCCAATCCCATTCTCGCCCGGCTCATTGACTGGGGACCGACCGACCATCCCGTTGAAGCCAATCCCGATTGGAAAACCGCCGACGGCGCCGCGCAGTTCCTCGGACGAGATCACGATAAACCCTTCTTCCTCGGTTGCGGGATCTACCTGCCACATCTTCCCTGGTATGCCCCGAAGAAGTTCTTCGACATGCATCCGCTCGAAGACATCGAACTTCCGCCATACAAGGCAGACGATTTCGGTGACATCCCAGCGATTGGCCGGCGGATGGGCGAGCGTCACATCAAACACATCCGTGAGAGCGGCAAATGGAAGGAAGCTGTCCAGGGATGCCTCGCGGCTGACTCGTTCGCTGATGCCTGCGTCGGTCATGTGCTCGATGCATTGGAAAAGAGTCGTTATCGCGACAACACCATCGTTGTCCTTTGGGGCGATCACGGCTACGACGTCGGCGAAAAAAAGATTGGGAAGTTGGCGCTCTGGGAACAGACGACCCGCACACCCCTGATCATCTACGCGCCGGGCAAGTTGCCGTCCGGCACTCCGGCCCGTGGAATAATTTGCAAGAGTCCGGTCAGTCTCGTCGACCTCTATCCAACGTTGCTGGAGTTGTGCGGCTTACCGGAAAATAAACAACTCGATGGACGCAGCTTCGCGCCGCTTGTCAACGACCCGAACGCCGATTGGCCGTATCCAGCAATCATCACAAACTCGCCCCACTGGCTCGGTGCAAATCACGCGGTTCGCTCACGGGAGTTTCATTACATCCGCTACAGCGACGGTGGCGAGGAACTTTACGACGTCAAAGCCGATCCACTTCAGAGGAAGAACCTCGCCAATGACACGGCCCACGCCCCAGCCAAGATGGAATTGAAAAAATGGCTCCCCAAGAAAAACGCGCCGCACTTTGGCGCGCCCAAAAGGAAATAACATGAAACCCAACCTCACTTTTCTTTGCTTCCTGCTTCTGGTTTGCCCCAGTTTTGCCAAAGACAAAAAGCCCAACGTGGTGATGCTGTTGTCTGATGATCTGGGATGGAAAGACATTGGTTGCTACGGCGGACCGGTCAAGACACCCGTTCTAGACAAATTGGCGGCCGAAGGCGTGCGCTTCACCGATTTCCACTCCGGGGCCCCAGTCTGCTCCCCCTCGCGTGCCACCTTCCTCACCGGCCGCAGCCACATCCGTGCTGGAGTCTACTCCGTCATCAACGAGCAGGTTCACCGGATGCACCTCCTTGCGAGCGAGACCACCCTTGCCGAAGTCCTCAAGGACGCGGGCTACGCCACTGCTCACTTCGGCAAATGGCATCTCGGCATGCCCAACAACAAGCGCAAGACCCCCACGCCCACCGAACATGGCTTCGACTACTGGTTCGGCCTCGTCAACGGCGCGCATCCCAGCCACAAAGACCCGACCAACTTTCTGCGCAATGGCAAACCCGTCGGGAAAATGAAAGGCTACTCCTGCCAGATCGTGGTCGACGACGCCATCAACTGGCTGGAAACCAAACCTGAGTCTGATGAGCCGTTCTTTTTGAATATCTGGTTCAACGAACCCCACGCCGTCGTCGCGGCCCCCGATGAACTCGTCTCTCAGTACGGCGCGCTCAACGATCAAGCCGCCATCTACAGCGGCACAGTCGCCAACACCGATCGAGCCATCGGACGCCTCCTGGCAAAGCTCAAAAAACTCGGCGAGTTGGACAACACCATCATCCATTACTCCTCTGACAACGGCAGTTACCGCCGGGATCGGGTCGGAAAACTGCGTGGGTCAAAGGGCTCACACTTTGAAGGCGGCCACCGTGTCCCGGGTATATTCTACTGGAAGGACGGGATTCCCGGCGGCCGCGTCGAGGAAGAGCCTGCTGGCGCGGTCGATCTCCTCCCCACGATCTGCGGCCTGGCCGGCATCGATCACCCCAAGCAGAAGCCTCTCGACGGCTCCGACCTCACGCCATTGCTGACCCGGTCCGGAAAGTTCGAACGGCATCAGCCTCTCTTCTGGATGAACGGAACCACCATGGCGCTTCGAATGGGCGACTACACTTTATTGGCCCCCGGGACGACGAAGCTTCCCTATGACAGCGTCACCATCAATCGCCTCCTGAATCAGACCAAAGCAGCCCTCGGGGATGACCTCGAAAAAGAACTGGGGGGATTGGATCTGCGTTCCCGCATTTTCAACGGCAGATTCGCCAATCCCGAAGCCGATCGACTACGCAATCAATTTCGGGCCATGTTTTACTTCAATGAAGCTGCGATCCCCCTCATGAAAAAAGGAAGTGTCAATCAGGTTGAACTCTACAACCTCGCAAACGACCTGAGCCAGAAGACTGACATCTCGGCTGAGAAACCCGAGATCGTCGCACGAATGAAAAAACAGGCCAACACCATCTACCAAAGTGTCATGGGCGATGGTACGGAATGGATCACCCCTGAGGAACTGGCCGCCGCGAAGAAATCC
>LWDU01036115.1_pt1 | contig 10335 bp, 10 predicted proteins | sample 727161 | NCBI WGS metagenome assembly LWDU01 (sample SAMN04566230, study PRJNA314399) | hydrothermal vent metagenome | isolation source: deep sea hydrothermal plume seawater | place: Mexico: Gulf of California, Guaymas Basin | collected 2004-07-11 | reverse complement strand
GACGCTGAATTTCTGGAACGCCAACGGCCTGGCCAGCGGCACCACCCAGGGCGGCGGCGATGGCACCTGGACGGCGACAAATCACGTCTGGACCGATGCCACCGGCTCCATCACCGGCCCCATGATTCCCAACCCCGGTTTTGCCATCTTCGCTGGCGATGCCGGCACGGTAACGGTGTCCGACGCGGATGGCGCGGTGGAAGCGCAAGGCATCCAGTTCGCCAGCGATGGCTATGTGCTCAGCGGCGATGCCCTGAACCTGACCGGCACGGAAGGGGAAATCCGCGTGGGCGATGGTAGCGCTGCCAGCAGCGGTTATGTGGCGACGATTGAGAATGACATCACCGCGACGAATGGATTGGTTAAAACCGGTGAGGGGACGCTGGTGCTGGCGGGCGGTTTGCCTCAGGCGCAGGACTGGTGGGTGCGGGAAGGCACGCTGCAGGGAAACCTCTATAAGCTGGGTGGCAATATTCTTAACGACGCTCATGTGTTGATTGACGATTACTCTGGTTCTCCTACTTATAAGGGGACAATCAGCGGTAGCGGCAGCGTTACCTGGGATTTAGGCGGCCCTACGAATTTGATCAACAAGCAAACCTACACCGGGCTGACCCATGTTCTGAATGGTGAACTTTATGGGGCGGCGGACACTTTTGCCGGGGACATCTTGATTGAAGCCGGGGGGCAAATCGTTGCCACTGGAGGGGTGGCGCCGGTTCAATATGACGGGACAATTTCGGGAGATGGGATTTATGACATATCCGGTGCGAATGTGGTCTGGACGGGGGACCATACTGGTTTTACTGGGTTAACGTTACTTAATAATGGCGCGCACCTTACGCTGGGCACGGGGGGCAACACAGGCTCCATCGTGGGGGATGTGCTGTTTTCTGACACTTCCAGCACCCTGGAAATCAACCGCGCCAACGACTACCTCTATGACGGCGTGATCTCCGGCACCGGCAATCTGATCAAGAACGGCGCCGGTAATTATATTCTCTCTGCTGATCACTCCATGACGGGCAATGCCTCGGTGAATGCCGGCGGCATGGTTGTGAACGGGGCCATGAATGGTGTGGCCTTTACCGTGAACAATGGCGGCCTGCTGGGCGGTAGTGGTTCGCTGGGCGATACCACGGTGCTGTCTGGTGGCACCCTGGCCGCGGGGAACTCCATTGGTGCCCTGACCATCAATGGCAACCTGACGTTCAACAGCGGCAGCCTGCTGGAACTGGACGTGGACCCGACCAGCACCAGCAGTGATCTGATCACCGTGACGGGCCAGGCCAACCTGGCGGGTTCGGTACTGCATGTGGGCAACGATGGTGACTACCAGCCGTTCAGCACCTATACCTTCCTCACTGCTGCTGGCGGCATCAACGGCCAGTTCGATGACGTGTCATCCAACTATGCCTTCCTCGATCCGGCGCTGACCTACACCACCGATGCTGTGACCCTGGAGTTGCTGCGTAACGACCAGTCTTTTTCCAGTGTGGTGCTCACCGACAACCAGCGAGCGGTGGCCAACAATGTGGACGGCATGCCCAGTGCGCATCAGCTTTACCAGCGGGTGGTGAAGATGAGCGAAGCCGAAGCCGCCGAGGCATTCCGAACCTACAGTGGTGACAGCTTGTTGGCAGGCTTGACCGCCGGGCAGCAGTTGCAGCAACGCTTTGCCATTGGCATGCGCCAGCGTGGGCGTAACGCCGGAGGTCATTCCGGCGGCGGTATGGATGCGCGTCTGTCACGGCAACTGCAGGCGCTGGCGGCGCCGTCGAATCCTTACGCGCAGGCAGCGGCAGCCAGCCCGGTGGCTCAGGCCGCGGGCGGCGGTGCGGGGGGCAAGCGCAACGGTGTCTGGGTGCAGGCCCAGTCTTCCCGGTTTGAAGAAGACAGCCAGGGTGATATCGGCAATGCGGCCTATGCCTTCCGGGGGGATCAGTTGGCATTGGGCGTCGACCATCAGTGGGATCACTGGCTGTTGGGGGTTGCGGCAGGCAGTGCGGATGGCGCGCTGGATTACGACAATCGTCAGGCCGATGGCGACGTGTCCTCGTGGTTCGCGGGCCTGTATGGCCGCTGGAGCAGTGCGGGGCCCTGGTTCCTGCGCGGTGACCTGAGTTACGGCAGCAGCGATGTGTCCCAGCAGCGTATTGTCATGGGGGCACCGGCGGAATCTGACAGCAGCGTGGACGCCCTGCGGGTGGCACTGGAATCCGGGTGGGATCTGGCCTGGGGAGAGAGCGGTCTGCATCCCTATGCCATGGTCACCATGACCCGCATCGAGCGGGATGGCTTCAGTGAAGCCGGCGGCGGCATCGCCGCCCTGACCGTGGACGACAGTGAGCTGAACAGCGGTGAAGCCTGGCTGGGGGCAGACCTGTCCCGTGCCTTCGTGGTGGGTAACGACTGGCTGGTGGCCGAAGGCGGCCTGGCGGTGGTGCAGCCGTTCGGGGATACCCAGGCCGAGCAGAGCGCGCGTTTCGACGGCGCCGCCCAGGGCTTCACCGTCTACGGCGCGGATCAGGATGCTACGCAGCTGGCTGCGAACGCAGGGGTGGAGTGGTTCATGACCCCCGACTTTTCTCTTTGGCTTGGATACCGCGGGCGCTTTGGTGGGGATACCGAAAGCCACGGTGGGCTGCTCAGTGCCAACCTGACCTGGTAAGGAATTAACCATGAAAAAATGCAATGCGTTGGCCGTGGCGGCCAGTTGTGGCTTTCTCTTTCTGGGCGGCTGTGCGGGCAAGGCGCCTGATGATGCCTGGCCGGGATATCGCACCGATGGGGAAGGCCGGTTGTTAAAAACCGCAGGCGGAAATTGTTGGCGAACAGCGGACTGGAGCGAAGACAAGGCCGTGCCGGAATGTGATGTGGCCATCGCCGGGGAGCCTGTCGCCGAGCAGGACAACAGCGGAGGTGGCGTCGCCAGAGATTGTCGTACCAAAACCGTTGCGGGTGACCTTTGCGTTTGACTCCGCCGTCCTGACCGACGCAAGCCGGATCGCGCTGAAAGCCTGGTACCAGGATGTGGTAAGCCTTGAGGGCCCCGTGGTGGCAGTGAATGGCTACAGTGATCCTTTGGGCGGTGCCGCCTATAACCAGCATCTGGCCGACCAGCGGGCACAGGCGGTAGCCACCTGGTGGAAAGAACAGGGTAGCAGTATTGCCACGCTACAGGTGGAAGGGCACGGTGAAGACACGGCGGTTTCCGGATCGCGTTGTCAGTCGGTATCGGCTGGTGAATTGAAAGCCTGCTACCGGCAGGATCGGCGTGTTGAGTTGCAGGTTCAGTAACGTCGCGGGTTGCGCCTTCTCCCCTGCCGCAAAAAAGAAAAGGGGCAAGTTGTCGCAAGGCATGCTCCCCTTGGCCTTGCAAGCGGGGCTGAGGTAAAGGGCAGTGTCAGCCCTGCTGCACATTTTGTCTGTAACTCAAGGCCTCGCGAAGGTGGTCCCGCTCCACCTCCGGACTGTTATCCAGATCGGCAATGGTGCGGGCGACCCGTGCGCTACGGTGCAGGGCGCGGGCGGATAATCCCAGCCGGCTCATGACCCCCGCCAGCCAGTCCCGGTGCCGGCGCAGCATGGGTTCCAGTTTGTCGCTGCCTAGCTCCCGGTTCAGGCGCTGTTGCCGGTGCCATTGTTGTTTCCACGCAAAGCGAACTCGTTGGGCGACTGCCTCGCTGGTTTCTCCTTCCTTGTCGCCCAACAGCTCCTTTGCTTCTACGGCGGGCACATCCAGATGCAGGTCGATGCGATCCAATAGCGGGCCAGACAGCTTGCCCTGATAGCGCTTGGCTTTTTCACAGCGATAACCGCAGCTCTTTTCCGGATCCCCCAGATACCCGCAGGGGCAAGGGTTCATGGCCGCCACCAACTGAAAACGGGCGGGGAAGGTTAGCTGTTGGGCGGCGCGGGCGATGCTGACCTCACCGGTTTCCAGCGGTTCACGCATGACTTCCAGCACTTTGCGGTCGAACTCCGGCAGTTCATCCAGGAACAGAATGCCGTGATGGGCCAAGGAAATTTCTCCGGGCCGCGGGTAACTACCACCACCGACCAGGGCCGTTGCCGAGGAGGTATGGTGCGGTGCCCGGTAAGGGCGTTGATAGAACAGCTGGCTGTTGCGGGGCTGTTTGAGTGAATGAATGGCGGCCACTTCCAGAGCCTGGGCCGTGCGCATGGGCGGCATCAATCCGGGCAACCGCGAGGCCAGCATGCTCTTCCCCGCTCCGGGAGGCCCACATAAAAGCAGGGAGTGGCCTCCTGCAGCGGCAATCTCCAGCACTCGCTTGGCGGTTTGCTGGCCCCGGATTTCTGACAGGCAGCCGCCCTGAAAATGCTGTTTGGAGGGCGGTTGGCACTTGTGGGGTTCCAGGGGTTGCTGGCCGGTGAGATGGGCCGCGACCCGGGCCAGCTGGTTGGCGGCCAGGGTGGGGGTGCCGGGCAGGCTGGCTTCCTCGGCGTTATCGGCGGCGACGATGAGGGTGCGGTCTTCAGCCAGGCAGGCAAGGGAGGAGGGCAGCATGCCGGAAACGGGATTGAGTTGGCCGTTCAGCGACAGTTCGCCAATAAACTCGTAGTTGTCCGTGGTGATATTACCCAGCTGCCCGCTGGCGATCAGGATGCCCAGCGCAATGGCCAGATCAAAGCGGCCGCCGTCTTTTGGAAGGTCCGCCGGGGCCAGGCTTACGGTGATGCGCCGCTGGGGGAAATCAAAGCCGCTGTTCACCAGCGCGGAGCGGACCCGGTCGCGGCTCTCGCGCACGGCGGTATCCCCTAAACCGACGATGGTGAATGCCGGCAAGCCCGGTGCCAGATGGGTTTCTACCCGCACGGTGCGGGCTTCAATGCCTATTGGTGCCCGGCTGTACAGCAGCGCATGCGTCACGATTCCTCACAAATTCAATGGCTTGGGAGGCAGTGTACGGGGAGAGGGCCTGCGTACCTGTGCGAGGTTGGTGGCGGCAGATGTAGGAAATCGGACTGTCTGTAGGGGCGTTGCGACGATCAGGCTTGGTTAGTTACGAGTTACGAGAAGCGAGAAGCGAAAACCTGGGTGGGTTTGTTTTTCGTCACTCGCTTCTCGCTTTTGGGTAGTGAGGGTTCGGTAGGCGCAAACGCGGATCAAGCGTCTGCAGACTTCTCCAGCTCGGCCACCTGTTTCTCCAGTGCTTCCAGCTTTTCGCGGGTGCGCAGCAGTACCTGTTGCTGGATATCGAACTCTTCCCGGGTGATCAGATCCAGCCGGCTGACGGTTTCCGCCAGTACACTGCGTACGTTGCGTTCCACTTCGCTGCGCAGGCCGCCCAGGTCGGTGGGCAGGCGGCGGCTGATGTCGGCCATGAGGCGGTCGATAAAGGGCTGATCGGGCATGACAACGGCGTCCTTGTAATGATGCGCGGATGGTAGCACGGTGTGCGGGGGCGAGGCACCGGCTGGCGCGGGCAAAGAGACTGCACCAACTTGGATCCCGCCCCATTGTGGTGCGCTATAATGGCGCGCTCGGGCTGGATGTTGAATCCAGACCCTGATGTAAATCCCTGAAAAAGCATGATTTTCTAAAACTGGCATGGGTCGTGCACTATTTGGGTCAGAGCGTTCGAGCAAGCTGTGGATCGGGAACCATAACGGGGCTCGAAGAGAAACGGACGTCACCGGACGCGGTGAAAGCTGAGGAGAAAGAAATGAAACTGGTTACTGCCGTAATTAAGCCGTTCAAGTTGGATGACGTGCGTGAAGCACTCTCCGAGATTGGCGTGCAGGGCATCACTGTTACTGAAGTGAAGGGCTTTGGACGTCAGAAAGGTCACACCGAGCTGTACCGGGGTGCCGAGTACGTGGTGGATTTCCTGCCCAAGGTGAAAATCGAAGTGGCCATCGCCGAGTCCAGCCTGGACCAGGTGATTGAAGCCATCGCGAAAGCCGCGAATACCGGCAAAATTGGTGACGGCAAGATCTTCGTTACCTCCCTTGAGCAAGCGATTCGTATCCGTACCGGTGAAACCGGCGAGGACGCGATTTAAGTTTTACCGTGTTTTGAATTGACCCATGCCAGGGCTTTAGGAAAACACGCTTCCATTTTCGGAGGGTTGCATTGTGGAAAACCAAATTTTTGAACTGAAATACGCGCTGGATACGTTTTATTTCCTGATCTGTGGCGCGTTGGTCATGTGGATGGCGGCAGGTTTTGCCATGCTTGAAGCTGGCCTGGTGCGTGCCAAGAACACCACCGAAATTCTCACCAAGAACGTGGCCTTGTTTGCCATTGCCAGCACCATGTACATGGTTTGCGGTTACGCGATCATGTATGACGGCGCCATCTTCCTGTCCGGGATTGTGGGTGACGGGGTTGCTGGTGCAGAAGAAGCGGCAACCTATGCGCCTTCTGCGGACTTCTTCTTCCAGGTTGTGTTTGTGNNGGTGCCGTGGCTGAGCGGATGAAGTTGTGGGCATTCCTGGTCTTTGCAGTGGTTATGACCGGCGTTATCTACCCGCTGGAAGGGTCCTGGACCTGGGGCGGCGCTGATGTATTCGGCCTGTATAACCTGGGCGATCTGGGCTTCTCTGACTTCGCGGGTTCCGGCATCGTTCACATGGCGGGTGCAGCTGCTGCCCTGGCCGGTGTTCTGCTGCTGGGTGCACGTAAAGGCAAATACGGCCCGAACGGTGAAGTACACGCTATCCCGGGTTCCAACCTGCCGCTGGCGGCACTGGGTACCTTCATCCTGTGGTTGGGCTGGTTCGGCTTTAACGGTGGCTCCGTGCTGGCAACCTCCAGNNCCGCTGAGCCTTCTACTCCGACTGCCCTGCAGGCGACCCTGTTCGGTTCTCTGGGTGGTGTGCTGGTGGTATTCAGCATCCTGACTCTGGACAAGCTGAAGATCGATGATCCGGTAGGTGCGATCTCCGTGCACGGTGTGGTTGGCTTCCTGGGCCTGATGCTGGTGCCGATCACCAACCCGCTGACCGACGACGGTGGCGCCAGCTTCACTGGCCAGCTGATCGGTGCGCTGACTATCTTCACCTGGGTATTCGTCGCAAGCCTGGTGGTGTGGGGTGTCCTGAAAGTGGTAATGGGTATCCGCGTTAGCGAAGAAGAAGAGTACGAAGGCATGGATATCGCAGAAGTTTGTGAAGGGTTAATAAGAGACGCAACAAGCAACACGCGTCACGCAACACGAAAAGCCCCGGCCAGTTGGTCGGGGCTTTTTCAATTGTTGCTTCTCGAAAACCGACGAAAACGCTGTAGGAGCTCCCTTCCAGGGGACGAACCGTGAGAAGTCAGCCCGGCTCCAGCAAACCTTCGAGCATTCCTGTTAGCCGTTGGTTTGTCCCCTGGAAGGAAACTCCTACAGGATCTCTTTGTGTGTTCGTGCGCAGCTGCCTCTGTCGTTGATCGTGGCATTCTCTCCCTGTGTTATCATCCCTCCCTTTCCGGCCAGCTGATGTATGCACCATGACCGAATCGACTGTTATTCGCCTGCGCAAAAATGAAGAGCGCCGCCTCAAGGCGGGCCATCTGTGGGTATACGCCAACGAAATTGATACCCGGCATACCCCGCTCAAGGATTTGTCCGCTGGTACCTGTGTCGTGGAAGACAGCCGCGGCAAGCCGTTGGGGCGTGCGCTGCTCAGCCCCCATTCGCTGATCGCGGCCCGCCTTTACAGCCGTGATGTGAAACAGGAATTGTCGCGCAGTTTCTTCAAAAAGCGTATTGAACAGGCGCTGACCCTGCGCGAGCAGTTGTTTGATGATGCCTGCTACCGATGGCTTGCCCGGCCTGGTGGTGGATCGTTTCCACGATGTGCTGGTGGTGCAGACCGGCTCCGGCGCCATGGAAGCCCACCTGGATGTGATTGTCAGTGCCCTGGATGCGGTGCTGGCGCCCACTCACATCATCGCCAAGAACGAAGCGGCGGCCCGTGAAATCGAAGGGCTGGATCGTTACACCAAAGCATTGAAAGGCGAGATGCTGGACGAAATCAGCCTCACGGAAAACGGCGCAAAATTTGTGGCGCCGTTGGCAGAGGGGCAAAAGACCGGGTGGTTCTACGATCACCGGGCTGCTCGTCAGAAGATGCAGGCGTTGGCCAAAGGCGCTCGCGTACTGGATGTGTTCAGTTACTGTGGCGGTTGGGGTGTGCAGGCGGCACTGGCCGGGGCGGAATCGGTGACCTGTGTGGATGGTTCCGAAATGGCCACGGATTATGTGCACCGCAACGCCGAGCTGAATGGTGTCGCTGACGTGGTGGGCAGTATTCAGGGCGATGCGTTTGCGGCCATGAAGCAGCTGATTGCCGATGGCGAAAAGTACGACCTGGTGGTGCTGGATCCGCCGGCGTTCATCAAGCGCAAAAAAGATTTCAAGAACGGCCTGGCCGGTTATCACGCCATCAACGAGCTGGCCATGCGGCTGGTGAAACCCGGTGGTTATCTGGTATCGGCTTCCTGCTCCATGCACATGCCGGCAGAGCGTCTGCTGGATGTGGTGCACAGTAGCGCCCGGCACATCGACCGCAGTATTCAGGTGGTGGGTTATGAAGGGCAGGGTCCGGATCATCCGGTGCACCCGGCCATTGCCGAAACCGCTTACCTGAAGACCTGGTTCTGCCGGGTGCTGTTCAGCCTGTAGCGCCGTGACGATGGAGTTCGCCTTCGCATTTCTGGCCCTGTTCATCAAGGCGATGGTGCTGGTTGCGCCTTTCCTGGCAGGGTTTCTGGTGGTGATTGTCGGGCTGGGGCAATGGGTGGGGCGCCGCGAAGGCTGGAGCCGATTCGATGCGTTCTACTGGTCCATGATTACGGCGTTAACGGTGGGGTACGGGGACCTGCGTCCATCCCGCAGGAGCACCAAGTTCATGGCGATCCTGGTGGCCATCGTGGGGATCATGTTCAGCGGAGTCTTTGTGGCGGTGACGGTCACCGCCGCCACCGAAGCCTTCAGGACCTATATGGTCGGAGTCTGAGGGCTGAGGCGGTTTTCGTCAGGCATCCTGCATCAAGCTTTTGCTGGATACCTGTTTTTCACTCCTGTCCGCGGAGCCTTTTTCCTAGCCCAGTTTTTCCAGCATGGCGGCCATGTTAGTGCGTACTACTTCAATGGCCTTGTAGGGGCGGATCATCACTTTGAAATCGATGATTTTTCCTTCCGCATCCCACTCAATCATGTCCACGCCATTCACCGCGATGCCGTCCAACTCCAGGGCAAATTCCAGAATGGAGTGTTCCCCCTCGTTGACTTCCCGCACATAGCGAAAGCTGTCGTTAGCCAGCACGTGCAGTGCGGCAGTCAGGTACGCGGTGGTCAGTGCCTTGCCTGCTTGCGGGGTGTGCACCAGTGGTGAGTGGAACACCGCGTCGTCGGCAATCAGGTCGTTGAGGGCCTGGTTGTCGCGACTTTTGACTACCGCGTGCCATGCATCAATATTCGCCATGATTTTCTCCTGTGTTATCCGGGACCGGCGCCTGGCGATTTCGCTCAGGCTGCGTTCAACGCGCGACGGGCTTGCTGATATTCCTCGCTGAGCTTGGCAATGGCGTCGCTGGCGCTTTGCACCGCATCCACCGCGCCGATGCCCTGGCCGCAGCCCCAGATATCTTTCCAGGCTTTCTTGTCGGAATTGCCGCCGGAACCGAAGTTCATGGCCGAAGGATCGCTTTCCGGCAAGTTCGCCGGGTCCATGCCTGCCTTGACGATGGATGGCGCCAGGTAGTTGCCGTGTACGCCAGTGAACAGGTTGCTGTAGACGATATCGGAGGCGTTGCTGTCCACGATCATCTGCTTGTAGGCAGCGTCAGCGTTGGCTTCCTGGGTGGCGATGAACAGCGAGCCGATGTAGGCCAGGTCTGCGCCCATGGCTTCAGCGGCCAGCACAGAGGGACCGCTGGCGATGGAGCCGGACAGGGCCAGCGGGCCGTCGAACCAGCTGCGAATTTCCTGCATCAGCGCGAACGGGGATAGCTGCCCGGCGTGGCCACCGGCGCCCGCGGCGACAGCGATCAGGCCGTCGGCCCCTTTCTCGATGGCCTTGTGGGCAAAGCGATTGTTGATCACGTCATGCATCACCATGCCGCCCCAGCCGTGTACTGCCTGGTTCACGTCTTCGCGGGCGCCCAGGGAAGTGATCACCATGGGCACCTTGTACTTTTCACACAGCTCCAGGTCTTTTTCCAGGCGGTCATTGGAGCGGTGAACAATCTGGTTTACCGCGAATGGCGCGGCGGGCTGGTCCGGGTGATCCCGGTCCCAGGCGGCCAGCTCTTCGGTAATGCGGTGCAGCCATTCATCCAGCTGTGACAGCGGGCGGGCGTTCAGGGACGGGAACGAG
>LWDU01042097.1_pt1 | contig 10339 bp, 13 predicted proteins | sample 727161 | NCBI WGS metagenome assembly LWDU01 (sample SAMN04566230, study PRJNA314399) | hydrothermal vent metagenome | isolation source: deep sea hydrothermal plume seawater | place: Mexico: Gulf of California, Guaymas Basin | collected 2004-07-11 | reverse complement strand
GAATAATTGTTTTCAGAGCCATTAATATTCTTCCTTTAATCTAATGAACTGATTTTAACAGTTAAAAAAAAACCCGCACTAAATGCGGGTTCTTTTGTACAAATAACGGTTTACTTAACCTTTCTTAAACGACCAATAGCTTGTAGTTGTGCCGTTGCTTCAGCAAGTTCTGCCTGGGCTTTAGCAAAATCAATGTCTGACGCCTTATCTGCTAATGCATCCTCTGCATGCTTCTTAGCTTCTAGAGCTTTTGCTTCATCAAGGTCATCGGCACGAATAGCAGTATCCGCTAAAACAGTGACAACATGCGGTTGAATTTCGAGAATACCACCAGAGATAAAGAAACCAAGTTCTTCTTTTCCCGTGTCAACTCGAACTTCACCCGGCTTTAATCTTGTTATTAATGGTGTATGCCGAGGTGCTATACCCAATTCACCCATTTCAGCGGGTGCGTATACCATTTCTGCAAGACCAGAATAAATCGAAGCCTCTGCACTTACAATGTCTACATGGATTGTCATGCTCATTTCAATACCTTTATATTAAGCGGCTTCTTTTGAATGCCTTTCAACCACTTCTTCAATCGTGCCGGCCATATAGAATGATTGCTCAGGTATATGATCGTATTCACCATTAATAATGCCTTTAAAGCCTGCAATGGTATCTTTAAGTGATACGTATTTGCCAGGAGACCCGGTAAATACTTCAGCAACGAAGAATGGTTGAGATAAGAAACGTTGGATTTTACGTGCACGTGTAACAGATAATTTGTCTTCTTCTGACAATTCGTCCATACCCAAAATAGCAATAATATCGCGCAATTCTTTGTAACGTTGTAGCGTACCTTGTACGGCACGAGCTACGCTGTAATGCTCTTCACCAATCACTAAAGGATCTAGTTGACGGCTGGTAGAATCCAGTGGATCCACCGCTGGGTAAATACCCAATTCAGCAATTTGGCGAGACAACACAACGGTCGCGTCCAAGTGAGCAAATGTTGTTGCAGGTGATGGATCGGTCAAATCATCCGCAGGCACATAAACCGCTTGAATTGAAGTAATAGAACCTTCACGTGTTGATGTAATACGTTCTTGGAAAACGCCCATTTCTTCAGCAAGGTTAGGTTGGTAACCCACAGCAGAAGGCATACGGCCTAATAACGCAGATACTTCTGTTCCAGCCAAGGTATAACGATAAATGTTATCGATAAACAACAACACGTCGTTGCCGTCTGCACGAAATTTTTCAGCCATTGTTAAGCCGGTTAAAGCAACACGTAGTCTGTTTCCTGGGGGCTCATTCATTTGGCCGTAAACCAATGATACTTTATCAATAACATTTGAATCGGTCATTTCGTGATAAAAATCGTTTCCTTCACGAGTACGTTCGCCTACACCTGCAAATACTGAGTAACCACTGTGCTCAATCGCAATGTTACGAATTAATTCCATCATGTTAACGGTCTTGCCCACACCCGCACCACCGAACAGACCCACTTTACCGCCCTTTGCGAATGGACAAACCAAGTCGATCACTTTAATGCCTGTTTCAAGAATCTCGCTTGATGCAAGTTGCTCTTCGAAGGTCGGTGCTACGCGATGAATACCCCAGCGTTCTTCTTCACCAATCGGTCCTTTTTCATCAATCGGTTCGCCAAGAACGTTCATGATACGGCCCAATGTTTTGGTACCAACAGGCACTTGAATAGCTTCGCCAGAGTTGCTGACATCTAAGCCACGCTTAACACCATCTGTTGAACCCATAGCAATACAACGTACAACGCCGTCACCAATTTGTTGCTGCACTTCTAGAGTAAGACTTGCTTCTTTTACTAATAACGCATCGTATACCTTAGGTATAGAATCACGTGGAAACTCCACGTCAACATATCAGTTCCTCAATATTCTTAATTTAAAATTCTGTATTAGACCGCTGCTGCACCAGCAACAATCTCCGATAGTTCTTGTGTAATTGATGCTTGTCTTGCTTTGTTGTATATCAACTGCAATTCATCGATCAATGTACCTGCGTTGTCTGACGCGCTTTTCATTGCGACCATCCGGGCTGCCTGTTCACATGCGTTGTTCTCAAGCACACCTTGGTATACTAAAGACTCAATATAACGAACCAAAAGTTGATCTAACACGTCTTTTGCATCAGGCTCGTAAATGTAATCCCAATGATGTGTTAATTGCTCTTCTAATTCTTCAGCATGAACGGGCAATAACTGCACAATTTCTGGCGACTGCGTCATGGTGTTTACATAGTCATTATGAGCTATGTAAAAACGGTCAATCCGGCCTTCGTCATAGGCATTCAGCATGGTTTTAACAACACCAATAATGTCTTCAAGTGAAGGTGATTCACCAAGATGCGTTACCGAACCAGACACTTCACCACCTAAACGGCCTAAAAAGCCCTCGCCTTTAGAACCAATAGACGCCATAACCACTTCAGTCCCAACTTCATCCCACTCTTTAAGTTGGCGAACAAACTTACGAAATAAGTTTGAATTTAAACCACCACATAATCCTCTATCACTGCTGACAAGAATAATGCCTACTCGCTTAACGTCGCGTTCTGCAAGATAAGGGTGGTTATATTCTGAATTGGCTTGTGCAAGGTGACGAATCACTTGACTCATCTTTTTTGCATAAGGGCGCGCTGCTAAAACGCGCTCTTGTGTTTTACGCATCTTACTTGCAGCAACCATTTCCATCGCGCGTGTAATTTTTTGCGTACTTTGTACACTCGCAATTTTGGTTTTTATCTCTTTTCCGACTGCCATAGCTTTTCTCGCTTACCAGGTTTGGGTCTTTTTAAACGCTTCAATTCCAGATCTAAGACCTGCAATAATATCGTCGTTGTAATTACCTGCATCACCAATTGAAGCGACTAGCTCAGCATGTTCTCTTGCCATGTAGCTGTGTAACGCTGCTTCAAAATCTAATATTTTATCAACCTCAACATCATCAATAAAACCTTCGTTTGCTGCAAACAATGACATAGACATTTGCGGCACACTTAATGGTGTGTACTGGTTTTGTTTCATCAATTCAGTCACACGAATACCACGATCAATCTGCGCTTTCGTTGCTGCATCCAAATCAGATGCAAACTGAGCAAATGCCGCTAATTCGCGATATTGAGCCAAATCTAGACGTGTACCACCGCCTAATTTTTTAACTGATTTTGTTTGTGCAGCACCACCGACTCGTGACACAGACAAACCAGCGTTCACAGCAGGGCGAATGCCGGCGTTAAACAAGTCAGTTTCTAAGAAGATTTGACCATCAGTAATTGAAATAACGTTAGTTGGAACGAAAGCTGATACGTCACCTGCTTGCGTTTCAATAATAGGTAAGGCTGTTAAAGAACCCGTTTTCCCTTTTACTTTACCGTTGGTTAATTTTTCAACTTCAGCAACGTTAATACGCGCCGCACGTTCTAATAATCTTGAGTGAATATAGAATACGTCACCAGGATACGCTTCACGGCCTGGAGGACGACGAAGTAACAATGAAATTTGACGATATGCCCACGCTTGTTTTGTTAAATCATCATAAACGATTAATGCATTTTCGCCTTTATCACGGAAATATTCACCCATCGCACAACCTGCATAAGGTGCAATAAACTGAAGTGCTGGAGAATCAGCCGCGCCAGCAACCACAACAGTGGTATGAGCCATTGCGCCGTGTTCTTCTAGCTTTTTCACAACGTTTGCGATTGAAGATTGTTTTTGACCAATCGCAACGTAAATACATTTAATGCCTTTACCTTTTTGATTGATGATGGCATCAATCGCAATGGCTGTTTTACCGGTTTGTCTATCACCAATGATTAACTCACGTTGGCCACGGCCTAGTGGAATCATCGCGTCAATTGATTTAAGGCCTGTTTGTACTGGCTCATCAACTGATTGACGTGAAATAACGCCCGGAGCAATTCTTTCTACGGGTGATGAAGACTCTGCATCAATTGCGCCTTTACCATCAATTGGTGCGCCAAGCGCATCAACAACACGGCCAAGTAACGCTTCACCTGTAGGCACTTCAAGAATACGGCCGGTACATTTTACCGTGTCGCCTTCAGACAAATGCAAGTAAGAGCCCATGATAACAACACCTACGGAATCTCTTTCTAAGTTAAGCGCCATACCATATGTTCCACCTGGGAACTCTAGCATTTCGCCTTGCATTGCATCTGATAAGCCGTGTACACGCGCAATACCGTCTGTTAAAGAAACAATAGTTCCTTCTGTTTTAGCTTCTACGTCTGCATCGAAGTTTTCGATTTTTTTCTTGATAAGATCACTTATCTCGGATGGATTTAGTTGCATCGCTTTTACCTTTGCTATTTTAGCTTGTTAGCTAATTGTTTAATCTGTCCACTCAAAGAGCCATCAATGACTTTATCGCCAACACGAATAATCATGCCGCCAATTAAGCTTGAGTCCTCTTTAACGCTTATTTTTACTTGTTTACCGAATGAGCCCGACAATGACACGGTTAATTCCTTGACATCGCCTTCTGACATTGGGAAAGCAGACGTTACTGTTACATCCAGAAAGCCACTTTTCTCCGCTTTCTTAGCTTCATACTGTTCTGCAATTTCTGCAACCAACTGTAAGCGGTTGTTTTTGATTAACAGCTTAATAAAGTTTAAGCCCTCATCATTTAATTGCTCCTTACAAATATCTACCATTGCTTCTTCAAGCATTGCTTTTGATATTTTAGGGTTATCAGCCAGTTGCTTTAAAAGTTTATCAGATGTCACTTGTTTTAAGAAGTCAAGTGTCTCTGACCATTGGTCAACCTGACCCTTCTCTTCAGCCAATAAATACACGGCTTCCGCATAAGGCCGTGCCAATGCTGCTACTTCGGCCATTAGGCTGCGCCCAACTTGTTGCTAACATCACTAATAAGTGCCTTGTGCTTGTTCACATCAATTTCACTTTTAATGATTTGCTCTGCTGCCGTAATAACCAAGCTTGAAACTTGTGCACGTAAAGCTTCACGAGCACTCGCTACTTCTTGCTCTATTTCTGCTTCAGCACCTTTTTTAACCTTAGTGGCTTCTTCAACTGCTTTGCCTTTTGCTTCTTCAACCATTTCGCCAGCACGTACATTGGCTAGACTAATGATGTCGGATGCTTCAGAACGCGCCTCATGAATCACGTCTTTCGCACGTTTTTCGGCTAATTCTTGTTCCTTTTCACCACGTTCTGCAGCAGCTAAACCTTCTGCAATTTTAGCCTTGCGCTCTTCTAGAGCAGCCACAAGAGGCGGCCACACATACTTCATGCAGAACCAAACAAACATGAAAAATGCGATTGTTTGCCCAATTAGGGTTGCATTAATATTCATTGTTGCACCTTACCGTCTTTCGTTAAGTGGGGAATTATTTAACCAACTACTGCAAATAAAATGTACATAGCAATACCAACAGCAATCATTGGAACCGCATCGATAAGGCCCATAACGATAAAGAACTGTGTACGTAATACTGGGATTAGTTCAGGTTGGCGAGCTGCACCTTCCATAAAACGACCACCTAGCATGCCGATACCAATAGCAGCACCAATCGCGCCCATACCCATTAATAATGCACCTGCTAAATAAATCAAACCTAAATCTTCCATCTTAATCTCCTGTTGAGTTTACTGTTTTAAAAAAATATTAATTGTTAATGATCTTCATGCGCCATGCTGAGATACACAATTGTTAGCGTCATGAAGATAAACGCTTGCAATATAACGATAAGAATATGAAATATTGCCCATGGCACAGATAGCGCCCATTGTGCTCCTAGCGGTAACATCGCTATCAGAATGAAAATCATCTCACCTGCATACATATTACCAAATAACCGTAGCGCCAATGAAATTGGCTTTGAAATCAGCGCAACTAACTCTAAAAATAAGTTGAATGGCATCAAATATTTAGGGAACGGGTGAAACGCTAACTCTGCAAAGAAACCACCGGGGCCTTTCACTTTAATGCTGTAGAAAAGAATTAAGAAAAACACACCAAGTGCCAAAGCAAAGGTCATGTTTGGATCTGTTGTTGGCACTACTTTAAGGTAAGGAATACCAATCAACTGACCTAAATGTGGCAAGTAATCAACCGGCACCAAGTCCATCGTGTTCATTAATATTATCCAAACGAAAATGGTCAGCGACAATGGCGCAATCAATGGGTTTCTACCGTTAAAGCTGTCTTTTACTGAGTCGTCGACGAATTCAACCACCATTTCAACGAAATTCTGCAACCCACCTGGTACGCCCGCTGTTGCTTGCCTAGCTGCTTTATGGAAGAAATAGATAAACAACGCACCCAAAGCAACGGATACAAACATCGTATCTATATTTAGCGCCCAAAAGCCCATTTCTTTAGCCGCGTCTGAACCATGAGCAATGCCCCATGAACCATCTGGGTGCTGACCATACGTTAAGTTGGTTAAGTGATGCTTAATATATTCTGAGGACGTTAGGTTTTCGCCAGACATGTGCTATCTCTTCAAATTATTTAGTTTATAACTGCCAATCGCAAAGCCGATTTGGCCCGATATCAGCCCGATTATCACTGGCAATGGGTGCATTTTCATAATGACAATCCCCCAGCCGAGCAACAAAATGGCTAATACAAATTTCTCTATCGCGCCTAAGTACAAATATACAGCGCCTTTCTTTATACCTTTCTCAAGCTTTCTTGTAGCCTGTTCTAGGCGTAATGCTAACCAAGCAGTTGCCGATATCGATACAAAACCGCCAAATAATACTGCCGCTACATCTGTTAGCTGATTGGGATAAAGCACCCAAGTAATACTGCTCGCGATCAAAACAACGCTCAGCTGATATATCATGATTTTTAGCTGAGCCATTAGCTTGCTATGACGGACTTCGGCTCAAATAAAACGCGCATTATAAATATGTTGCACCGCACAGTCAACTCTATTGAAAATGATTCAACACGCCTTCAAGCCCTTCTAACGATGAATAATGGATGATTATCTTACCTTTACCATCTGCGGTATGCTGAATAGCCACGTTTGCAGCCAGCTTTTCCGATATGTTTTGTTGTAGACGTTCAATATCTGGGTCTCTGATAAATGCCGCTGATTTCTCTACTGGGCCTTTTAATAATTTCTTAACCATTGCCTCCGTCGCACGAACGGACAAGCCCAAACTCACGACTTTCCTTGCTGCAATAATTTGCTGGCTTTCCTGCAATCCTAACAAAGCCCGACCATGGCCCATTTCTAATTTGCTTTCACGCAGCAGTTCTTTCACATTTTCAGATAAATCCAACAGCCTCAGTAAATTGCTGACAGCGGCCCGCGAACGGCCTACCGCATCAGCTGCTTGTTGATGCGTCCGTCCAGGGTATTGAGGTCTTCGCGCTGTATGTTCTCAATCAAAGAAATAGCTATCGCTGCACGATCATCGACTGGCTTAATAACCACCGATACATCCTGTAAGCCCGCCATTTGTGCCGCACGCCAACGCCTTTCTCCAGCCAAAATCTCGTATTGATTGGTAGAAATAGGGCGCACAATAATCGGCTGGATAATGCCTTGGGCGCTGATTGAATCCGCTAACTCTTGAAGTTGAACGGCATCAAATTCGGTTCTTGGCTGATACTTACCTCTCTGCAGTAAATCAATCGGCAAGGTATCCGCCAATTTTTTATTAGAACTGCTGGTCGACTGGCTCAATAATGCATCTAACCCTCTACCCAAACCTCTTTTTATTGCCATAATCAGTCCTAATAATGTTTGCTATCAAGTTCGCGCGCTAAATCCATATAGGCAACCGCACCACGTGAGCTTTTATCATAATAAATGGCGGGCAAACCAAAACTAGGCGCCTCTGCCAAGCGAATATTTCTGGGTATCACGGTGTCAAACACCCTGTCTGAAAAATGAGTCATCAGCTGATCACTAACATCACGCGTTAGACGGCTTCGACCATCAAACATGGTTCTTAAAAGACCTTCTAAGCTTAATGCCGCATTGACTGATTCACGCACCTGCTTAAGCGTATCCATTAACGACGACAAGCCTTCAAGTGCAAAGTATTCGCATTGCATCGGTACTAACACGCTATCAGCCGCAACCAACGCATTAATGGTTAGCATGTTCATTGAAGGCGGGCAGTCTATAAACACATAATCATAACCATCAGCCAATTGACCAATAGCCTTTTTTAACCTGCTTTCTCGGTTATCTATTTCCAGCAAATGAACTTCAGCCGCCGCAAGGTCAATATTGCCCGGCAAAACGTCTACTTTAATCTCCCCCTGACTGATCACTGCCGTCGCTGGGTCACATCCATCAACAAGTACGTCGTAACAAGATAACTCAACCAACGACTTGTCCACACCACAACCCATGGTTGCGTTGCCCTGCGGGTCCATATCAATCAGCAACACACGTCGGCCAAGCTCTGCCACCGATGCCGCCAGGTTTATGCTCGTTGTGGTTTTGCCAACACCGCCTTTCTGGTTAGCAACCGCTATAATTCTTGCCACTAAAAATATCCTTTCTGGTTTGGCTATATTGCCGTATAAATGACAAGGCTTCTGGTTGCCTCAAGGTTTGGAATACACAGCATTTCGGCGCTGTCGAACCGATAATCATCGCGTGAAATCGCCTCCGTTTCCTTTGATTTCATTGCCAATAACTTGCCACCTTCATTCAATAGGTGCCGGGTTTTACTCAGCAAATCTGGCATGGCGGTAAATGCGCGAGCCGTTACCGTATCAAATTTTTGTGCTGGCTGATACTTTTCCACACGCTCATGTAGTGGCAAAACATTTTTAAGGCCAAGCTCAATACACGCCTGCTGAATGAACCGCGTTTTCTTTGAATTACTGTCTAATAATGCAAAATCAATATCCGGCGCAGCAATCGCCAGCGGTATCCCCGGCAAACCCGCGCCAGTTCCTACGTCTATGCAACGTTCACCATGCAAGAACGGCAATACCGCCAAACTATCCAATAAATGCAAAATCACCATCTGCTCCGGCTCATTAATGGCCGATAGGTTATACACACGGTTCCATTTCACCAGCATTTGCAAGAAACCCACCAATGTATTCTGCTTATCGGCAGACAAACTGATTTGCATCGACTGCAGGCCTTGCTCTAATAAGGCATGGTGTGATTCATTAAACATAGGCTAGGCGCCTTTCTTTTTAAGGTGCACGAGCAATAACGATACGGCTGCCGGCGTTACCCCTTGGATTCGACCCGCCTGACCCAACGTTTCTGGCTTGTGCCGACCCAGTTTTTCAATCACTTCAGAAGACAAACCGGGTACTTGCTGATAATTCATATCCGCCGCCAACGACAAACCCTCGTATCGCAACGAGCGTGCTATTTCTATTTGCTGACGATCAATATAACCAGAGTACTTCGCCTGAATCTCTACTTGCCCTCTAACGGACGCATCTTCAACCGCGCTTTCATGACCCGTTAAATTAGCAATGTTGTCGTACTTAACTTCTGGTCGGCGCAACAAATCTAATAAATTCGCTTCACGTTGCAAAGGCGCCTTTAAAAAGCCACTGGCTTCATCCGAGGCAGGCGATTTAGGCCGCACCCAAGATGATTTCAATCTGACCTGCTCTTGCTCTATTGCCGCTCTTTTGACGCTAAAAGCACGCCATTGATCTTCATCAACAAGACCCATCTTGTAACCAAGCTCTGTTAGCCTTAAATCCGCATTATCTTCACGCAGCAACAACCGGTACTCCGCACGGCTGGTAAACATACGGTATGGCTCTAACGTGCCGTTGGTCACCAAATCATCAATCATCACGCCGATATACGCCTCGTCTCGGCGAGGGCACCAAGGCTCTAGATCTTGTGACTGACGCGATGCATTTAAACCCGCCATNNAATCATATTCAATCGCATAACCTGGGCGCACGATATGCGCCTTTTCAAAGCCTTTAATGGTTTTAATAAAGGCATACTGGATATCAAACGGTAGACTGGTTGAAATACCATTTGGATACACCTCTGTGGTCGTTAAACCCTCTGGCTCCACAAATATCTGGTGCGAATTTTTATCCGAAAAACGCATCACCTTGTCTTCAATAGACGGACAGTAACGAGGACCTACACCTTCAATCACCCCTGTGTACATGGGTGAGCGATCAAGACCTGAACGAATAATATCGTGCCCTTGCTCGTTGGTTCGGGTGATGTAACAAGAAATTTGCCTTGGATGATCGTCTACCGAGCCCATAAATGAAAACACCGGTAACGGCGTATCGCCGGGCTGTTCTTCCATCACGCTGAAGTCGATGCTACGGCCATCAATTCGCGG
>LWDU01042617.1_pt1 | contig 10344 bp, 6 predicted proteins | sample 727161 | NCBI WGS metagenome assembly LWDU01 (sample SAMN04566230, study PRJNA314399) | hydrothermal vent metagenome | isolation source: deep sea hydrothermal plume seawater | place: Mexico: Gulf of California, Guaymas Basin | collected 2004-07-11 | reverse complement strand
CTGGAGAAAATGGCCGCGCGTGGCCTGCGATTTTCCGCGGCATACTCTCCCGCGTCCGTCTGCTCTCCGACTCGAATCAGTCTCCAGACCGGTCGCAGTCCCGCCGCTCTCGGTTGGACCAAAGCGGGTCCCGGGGTACGAGCCGCCCAAAACTATCCGATGGTCGGAGCCGCAACCCGGCGCACCATCCACAGTGAAGAGACCACCATCGCGGAGGTGTTGAAGAAAACGGGCTACGCCACTGCGCACTGGGGAAAGTGGCACCTCGAAGGCGGAGGCCCTGAGAAACATGGCTATGACGTCAGTGATGGAAACCTGGGCAATGAGGCCGCCGCAAAGTTCAAGGATCCCAACCCTGTCGATATCTTCGGCATGGCTGAGCGCGGCATCGACTTCATGGAGAAGCAAAAAAAGGCGAAGATGCCTTTCTTCATGCAGTTCTCCTTTCACGCCCTTCACTCCCCGGGAAATGCTCTCGAAGCCACTGTCGAAAAATACAAAAAGAAGGTTCGGGGGGGACGTGAACGACAGGCACAACGAGCCGCCATCGCCGAAGATCTCGATACCGGTGTCGGCCGGATCCTTGCGGCCATCGATGAACTCGATCTCACCGACAACACCTACGTCATCTACATGTCGGATAATGGTTCAGGTGGCGGGGGCCGCAGCAGTCTCCTCGGCGGCGGTAAAGGCAGCTTACGCGAAGGCGGCATACGAGTGCCTTTGATCATCCAGGGGCCCGGCATCACCGCCAACAGTTGGTGTGACACACGAGTGGTCGGATTCGATCTGTTCCCGACCTTCTGTGAATGGGCCGGAGTGCCGAAAGAGAAGTGGCCCGCAGAACTGGAGGGCGGCAGTCTGGTGCCACTGCTGAAACCCAAAGGGAAAGGAAAGACCACAGCACCCGCCTCCGTCTCACGCCCCAGAGAAGAGCTGGTCTTCCACTTCCCCCACTATCAATCGGGCGATCCACCGCATTCTGTGATTTACCTCGATGGCTACAAGATGTTCCGCTTTCACGACAGTGGGAAGACAGAACTGTATGCCATCGACCAGGACATGGCAGAGACAAACGATCTCGCTGCACAGATGAAGGAAAAAGTCGAAGCCCTCAGCCTCAAGCTGGCCACCTATCTCGAAAGCGTCGGTGCAAATATGCCGACGAAGAACCTCCAGTACGACCCAATAAAACCGAGCAACGATCGTACAAAGCGAGGCAATTCACAGAAGAAACGGGAACGACTCTGAGGAGCAATAACCATGAACGTTATAACGCTTGACGCAAACTGGCTGGCAGATCGACCAAAACCGTTCAGTGCGGATGCGCAAGGCTCCTAGCCTCGACTGCCAGCGCCAGCCGCTACTGCACGTCCCCCGTAGGAATCGCGACGTTTGCCCCGATGCGGTTTTGGCCGTCTCGCATAATCGGGCTTTGAATTGCCCTGACTGCGTCGAATATTGAGATTCGGGTCGCGTCCATCGGGACGACGTGCGGCCTTCTCGAAACCTTCCGAGGATGCTTTTGTAATCTCGAAGGTACTGAAAGCTGGCCCGAGGCGAATCGCACCGACCTCAGAACTGCTGATATTTCCTCTTCGGCACAGATGCGACAAGATGCGACTCGCGGTCGCTCCCTTGGCTGTTCCCCAGTTGATTTCAAAAGTCTGGACGGCACCAAACGATGCTTTTCTTCGAGGCCCCGAATTTCGTGGATTCCGCGGTCCTCGAGAATCTCGCGAATGCCCTGATCCCTCGGAGACTTCCGCGATGGAATAACCCTGGAGTGCCGGTTTGGGCTCGGCCATCTGCAACAGAGCGGCAAGGATCTCCAGCGGATCTCGTTGCTCGGGTTGTTCCAGCAAGAATTTGGCGTAAGAGGTTTGTTTTTTCGAAACCAAAGAGGAGTCCGCAAGGATGGCATGCAGATCACGACGGAATGTCTTGGTATAACGCTTTTCGATCTGGGCAGGGCTCGGAACCGGCTGCCACTGCGCCTCGACACCTGCCGATGAGAAGATGCGCCTTACGCGGCCCTGGGAATGCGCCGGTACCATCAGAACACTTCGCCCCTTGCGACCCGCGCGTCCGGTACGACCACTCCGGTGAGTGTAATTTTCGACATCGGCCGGTACGTCTGCGTGAATCACTGTGTCTATTTCAGGGACGTCGATCCCGCGAGCGGCGACATCGGTGGCGATCAGGATATCCTGTTCACCATTTTTGAAGGCGTTCAGGGTGCGTGTACGCTGGGTCTGATTGAGTTCGCCACTGAACGGTGCGGCGGCGAGTCCATTTGCGGACAGTCTTTCGGCGAGTTCCGTGGCATCCACCCGACGACGGACGAAAACCAGCACACGCTCGCCGCGAGCATGCAGTAGCACATTGATGATCGCGGCATTCAATTCACGGGGACGAATGCGGTGGGCGACATGCTGAATATCAGCATTGGCCACGCCGAGGCGCGTACCTTCGACATGAAGGGGATTTTCCTGGAAACGATCGGCCAACCGTTTGACGACCGCCGGAAAGGTCGCAGAAACAAGATGGCTGCAACGATCCTTGGGCAAAAACTCGAGGATCGCTTCCAGTTCATCGCGGAAGCCCATGTCGAGCATTTGGTCTGCTTCGTCCAGTACGACCTGACGAAAAGAGGAACAGTTGAGCCTGCGCGATTTCATGTGATCGAGCAATCGGCCAGGTGTTCCGACCAGGACCGCCGGTGACTTGCTGAGCGCGCGGCGCTCACGGCTGATATCCGATCCGCCTGTGACCACTTCAACAGCGACGCCTTTGATCCTGGCAAAGAGCCAGCGCAGTTCAGCCGCAACCTGTACAGCCAGTTCACGAGTCGGCGTGATCAATAGAACGCGTGGCCCTTCGGCTCCGCGGGCGACCGTCGAATCATCGTCAGCAGGGATCAGATCATTGGCCAGGCGAATTCCGAGGGCCAGGGTTTTACCGGATCCGGTTTGTGAGGAGATACGGAGGTTTCGCCCCGCCCCTTCGGAGGATAGGACAGCCTCTTGGACCGAAGTCAGCTTTTCGAAACCACGTGCAACGATGGCCTCACGCAGCGGAGCCGGTACACCGGCGAATGGGTTAGTCGTTTCCATTTTCGTCTCTCAACAATCCGGGGAATCGTAGGTCTTGCCACCGGACTCTGAGTGAGCAACGAGGCAGGCTGAGGCCGTTGTCGGCACCCAGTTTCAGTAATCATAATAGACTTTAGCCTTTTCGAACTGAATTGTCCCAATTGATGAGAAAAAGGCCAAAATACTGCCCCCCCAGTAGTTCTTTTGGTCCTGCTCGATCGCCCTGCTGCTGCAGGTGGGAACCTGCCGGAATCTGGCCCGAGGCAGCGGATACCCATTGCCAATGGAGATGAAAGCGTCGACCTCGGGGATCTCGTGACCCGCCTCAATTCCCTGTTTCTGCCTTACCCGGTGCCATAAACCTGTGTCTGTGAGGCTCACGTGCCCACCGGTCGCTCACCTGTGTCATCCCTATCTGTCTCTGATCTCTACTGAAACGGCGATTTTCAGCGAGTATAATCGAATTGAGAATGGCACCGACGAAGGGAGTGCAGTGAAAACCCACCACGCTCTCCTCGCCTCCTTGCTGGCGCTCCTGTCTCTCCACGCAACAGCGCTGATTGCAGAGGATCTGTGGATCATGGGCACCGACGCCCAGGGTGGTCAGCGAACCGCAGCGGGTCAGCCGATCGAACAGACGGTCTGGATGCAGCGCGGTGCCACTACCATCCTCGCCTTCAGTTTCGGCATCGCCATCGATCCAGCACTGGGAAGCCTCACCGATGTCGCTGCCAGCACCGAACTCCTGACTTCCAATGCTGGCGGTGCCCCAGACTTCATCGATGTGCAGCTGGTCGCGGGTGGCTTCACCGTCGAGACCTTGATCTGCGCTGCTCCTTGCTCTGGCTGGGATGGCAGCTTTTTCTCGATACCGATCTTTGAGTTCACCATCGACCCTGTCGTCGTCGACGGTAGCCATGTCATCTGCTTCAGCGATACTCTTGGCTCGCCACAGGTGCCCATCTCGGTGACAAACAGTCAGGAATCCTTGATCCCAGATGCTCACTGCGCCACCGTGTGCATCACCGAGCATCAGGATTGGGAGTTTTCAGCACATGATGAAACGGTGCCCTATGATGTGCAGACGGGTAGTGCAGAGTTCACCGCCACGCTCACCATCGGCCAATACCCCTGCCAGTATCCGATGGTCGAGTCGCCAGGCTTCTCATTCAGTCTCGCAAACGATGCCACGGTACTCGAGGCAACTTCCCTGAGCCTCGCGGATACTCTGCTAGATCTCAATAATGGAAACGGTCCTGATTTTATAGCTGCGGACCTGTATCCAGATGGAATCACCCTGGGGATTGTCGCCTCTCTCGCTGGATCTGACGCTCTCGTATTCGAAGGTGAAACCGATGCTCTCATCGGTTCAGTGGATTCGATCACGACGATTCTCGAGTGGAGTGATAGCAACACTTCCCCAACCGTCAGCAACATCATCATGCCAGGAGATGCATCGGTAATCCCGGGGGCTCTCATCGATGGATCGATCACCTTCCAACCCGTCGAGGTCCCTCACTATATCCGAGGTGACGTCAATGAAGACGGAACCACTGACCTGGCCGACCCGATCGGCCTGCTGAGCCATCTGTTCGGCACCGATCCTCCTCCCGCTTGCGATGATGCGGGAGATGCCAATGCCGATGGCACCATCGATGTCGCCGACCCGGTGTGGTTGCTGGCCTACCTCTTTTCAGGAGGCCCTGCACCTTCAGCGCCATTCCCCGGTTGCGGAAGTGTTGGCCAGGACGACTGCCAGGTCAGCAGCGCAGCCTGTCCCTAGGTGGCAGATTTCATGTCAGACACAGCAACCTGCTATTCGAGCAGTTCATCGAACTGATCCACATAGGGACAGGCAGCTCGTTGACGTTTTCCGACCTGGATCATCGGCGGAATCTGCTCCGAACAACTCGCCTGAGCAATCGGGCAGCGTGTTCGAAAACCGCACCCGGAAGGCTTCGCCATCGGAGAAGGTACATCGCCACGTAGCACCAAGCGCTGTTCTCGTCGACGGTCGGGATCTGGCCTGGGTACCGCACTGAGCAGGGCGCGAGTGTAGGGATGCTTGGGCTGGTGGAAGATCTCCCGTGTCTGACCCAGTTCAACCAGGTTACCCAGATACATCACGGCGACGCGATCGGAGACGTGTTCGACCACCGAGATATCATGGGCGATGAAGATCACAGTCAATCCCAGGTCTCGTTGTAACTCTCTCATCAGGTTGATCACCTGAGCCTGGATCGAGACATCGAGAGCACTGACCGGTTCGTCCGCGATGATGACTCGAGGTCGAGTGACCAGTGCGCGGGCAATTCCGATTCGTTGTCGTTGCCCCCCTGAAAACTCGTGCGGGTATCGCTCCGCCTGCTCCTTGCGCAGACCGACCCGTTCCAGCATCTCCTCGACGGCGATGCGACGCTCCTCACGAGTCATTTTTGGATGATGAACCCGAAGCGGCTCATCGACGATTTCCTCGACGGAAAGACGCGGATTGAGTGAGGAATAAGGATCCTGATAGACCATCTGAATTTCGCTGCGATAGGGCCGATATTCCTTGCGGGTGAGTCGCGTCAGGTCGACCGTCCGCCCATCATGGGAGTGAAAACGGACGCTTCCCGAGGTGACGGGCACCAGTCCCATCACCGCCTTCCCCAGAGTGCTCTTGCCGCAGCCCGATTCCCCGACCACGCCGAGGGTTTCGCCCTCGAGCACCTTCAATGAGATTCCATCGACCGCTTTGACATCCGCGATATGTCTCGAGAAGACACCTCCATGGACCGGAAACCAGACCTTCAGGTCTTCCAGTTCAAGGATCGGTTGTGAAGGCGCCGCCGAACGCTGGTCTTCGATCATCCGCCCCCCTCTTGAGGATTCACCAGATGGCAGCGCACCTCGTGACCCTCCCCTACTCTCCTCAATTCTGGAGAATCTACATGGCAACGATCTTCCGCGAGTGGGCATCGAGTACAGAATCGACAGCCTTGGGGCCAGTCGAAGATGTTGGGAACCATTCCGGGAATCGTCGTCAACTCACCCTGCTCTTCATCCAACTCAGGTCGCGGCAAACTGCGGAGCAATCCCTGGGTGTAGGGGTGCTGAGGAGCCCTGAACAAATCGCGCACAGGAGCCACTTCCTGGATCTTTCCGCCGTACATCACGACCACCCGATCACAGGTCTCAGCGACCACTGCCAGGTCATGGGTGATGAGCAGGATGGAAGCACCCTCTTGCTGATCCTTCATCTCCATCATCAGATCGAGAATCTGCGCCTGGATCGTCACATCGAGCGCGGTCGTCGGCTCATCGGCGATCAAAAGGGCCGGCTCCAGTGACAGGGCCATGGCGATCATCACACGCTGCCGCATTCCACCGGAGAACTGATGAGGATAGGCAGACATCTGTGTCTCGGCATCGGAGATGCCGACCTTCTCCAGCATCTGAACCGAAAGTTGGTGCGCTTCCTCCTTGGAACAGCCTCTGTGTCGGACGATGCCTTCACGCAACTGGAAACCGATGGTGTAAACAGGATTGAGCGCAGTCATCGGTTCCTGAAAAATCATCGCGATCTCTCGACCTCGGATGTTTCGCATTTCGTCGTAGGAAAGCGCCAGAAGATCCTGGCCCTTGAACAGCGCAGAGCCCTGCTCGATCTTTCCAGGAGGATCTGGAATCAGTTTCAGCAAGGACAGTGCTGTCACCGACTTGCCACAGCCGGACTCCCCCACCAGTCCCAGTACTTCTCCCGGCATCACATCGAAACTGACACCATCGACGGCTCGGGCGGTTTGGCCCTCGACCGAGAAGGAGGTGTGCAGATCTCGCACCTGCAACAGCGGCGTCGTTGCGTCTCCGGCCGATTCGGGGTTGAGATCCATATCCATCACCTCAACCTCGAGAAGACCTTGGGATCAAACGCTTCCCGCACGGCCTCTCCGATCAGCACCACCAGGAACAGGGTCACCGCCAGTGCCATCACCGGCAACAGTACCAGGTGCGGGTAGATCAACAGGAACTGGAAACCTTGATTGAGCAGGCGACCCCACGACGGATCGGTCGGAGGCAGTCCGAATCCGAGAAAGTCGAGGGAGACCAGTGCGCTGATGTAATTGACGAAGGAGAAGGGGGCTCGCGAGATCACCGGAATCATCGAGTTGGGCAAGATGTGTCGAATCATCACCTTGAAGTCGCTCACTCCGGTGCCGATGGCCGCCTGAACGTAGTCCTTGGCTTTCTCTCGATAAAACTCACCGCGAATCTGATAGGTCACTGCCATCCATGACCGCAGGATGACGAGGAAGATCACCAGCATCCAGAATCCGGGATCGACGATGCTGGCGATGATCATGATCAGGAACAAGAACGGCACCGAGCCCCAGATTTCGATGAATCGCTGCAGCAGGATATCGGTCCACCCGCCGTAGTAGCCCATGATGGCACCGGCGAGGATTCCCAACAGATAGCCGAACCCCATCACCATCATGGCAAAACCGACACTGATGCGGAATCCGTAAAGCAGCAGTGGTAAGACATCGATTCCCGAATCACTGGTTCCCAGGGGAGCTTCCCACGTGTCGAGGAAGCGAGTCATCAAGATCCCCCGATCGGGAAATTTCTTGCCCTCCGACTGGGCCAAGACCTCGGCGATGCCGACCTGACCCTCGTCACCATGGTGCTGCTGAACCAGCGACAGAAGCCTCTGATCAGATGTCTGGGTGGTTATCAGTTTCTCTAACGAATCACCATCCAGCGCCTCAGGAGCATCGAGAAGCTGCTGTCGTGCAGCGATGCGCTGCTGCAGTCCGGTCACGTCGATCGACTCCCGCACCAACAGGATGCCCACCACATCGGTGACCGGTTGATCCCCACCACCCTCGACCACATAAAATTTCTGACCCGGAGTGAGGCTGGCCTCATCTACGGCCATCACCTCGTATGTGGGTTTCCCGCCGATGGTATCGGAGGTCTGAGAGATCAGGGTTGCCGTCGAGTTCCTCGGAGTGATTCCAGGAATCGGCAGCGATGGGCCGTGCGGTGCAGTGCCAGGCAGGTCGAGACGATTTCGCCTCGGACCATGACGATAGAGTGGCCAGACGATGGAGGCTCCTCCGCTGACGAACACCTCCTTGATCAAATCGAAGTTGTCGATCTGAAAATCCAAGTTCTTCAGATCTTCTCGTGCAGCATCGAGATCCTCGACCAGCCATTCTTCCGGTTCGTCTCCATCCTCCAGCAGTTCATCGATCTCTTGCTGGGTTTGCGAGATCTCCTCGGAGAGGTCCTTCCGCGCCTGCAGTCGTTCCTGCGCAATCGGTCCGAAGGAACCCGCTGGATCGGCAACGATGCCACCGAAAGCCTTGTAGTCGAGAGGTCCTTCTCCCGGAATCCCGTAGTCTCCCGAGCGATCATAGGTCGCGAAGGGTCCATCAACAAAGAACAGCCAGGTATTGGCCAGATCTCTCACTGCGGGAAAAGCGCTGTTCTCGCCATAGCGGATCATGATCGGTCGATCGTTGACCAGCACCTCGAGAAATAACGATGTGGTGAACATACTGGTGACGATGACAAAGGAGATGTATCCGCGACGGATGGAGCGAAAGCGTCTCAACCGCTTTTCGGCCAACGGACTGGTCCTGAACTTGAATCCCAGCAGTCTTGAGATGGTCCTGAACAGCCAGGGGATTCCCCGCATCGTCAGAAGCACTCCACCAGCCAGCACCAGGAGGGTCAGTAGATAGGTCATCTTCTCTCCTCCTACTTGAACCGGATCCGAGGATCGATGAGGGCCCAGATCAGATCACTCAAAATGTTACCGGTCAGTCGAATCAGCACGCCGAAAACCAGAGTGGCCAGGATGATCGGATAATCACGGCGGATGATCGACTCGTATCCGAGTAGTCCCATCCCGGGAATGTTACAGACCTTTTCAATGAGGAAGGAACCCGCAAAGAGTAACCCGAGGAAGTGGCCGATCCCTGCCGTGATGGGGATCAATGAGTTCCGCAGCGCATGTACATAGATGACCCGGCCCTCGGTGAGTCCCTTGGCGAAGGCGGTGCGAACGTAATCAGCGCCGAAGTTTTCCAGCAGCGAGTTCTTCATCAACACTGTCATGCTGGCAAAGGAACCGACCATGTAGCCAAACATCGGTACCAGTGTGTGTCGGACCTGATCTCCGATGCAGCGCAGGTACTCACCCTGTTCCCACCAAAGATTCCAGTCAGCGGATCGAAATCCTCCGAGAGGCACCAGGTTCCAGTAAGAACCACCACCCAGCAGCACCAGCAGCAGTAGACAGGCGACGAATCCAGGAGTGGCGTAACCGAGAAAGACCAGCACGCTGCTGGCGGTGTCAAAAGTACCCTTGTGGCGGATCGCCTTGGAGATAGGTGGCCAGGTAGCCAATCAATCCAAAGTAGATGGAGATGGGGAACTTGGAAGTGATGACATCCAGTGCATCTTCGTTGTAGGTGAAGGATCGGCCAAAGTCGCCCTGGATGATGCCGCTGAATGCATGATCGACATGATAGTAGGAGCCATTTCGATTCGACTCCATCTTCATCGATTCGAGATGGGTTTGCAGCGCCGCGAAATCCGCCTCGGTAGTGATCCGTTGAGCGTGTACCTGAGCCGGCAGTCCATTCCCCATCTTCTCTTCATCGGTCAGCGCTCGCATGAAACGAGATCCAGATCGGGACCAGCCCTGAACTTCGAGGAGACGATCGAGTTGCGCACGAGAACTGACGCCACCGGCGAGCAGTCGTGCCGCTTGCTCGATCACCTGCGGCTGTTGTTGTCGATCGGATGGGGTGAGTTCCCTGAGAATCGTCTCGCCGCTGACCTGGAATTCCCCTGCGATCACCGAGCGATCGAGATCCTCATTACCGATCCGGTAAGCGTTCCACAACGATTGAGACTGCTGCCAGAAGGGAGGATTCAGATCTCGCTGGGCCAGACTCACCGGATCGCGAGTCTTCTTGGGCCATACTCCGAGCCATTGCAGGTAGGCGAGAGGAATCGGCTGATCGAGGTTGTAGTACGCCTTCAGTTCATCGCGGGCTTTCTCATCGAGTCCTCCGCCATCACCGAGGAGACCTCCACCACCGCCGCCACCCGCTTCGCCAGCCGCCGCCGCCTTCATCTGATTCTCAAGTTGCTCGATCGGCCCCCCCGGGGTCAATCGGAGCACCGCATACACCATGAAGGTGATGATCAAGAAGGTCACGGGAACCAGCAGTAGCCTGCGGGCGAA
>LWDU01038271.1_pt1 | contig 10348 bp, 7 predicted proteins | sample 727161 | NCBI WGS metagenome assembly LWDU01 (sample SAMN04566230, study PRJNA314399) | hydrothermal vent metagenome | isolation source: deep sea hydrothermal plume seawater | place: Mexico: Gulf of California, Guaymas Basin | collected 2004-07-11 | reverse complement strand
AAGCATTTTCCTCAGGCACCTCGATGATGGCCACGAAGGGGTTCTCCCAAGGTTCGCGAGCGAGGTTCTCGGTGTACATCTTGGCCAAGCGGCCTCCGTTTTTTCCGGCACTAAAGCCGTCTTTCGAATGGTACCGGACGTTGAACTTGGCCCTGGACCACGAGTTGTTAATCGCTGGGGAGCATATACGCGGGGTGCAAACGCGCTTAGTGTGCCAGTGCCCCTTGCACCCCCTCCAACTGCAGTGGAGATCAGGCCAGCCTACAGTGAAGCACACTTCGGGGATGCAAATCTGCGGTATATCGGGGACAATCTGAAAATAAACTCCGGCAGCGACCTCCCAGTACGTGTCAGTGACCGTCATGTCGATATCAGCACCGCCAAAGTTGATCCCTCCAATGATCGGGATGGAACTGGGGATTTGAACTGTCATGCCGAAATGCCCGTTAAAATAATTTGGGCGAATGGTGAGTTTCACCGTCCCTCTCAGCACGCCACCGTACATATCCATCCATGCCTCTGCGTAAAATAACTTTTCAGGCGGCGTATACCTTAACACCCCGGCTCCCGTGGTGATGCCGATAACCTGAAGCTCTGAGGATAATTCCAAATACCCGTTGCTGTGCCAAGTGGCATAACTGTCAACATAGACGGGCCATTTATCAGCGATCTTTTTCTTACCCACGGAAATGCCCAAGTTTCCTGTTACCGACCAACCCGGATTTTTGTGGAGATCTTTCAAGGAGGCACCAATCTTTTGGAGCATTGCAGGAGTGGTTCCAATCGGTATTCCCATATCATCCGCAACCAGTGCGATGTCTCTCAATCCTTCCCGACCAGCAGTAATGCAGGCTCGCACGACGCTTCACCCGTCAAGGTCTGTTGATCCAAATTAATACACAGCGAACCGCCTCCGAATTTAAGTTTCTTCAGTTCAATTTCCGGCAGCGTCACACACCAGTCTCTTTCCAATACGCCGGCCTTAATTTCATCACCGGATGGGAAAATACCTGTGATGACAATTCTATCCTGTCCGTTACGAGTTTCCTCTTGAATGGTGTTGTAGTCTTTGGATAACAGCTGATAAACACTGTAATGGACATCTCCGCCTATAGCAATTGGAGCTCCAAGTTGATTGGGTTTTGAGCCGCCTGCCAATGCATTAATCTCAGCACCTGTTAGCGCAGATGCATAAACTGCGAAATCGTCGATCATGCCGGCCACGTTAGAACCACCACCGTTGTTTGAACCAATGCCGGCTACCGTCCAGTCGCCAAAAAGACGCTTACTATTGTTGCCTTGATGGAACAGTTCACCATTGATGAAGATCTGCTTGGTATTTCCATTCTTAACAAAGGCAAAATGATTCCATGAGTTGTAGTCTCCTCCCCAAGCCTTGTTTATTCGGGTGTCTCCACCTCCACAACAGCCGGCGGTGTCCCAATAAATATCCCCACCTCCCCAAGGTACATGGGCTTGTGCATTACGTTGCCCTGCGGGTGCACTTCCTGCCCCAAACCAGAAGCTTGAGGAAGATATCCGGGAATGAAGCTTTTGCCAAAATGAGACGGTTAGTTGGTTGGCATCAGAAGCCGGTCTCAGCCACGCGTTACCTTCATGGTGAATCCTTACCCAGTTGCCACCGGGTGAAGGACCAAAATCAATGGCACGATCACCAGCGGCTCCGGTGCGGCCGGTGGTAAACCCCGTTCTCCCTTTAACCTCGCCCCTGATACCAGCAACATTATCAACGACAACATTCCCGGCTTTGTCGAAGTCCCAATAAGCAATCAGCTTTGGGTTTTGAGCCTGACTCTTTGCCGAGAAGCCGGCAAATGCGAACAGTCCTGCCGCAAAAAACGACAGAACCCGATTGGTTTTTGGTTGTGTTCTCATGATGACTGTTTGTTGTATTGTCAGTAAATTGGCTGAAAAAGTGGCTGAAAAAGTGGCTGAAAAAGTGGCTGAAAAAGTGGCTGAATCCCGATTGCTTCGAGGCGAAGCTACGCTTGCAGTCTGGAAAGTCAACTTATTTTGACTGTTTTTTCGGTTCTTCGACCGAAGCAGAGGAATTGGGGTGGTGACACCAGCAAAATGACAACTGTTTCAAGTCAATCCAAAGCAGCGTTCCGGGCCGCTCTGAAGCCGGAGGCTTCAAAGATAGTAGCCGGTGGTAAGCGCAGCGCCACCACCGGATGAGCAGGACAAAAAAACCCATCCCGGCGGGGTGGCAGCCTCCCGGCTGCGAATCAAACCCCCGGCTGGCACCCCATCCGGGGTGCTTTTCTCGGTTGGTCGCAGACCGGTGGTGTCGCTGGCGCTCAACCACCGGCTAATGGCCGTCACGCCTCCGGCGTGAAACACGGGGCGTGACGCCCCGGACTATTTCATGCCGCTCCTTCGGAGCTTTTTTTGCGCTTGGCCAAGCATGGCACGTCGCTGGCTGGCACCCTGTCCGGGGTGCTGTAAAAGTGGAATCTCCCACCTTTTTAGCCACTGAAAGTGTCGAGAAACCAAAAATGGACGAGGGCTTTTAACGGTTCTGGTGACACGCCTCCTTCTATCGACGATACGATACGCTCTAACGGTCAACCGATTCTTGTTATCGGCAACTCGTTACGTTCTAACGGTAATGCGATACGCGGTATCGGGTATCCGATATGGTCGAACGGATAGGCGACAGACGTTATCGCCTAAGCGATATGGTCTATCGGGAACCGGATAAGGGTCAACGCCTCGTCAATAGGCTTTATCGGGAACATGATAAGGATCAATTAAATCGCTGGATTATCAAAGCTGGCCAAGCGACTCGTCGAGCAGGCCGTAAAGCGACTGCATCGTCTCCTCCGTTTCGTCGCCCATGCTTGATAGGCGGAAGGTTTTGCCCTTGATTTTGCCGTAGCCGCCGTCGATCAAAATACCGCGCTCCTTCATCAGTCCCTGCAGCTTGGCCACGTCGATTTCGCGCCCGCCCGGCTTGGCCCCGTTGTTCACACAGGTCAGCGTCTGCGACTCGTAACCGGCCTCGGGGAACAGCGTGAAACCGTGCCCGGCAGCCCAGTCGCGGGTCATTTGAGCGAGCTTGGCGTGCCTCGCAAAACGGGCGTCCAGGCCTTCGGCCATCATGTCCTCAAGCTTCGACTTCAGCGCGTAAATATGCCCGATGCTCGGCGTGCTCGGTGTCATGCGCTTCTCGGCGTTTTTCTGGAACTCGTGCAGGTCAAAATAGTAACCCCGGTCGTTGATCGTCGCGGCGCGATCGAGCGCGGCCTGCGATACGGTGAACACGCTCAGCCCCGGCGGCAGCGCGAACGCCTTTTGCGTGCCAGCCAACAGCAGATCGATGCCGAGCCGGTCGAACTCAATCTTCACGCCGGAGAGAGAGCTAACGCTATCGACGATAAACATCACGTCCGGGTACTTGGCTTTGAGTTGGGCAATCTCGGCGAGAGGGCTCATCACGCCGGTGGAGGTTTCGTTGTGAACGAGAGTGATCGCGTCGAACTCGCCGGTGGCCAAGCGCTCGTCGATTTGTTCCGGCAAGATGGGCGAGCCCCACTCCACCTGCAGCGCCTCGGCCTCCTTGCCGCAGCGCTTGGCCACGTCGAGCCACTTATCGGAGAAGGCACCCTTCATGCAGGTGAGCACGCGCTTGGCCACCAAGTTGCGGATCGCGCCCTCCATGATGCCCCAAGCCGACGACGTGCCGAGCGCTCCGTGTAGAGCAGCGCCTGCAGGTTTGGCATCACGGCAGTGTACAGGTCTTTAAAGTCCTGGCTGCGATGCCCGATCATCGGCGTACGAAACGCCTCAAACGTTTTGTCGCTGACCTCGATCGGCCCCGGTATGTGCAACTTCAAGTGCCCCATAGAGCGCACGAAACTATTCGCAACCCCCCGCCGCTGGCAAGCGGCCAGTCAAGTTGCGTTGTAAAAATGCCGGTTGGGATTCAAATAACTTGCCGCTTGGCCCGGCTTTTCACACAATGCGCGCCCGCTTGAGGTGGCTGAGCGGTTGAAGGCGCACGCCTGGAAAGCGTGATTACTTGAAAAGGTAACGGGGGTTCGAATCCCTCCCTCTCCGCCATTTTAATTCGTAGTTTCCCCCCGGATTTTGGGCTTAAACGTCGTCTGGGCACTAGGTTTGAAATGGGGCGACATTTGGGGGTTGACATAATCGGGCCGGAGGCGAACCCTCTTCGGCTGATTCGGGCAGCGGCACGTTTCTTCTGCGGTGTTCCCCACACCCACCTCCTTGGCGTCTGTTGCCCGGATCATTTTTTTCTTACTAGCTTGACCGGCAACAAACTTCTGGTAAGTTCCTCCGCCCCTTGTCGGGGGTGTAGCTCAATCGGTTAGAGCGCCTGCCTGTCACGCAGGAGGTTGCGAGTTCAAGTCTCGTCACTCCCGCCATTTTCTTTTTCACCCTTCGTCTTTTCCCAAAAGCAGAAATGCGAGCTTGGTTGGTACCATAAACTTGCCCCCAATCCTGTCAGTGTAAAGCTGCTTCCCCTCCCCAAAGAACTGCCGCCACAAAAGAAACCAGCGGATTAAGAGAAGCTCGGTATCGTAAGCGGCGGTTCAGGGGTGGTATTGCTGGTGGATGGCTTTGAGGCGTTTCCCGGCGACGTGCGTGTACACTTCGGTCGTCGCGATGCTGGAGTGGCCGAGCAATTCCTGAATCACCCGCAGGTCAGCGCCGTGCTCGAGTAGGTGTGTGGCGAAACTATGCCGCAACATGTGCGGCGTGATGTTGCGCTCGATGCCGGCCCGGCCGCACCGTTTCTTGATGCGCCCCCATAGCGTCACCGCCGCGAAGGGCGTGCCGCGACTCGTGAGGAACACATTGCTTGGGCTCTTGCCGGCCTTGGCCAGTTTGCTGCGTCCGTGCTCCACGTCGACGGCGCGGCGGCCCACCGGCACGATGCGCTCTTTGTTGCCCTTGCCGATGACGTGGATGAAACCGGCGTCGAGCCGCAGTTGCTCGAGCCGCAGCCCACGCAACTCGGCCAGCCGCAAGCCGGAGGCGTAGCCAAGCTCGAGCATCGCGTGATCGCAAAGCGTCGCCGGGGTCACCGGCTCGATCGGCCGCAGCAGTTTCTCGATCTCCGCATCGGTCAACGCCTTGGGCAAACGTTTCCAGCGGCGGGGCAGCGTGAGGTTCTCGGCGATATTCGACGGCAGAAACTGTTCCTGCACACAAAAACGATAAAAGGCTTTCAGCGCGGCGATCTCGAGATAGAGGCTCTCGGTGCTGAGCTTGGCCGAGTCGATGCGGGGTCGGCCGCGTTTTTTTGGCGCGTCGTCGCCGCTTGGCGTCTCGCTGTTTCGCTGGTGCTTGAGGTAGCCGAGCAGATGCGACAACTCGACGGCGTTCCAGCGGGCGAGTTGCTGTGCGCCGGCCCAGTCGGCGAAACGGTTGAGGATGCTGCTGTAGGCTTTTTGGGTGTGCTCGGACTGCCCCCGCTCGTGGCGGAGGTACTGTCCAAACTCCTCGATCAACGCCTGCATCTCCCGGCCGCCGATGCTACGGGCGATTTGGCCTTGCGGTCAACGAGGATGGCCGTATCGTTCCGCGCACGTTGAAACTGCGTTTGCCCATTTTGTTTGCCGGGATGCTGGCGGCGGTCGCGGTCGGCCACGCCTGCCGCTACACGGTGCGCGATGTCGGCTTCGCGGACTTGGGCAACGAGCGTTACACGTTTTACTGTTTCGTCGATGACCAAGTACCCGGCGCCCGGGTAGATCAACTTGGCCAAGCGGCGGCGGTGCTGTTCGGTGATGCCAATGTTCAGTTCCAGTTGATCAACTTGGCCAAGGGCGACCATCCGCAGGCCAAGCACTTGGCCAAGCGCAAGCCGGGCGTGCCCGCCGGTCTGCTGCTGTCGCCCGCCGGCGAGTTGACTTGGCCTGTCAATTTCCCCGCCGCCAAGCCGGACAATCCCGAGTGGTCGTTCCTGTCGTCCGTCGTCTCGTCGCCGACCCGGGATGAACTCATCGAAAAACTCATTCCCGCTTACGCGGTGATTTTATTTGTCGAGGGAACTGATGCCGCGCAAACCAAGCGCGCCCGCACAGCCGTGGACGATGCGATCAAAGCTATCACGCCGCTGATGCCGCAAATGCCCAAGCCGGTCGATCACCCGCCGGAGGTTGTTGTCGTGCCAACCAAGCGCGTCGCCGCCGAGTCGGTGCTGCTGTGGAGCCTTGGCCTCGATGCAGAGCCTGTGCCGGAGCCGCAGGCCGTGGTGCTGATGGGGCGCGGCCGACGGGTGGGCCAACCGATGCGCGGCGGCTTGGTGACGCGCTCGGAATTGCAGGAGGCCATGGCGGTCGTGGGGCAGGACTGCGAGTGCGGACTCGACCGCGTGTGGATGCAGGGGGAGCGGTTCCCTTTGTCGTGGGGTCGCGCCGAGCGAACGGCGGCTTACGCCGAGCTTGGCTTCGACCCGGACAACCCGCAGGTGAAAGCCGAAATCAGCCGCATCATTTCGCGCGGCCCGAACTCGCGGCCAACCGGTACCGCGTCGTCGAACCATTTTGAGCAACTCTCGCTCGGCTACAGCGAGGAGTTGATTGAGTTCAATCTTGAGCCGGAAGAATTGTCCGAAGCCGAACCGGAACCGGTCGCGGAGGCCAAGCCGGTTGAATTGGAGCCGGAACCGGCGGCGCTTGGCCAGGCGAACACCGTGTGGTGGACGCTGGGCTTCATCGCCGTGGCGACCTTGGCCGGCGGCGGATTGCTATTGCTGCGGAGGTCGGGCAACTGATGTCAGTTTGGTCGCACATTCTTCGCGAGATGGGCTTTCGGAAGCTCAACGCCCTTTTTTTGCTGCTGGGTTTGGCGATGGCGGTGACGGTGGTCATCGCGTCGCAACTGCTGGCCGAGGCGGACGAGCGCGAAACGCGCCGAGTCACCCGCGACATGGGTTTCAACCTGCGATTGATTCCAGTCAAGACCGACTTGGGTCAGTTTTATCGTGACGGTTTTTCGCGGCACGCGATGGATGTCTCGATGCTCGACCGCCTGGCGACGCAGTTGACCAACAACGTGTCGTTCAACCATCTTGTCGGCTCGTTGCGCCGCGAATACACCATAAACGGGCAGGACATCCTGCTGGTCGGCCTGTCGGACACTTATGTTGCGCCGGGGCAGGGCAAAAAAAAGATGGGCTTCGAAATCGAAAAAGGCACGATTCACATCGGCTCCCAAGTCGCGCTCGTGCAGAAAAAAAAGAAGGATGACACGATGCACGTCGGCGTGCGGCGGTTCGCGGTCGCGAACGATCCCATCGAGACTGGTACGCCGGATGACATCACGATTTTTGCGAGGCTCGAGGACGCGCAATCGGTGCTCGGTTTGGCGGGGAAAATCAATGAGATCGAGGCGATTGACTGTCTCTGCCTCACGGCCGACCAGGATCCGCTCGCCATTTTGCGGAAGGAGATCGGCGGTATTTTGCCGGAAGTGCAGGTGGTGCAACAACGCACGCTGGCCGACGCCCGAGCCAAGCAGCGGCAGACCCGCGAGAAGGTGAACCAATTCGTGCTGCCGTCAGTGCTCGTTGCCGGCGCGATTTGGGTGGCGTTGCTGGCGGTGTTCAACGTGCGCGATCGTCGGCAGGAGATTGGCATTCTGCGTGCGCTTGGCAAGGGCGGTGGACGCATCGCCGTGTTGTTCCTCGGCAAGGCGGCGTTGCTTGGGTTGGTGGCGGCATTGATCGGCGCGGCGCTTGGCACGTGGGCGGTGCTGGAGTTTGGGCCGTCGCTGTTTCCGGTGACGAAGAAGGCGATTCAGGCGAACTGGCCGCTCGCCGCTCAGTTGATTGTGGTGACGCCGGTATTCGCGGCGCTGGCCAGTTTCATCCCGGCGATGCTTGCCGTGTCGCATGACCCGGCAGAAACTTTGCGAGAGGATTGACGATGATACGCTGCGACGAGGTCACGAAAATTTTTCGCAAGAACGGCTCCGAGGTCACGAGCCTCGACCGGTTCACGGCGGAGGTTGCTGAGGGCGAGTTCGTCGCCGTTCGCGGGCCGAGCGGCTGCGGTAAAACCACGCTGCTGCTAACGCTCGGCGGTATGCAGCGGCCAAGCGACGGCTCGGTGCAACTCGGCGGGCGCGACCTTTACGCATTGTCGCCGGCGGAGCGGGCGGGGCTGCGCTCGAGCGAGATTGGTTTTGTGTTCCAAATGTTTCACCTCGTGCCGTATCTCGACTTACTCGGCAACGTGCTGCTGGCCTGTCCCGGCAAGCCAAGCGCTGAGGTGCGGCGGCGGGCCGGTGGGTTGCTGGACGAGCTCGGCTTGGCCGATCGCGCCAGCCATCGTCCCGGCGAACTCAGCGCTGGGGAGCGCCAGCGCTTGGCCGTGGCCCGTGCGTTGTTGAACCGACCCAAGCTGATTCTCGCCGACGAGCCGACCGGCAATCTCGACCCGGAAAACGCGGCGGAAGTGATCCGGCACTTGGCCGAGTTTCATCGCAGCGGCGGCACGGTGGTACTCGTGACCCACGGCGCGTCGGCGGATGCCCATGCGGATCGGACGCTGCGCCTCGAGCAGGGCCAATTGAAGAGTTGATTGTACGGCGCAAGAATGGTAACTTCCCCGGATGGAAGCGATTTTGTCAATTATGATGGGTGTCGCATTGAGCGCGACGTGTGGGTTTCGGGTGTTCGTGCCGCTGTTGGCTGTCAACATCGGCACCCGCGCTCAAGACGCCAATGGGCAGCCACTGATCGAGTTGGCGGGCGGGTTCGACTGGTTGAGTAGCGACATTGCGCTGATGGTTTTCGTTGCGGCCACTCTTTTCGAGATCGGCGGCTATTACATTCCGTGGATCGACAACCTGCTCGACACCATCGCCAGCCCGGCGTCGATCGTGGCCGGAACCGTCATCACCGCTTCCTTCATCACCGGCATGGACCCGTGGCTGCAATGGCTGCTCGGCGTGATCGCCGGCGGTGGCGCGGCCGGCGCGGTGCAGGCGGCAACTGTGGTGACGCGCGCCTCCTCGACAGTGACAACCGGAGGCTTGGGCAATCCCATCGTGGCCTCGGTCGAGACGAGCGGCGCCTTCCTCGGCTCGGCGCTTTCGATCGTCGCGGTGGAATTTGCCATCGTTGTGTTTGTGCTGCTGCTTGGGGGTGGTGTTTGGATTTGGTGGCGCCGCCGCCGTCATAAATTGGCCGAGGCGCACTAGCTGATGCATTCAGACCTCACTAGAATTGCGCTCACGTTGACCTGTGCGTTCGCCGCCGTTGGGGCGGAGGGGTCCGATCACTGGGCATTTCAGCCGGTGACACGGCCAAGTGTGCCGGCTGTGTCCGGGGCCGCTTGGCCAAGCGGCGCGCTGGATCATTTTGTCCTGGCCAAGCTCCGCAAAAACGGCATGCAACCGGCCCGGCGTGCCGGTCGCCGGACGTTGATTCGCCGGGTGACCCTCGACCTGACCGGCCTCCCGCCGACGCCGGGCGAAGTGGATGCGTTCGTGGCCGACGCCGCGCCGGGTGCGTATCGGCGGCTCGTCGAGCGGGTGCTGGCCTCGCCGCGTTTTGGCGAGCGCTGGGGGCGTCACTGGCTTGATGTGGCGCGTTACGCCGACACCAAGGGTTACCTCGCCGGGAACCAAGCGCGGCTCTTCACTCACTCGTACACTTACCGCGATTACGTCATCGACGCCTTCAACGCCGACCTGCCGTACGACCGGTTTATCATCGAGCAACTCGCTGCCGACAAGCTGGAACTGGGCACCGACAAGGAACCGCTTGCCGCGATGGGGTTCCTCACGCTGGGGCGGCGTTTTTTGAACAATCCGCACGACATCATAGACGACCGGATCGACGTGGTGACCCGCGGTATGATGGGGTTGACTGTCAGTTGCGCCCGCTGCCACGATCACAAGTACGACCCCATCCCAATGGCGGATTACTACTCGCTCTACGGCGTGTTCGCCAGCAGCCATGAGCCGGGCGACAAGCCGTTCATCAGCGACGCGATTGATCCCATCCAGCGGGCGGCGTTCGATGAGGAACGCAAGCGGCGCGAGGACAAGCTGAGCAACTATAAGCGTGAGCAGTACGCGCGCGTTCGCGAGCAGGTGAAAGAGCAGACTGGCGACTACGTTTGGGCGGCGCACCGCGCGGCCAAGTTGCCGGCGGGCAAGGTCGATGAACTGGCCCGCAAGGCCAAGCTTGACCCCGAATTGACGCGCCGCTGGATGCGTCACCTAGCCAAGCGTAGCGAGTCCGGCGACCCAGTTTTTGCCGCTTGGTTTGCGCTGACCAAGCTCGATGCCGGGTCGTTCGGTGAGCAGGCCAAGGCGGTGCTCGGCGGCGAGCCGTTGGCCA
>LWDU01044728.1_pt1 | contig 10349 bp, 4 predicted proteins | sample 727161 | NCBI WGS metagenome assembly LWDU01 (sample SAMN04566230, study PRJNA314399) | hydrothermal vent metagenome | isolation source: deep sea hydrothermal plume seawater | place: Mexico: Gulf of California, Guaymas Basin | collected 2004-07-11 | reverse complement strand
AATTTTATATATTTTAATCACAAATCAAAAAATCTTTATTTTTAAAAAATTTGTTCCTTTTTTGAGCAAGAGGCCCCAAACACAAAAAAAAGTATCAGTGTTCTCGGTCTCTACGGACCTAAAACACCAATACTTTACAATAATTTACACTGATTTGGAAGTTACTTTAACTCACACTCGGAAGCATTTTCCTCATGCATTGACAACACTCGACTTTTCAGTAAAAATCAAGGCATCGTCTTGAAGGCTCACTTCAATCACGCCGCCATTTTTGAATCTCCCCTTGAGCATTTCATCAGACAAAATATCCTCAAGATGCTTTTGCAGGGCACGTTTAAGTGGCCTAGCTCCAAAAGTCTTGTCATATCCTTTTTCTGCCAACCACTTCTTAGCCTCCGTAGTGACATCCAAGGTCAAACCCTGTTGGATCAACTGCTCATTTATCTGGAGGAGTTGGACATCTAAAATACTTACAATATGATCAATATCTAATGGCCTGAATACCACTGTTTCGCTTAGCCTATTGAGAAATTCAGGATTAAACATACGCTTAAGGTCTCCCTTTAAATCTTTTTGCATTCGATCGTGGCTCATTTCAAGGTCATCTTTATGAAACCCAAGGGACGTCCCCTTATCCAAAGAACGTGAACTGATATTGGAGGTCATGATAATAACCGTGTTCTTAAAATCAATCACCCTACCGTAACTGTCTGTCAGGCGACCATCATCCATAATCTGCAACAATAGGTGAAAAACATCAGGGTTGGCTTTCTCGATTTCATCAAACAAGATAACAGAATAAGGTTTACGTCTAACTTTCTCAGTAAGCTGTCCTCCTTCTTCATAGCCCACATAACCTGGAGGGGCTCCGGTTAAACGCGACACATTGAATTTTTCCATATACTCTGACATATCGAGCCTGATCAAAGAATCTCGATTACCAAACATAAACTCGGCAAGCACGCCAGCCAACTCTGTTTTACCAACACCCGTAGGCCCGAGGAACAAAAATGAACCGATTGGACGCCTCATATCTTTAAGCCCAGAGCGTGATCTTCGTATAGCTTTTGTGAGCACCAGAATAGCCTCATCCTGACCAACAACCTTGGAACCAAGCTCCGATTCCATATTAAGCAGACGAGCGCTCTCGCCCTCTTCAATTTTAGAAAGAGGAATTCCAGTCATACTGGATACAACAGCAGTGATATCTTGGTCCGTAATCTTAGGCTCAACGTTATCTCTAGTAGCTTCCCAGTTACCTTTTTCTGTCTCCAGTTTGGTACGCAAGTCCTCCTCTTTGTCTCGTAGCTCGACAGCCTTCTCGAATTCCTGATTTTCAATAGATGATTTCTTTTCACGAACAACGACATCAATTTCCCGTTGAATTTTTCGCATCTCGGGGGACTGGGTTACACTTCTTAACCGGACTCTAGAACCTGCCTCATCTATTACATCAATGGCCTTGTCTGGAAGAAACCGGTCGCTGATGTACCTGTCGGAGAACCTGACAGCTGTTACAATTGCCTCATCAGTGATTTTTGCCTTGTGGTGTATTTCATAGGGGACCTTGAGCCCTTGAATAATCTCAATAGTCTCTTCCACAGAGGGTGGATTCACAATGACCTGCTGAAACCTTCGCTCCAGAGCTCCGTTTTTTTCAATATATTTTCTATACTCTTCTAGTGTGGTCGCACCTATACACTGAATTTCACCACGCGATAAAGCAGGTTTGAGCATATTTGAAGCATCGACTGAACCTTCTGCCGCCCCGGCTCCAACCAAAGTATGCAGCTCATCTATAAACAAAATAACGCCTTCGTTTTGAATAATTTCTTTCATAATTCCCTTGAGGCGTGCCTCAAATTGACCGCGGTACTTGGTACCTGCGATCAATGAACCAAGATCTAAAGAAACCACTCGCTTGTCATGCAAAGTATCAGGCACCTCTCTCTCCACGATAAGCTGAGCTAGCCCTTCCACAATGGCTGTCTTACCAACACCAGGCTCACCAATTAAAACAGGGTTGTTCTTAGTTCTGCGACTTAGAATTTGTACTACGCGCTCTATCTCTTTGGCGCGCCCAATGATCGGATCAAGCTTTCCGTCTATCGCCATCTTGGTCAGATCCCGGCTAAACTCATCCAGGGTAGGTGTTTTACCTTTATCACTAGCCCGCGCACTTTCAGTAGGCTCCCGAAACATTTCAACAATCATCTGCTTGGTATCGTCAAAATTGACTCCGAAACCGTTGAGAATTCTGCAGGCCACACCCTCTTTCTCTTTGAGTAAACCCAATAGTAGGTGCTCTGTTCCAATGTAATTATGATTCAAAGCGCGCGCTTCTTCTACAGCAAACTCGAGAATTTTCTTCGCACGAGAGGTAAATGGTATATCACCAATTATTAAAGAGCTGGAGCTTTTAGGTAAGTTTTTTTCTAGTTCTTTTTTAAGTTGAGCGAGATCCGTACCGGTTTTTTGAATGATCGCAATAGCGATACCACCGCCATCTTTTATAACACCTTGCAGAATATGCTCAGTACCGAGATATTCATGACGATACAACTCCGCTTCTTCTCGGGCAAGTATAATTACCCTTCGAGCTCTCTCTGTAAATCGCTTAAACATGTTGTCGGTGTCCTTAGTTTAAAGAAAAATAGTAGCGTACCGCTTAGAATAATATTCAAGATTCTTAAAAAAATGATAACTATTTTTAAAGTTTTATTTTGCTCCCTTTTAAAAACATTTTACCAAATGACATTTATAAAACAAGGATTTATTTATCCGCCGCAATGGACCGATAAACACAGAAAAACCTTTATATCTATAGGCATTGGTTCTTTTGCTCTACTATGATCTCATCTAAGCTTCGGAGCTAATCTGAAGATTTATCCCACGCCTACCTTTAAGAAGACAAAGGTAAGATTAACTGTAACCTGCTTCGCTGTGAAAACAAATAACCGCAGCGGTTGTGCTAGGTGGGTTGAACTCATTCGCATCGGTCAATTCGATTCCCAGATCCTCTGCTTTTAATACTTCCCAAATTACCTTATTATTTGACAAGTCAGTAATAGCGGAGTACCCAGGGCTATACCGCTCACCCTGTGATTTTTTTTTATATCCCGCCCTTAATCGAATTAAGTTATGAATATATTCAGCCAAGTCCTCTGCAACCCGATCGCACAATCCCTGCAAGTACAATGCTGACTCTGAATCATTTTCACCTTTAAATTTTTCGATGGCCTTATCAGCCTCGGTACCGGCAGTGGTAATTTGTAACCCCATCGCATCCAATTGCCCGGAAGATTTTGGTCGAACGTATTGTGCAGCAGAAAACACATCTTTTTGTCCCTTACCCAAACAAACTGAAAAACAAATACGAGCCAATTCCTTTTCTTTATCTTCAGGGTGGTAAAGAATTACATCATCCCCCTCGGACTGGGCTGGTAAAAGAATAAACCTTGCCTTGGGCGTGATCCAGTTATTTGACTCAGCTTTTTCAATCCACTCTTTTTTTAGTTGTTTCAATTGATCAAGGTCAATTGATTTATCTTTCCATGAAGACTGTTTCCCAAATTTCCAGTTGAGAGAAAATAAACTTTTACTATTGAGATTGGACTCCAATTTTTTCAGTTTAAACTCAACCTTATGCAACCCATATCCCTCTTTTGGAACTTCGTGCTTTTTGAATCCGATTACTCGTCTCGGTAAAGTAGCCAGAAGTTCATCCTGTTTTTCCTTCATTCCCTTGGCGCGCTTGTATTCACTTAGCAAGTTTTCCTGATTCTCGCTAAAAAAACTATCTAGACTACCTTTCTCCTTTAACCGGTTCATTATGTTCACGCCATCCATCCCACTTTGGCAATAAAAAATATTGTTTAAAATATTTTTTGTGTCATTTTGTCCATGCATAGCAACATAGCCCGCGTGCCTGGAGTTCACAGGGGCACCGCCGATCAAAATTGGAATATCGTAAGATTTCTCCTTCAACATATTTGCAATAGTGATCATGTGATTAGAGGTTTGCACCAACAGCGCGCTCGTTCCAATTGCATCTGCATTTTCTTTTTTTGCAGTATCAATAAATTTCTCCAAGGGTACCTGCACTCCAAGATCAATAACTCGGTAACCGTAGTTTTCCAACAAAGTCTTCGCAAGATCTTTGCCGATACTGTGCACGTCCTGATAAACAGTACCGATAACTACGGTACCTTTATACTGAATTTCGTCTTCCGGGTTCACACCACTTTCCAAGCGCATAAACCACTCTAAAAACTCCATACAGTTACGCATTACATCTGCACTTTTAAGCAAATGCGGAAGACTAACTTCTCCTCGACCAAACGCATCCCCCAACTCACGCATGCTCTTCATGAGATAGCCACTGACAAAGTCCAAAGGTTTATGTCTTGTTGTAACTTCCGCAACCTCTAATACAATATGATCACGGTAGGAAAATTCAACACCATCTTTTTTTATCAACCCTTCTTCTTTCTGTTTAAACCCATCCTTAATTTTGGCACACACACTTTCTTCTGCCGATAGGTCCGCATAATCCACTTTCTTTTGCTTCACACCTGTTTTTTTGGTAAGTGCAATTTCTTCCAGTTGATCAAAAGCGTTCATATCGTGCTCAAGGATTACCTTAAGCGCGAGTTCAACATCTTCAACGGGTAAACTCTCCCGAGGGACATAGTGATTTGGATTCAAAATCGCACAATCGAGTCCCGCCTTACGAGCCTCGTCTAAAAATACACTAGTGAGCACCTTCCGCATGTAAGGCTTCTTTGCCAGACCATTAGTCAGGTTACCGACACCAATAGATGTTTTTAAATCTGGGTGAATTTTTTTTATACGTGGAAGACTTTTAAGGGTCTCCATACAAAAGTTAAGCCCCTCAACAGACTCACTTCCTATAGGGTATGCGTTTACATCGATCAAAATTTGATCGGCTCCCACTCCATATTTTTCATTCGCCTGTTTGACAATTTCCGCTGCTAGATTATATTTTTCGTCAGCGGTTTGTGCCGGACCCTCAGGACCATTGACCAGTGCTATATAAATTGGACCATGACTACTAGTAGATGAAAGCACGGCATCCAGCTTACTTACCCCATCCTTATACTCTTCTAAGCTTATGGAGTTGATGATGGGTCGACCGGGATAAGTCTCTATCGATTTTTCTAATGCCTCCACAGAAAAAGAATCAATGCACATGACCCCTTTAAAATCACTGGTAAGACCATGGATAATTGTAGGTAACACCTCTTCTGTCTCTACAATATTACTGTCCATGCATATATCTATGATTTCAATACCCAGGTCCTTAACCTGCTCGTTGACCACCTCCTCCAAAACCTCCATGGAAATTCCCTCACCCTCTGTTTCCACTGCATCCCGGACAAGTTGGCTACCACGAACGTTGAGACGCTCACCGATACGCAACAACCCCTCTGACGCATCGATAGGAACTGCTTCCTGTGGACCAGAAACATAAATTTTTCTATCAGGCTGCCTTGGTGCCGGGACAACACCATTTAGTTTTTCTCTCAGTGCCTTGATGTGAGCAGGTGTGGTACCACAGCAACCGCCTACAATAGAAACGCCATGCTCACGAACAAAAGGCTCCATGGTATTCGCCATATCTTCAGGCGAAAGCTTATAACAGGTTTGACCGTCCTCTGAGATCGGTTGACCTGCATTAGGTACCACTGAAATAGGATGTTTACAAAAACCACTTAATTTTTCGACAGTCGCCACCATCTCTACGGGGCCGACATTACAGTTGATACCAAAAACATCGATCCCCATTTTTGATACAGCGGTGTAGGCAGCATGGATATCCGTATTGAATATCTGCATCTTTGAAAATACGTCAACTGTTGCCTGAACGATCATGGGAAGTTTTATTTTTTTCTCGGCAAATGCTTTGTTGGCTCCTTCAATAATCGCCTTGGTTTCTAAAATGTCTTGCTGAGTTTCTATTAGAAGGACATCTGCGCCACCCTCAATCAAACCTAAAACTTGATGATAAAAGTTTTCAACAATCTGACTAAAAGTCCCTTTATTTAAATTAGCTTCAGTACTTGAAATAACGTAGTTAGAAGGACCTATCGATCCTGCAACAAAAAGTGGCCTTCCATCATAGTTCGGTTGAGCTCTATATTTTTCAATCGCTCTTTTAGCAATACGACAACCTTCAATATTAAGTTTTAATGTCAACATTTCCAGCGAGCAGGTTTTTAGATCAAGCTCGCCAGGAATGGCTTTTAAATCAGACGGATCAAATTTGGAAAAATCAAACTCCTTTAACCGTAAAGGCGAGGCACCGAAGGTATCGGTCTCAATTAGATTGGCACCTGCCTGAAGATACTCAAGATGAATGCCCTCCAGATCATCGGGGCGGGAAAAAACTAACAGGTCGGTCAACATCTTGAACTCCGGACCACCGAATGCGGCATCGCTTAATTGCAGATTCTGGACCATAGTGCCCATGGCTCCATCAAGAATAAGAACTTGCTTGCCTAATTCATTTTTAAAATTAGTCATTCTCTAAAAACTCTATTTAAATTTGAAAGTTTTGGCTTTACGACGAGCAACAGCTAGCATTTAACAATTTATCATACATCTTTAAGGAAGTTTACGTTTGAACCTTATAAATGGAAAGTAGGGTCACATTCAACTACTATTTTAAAACAGAATAAAAAATATGAACCCACGATAGGTAAGAAAATTTATGAAAAACTCTCCCGACCGTAGTGCCCACTTCAATTCTTTTAATGAAGTTGCTCACCCTCTAGTTGCCGAGGCTAACAAAACCGTAACAATCATAATCAGCGTATTACTGGTTTTATCAACCTTTGCTGTTTACTGGCAAGTACAAGACCATGAGTTTCTTGGCTATGACGACAATATGTACGTAACGGATAACTTGACTGTGAAAGCTGGACTGACAAAAGAAAGTGTTATGTGGGCATTTACCACATCATCCTATTTCAACTGGCATCCAATGACATGGCTTTCACATATATTCGACTATCAGTTTTATGGGCTGAACCCTAAAGGTCATCACTTGACCAATTTATTTTTTCATATAGCTAATACTCTAATATTGTTCATGGTTCTCCTGCGAATGACAGGAACCTTGTGGCAATGTGGTTTTGTTGCAGCCATGTTTGCACTTCATCCCATTAATGTTGAATCAGTTGCATGGATAGCCGCACGCAAAGATGTTCTAAGCACTTTATTCTGGTTGCTGACCATGTGGGCTTATATTCATTATGCTAATAAACCGAGTATCAAAAGATTCGGCCTAGTTTTTTTATTTTTTGCCTTGGGTCTAATGTCAAAAGCTATGTTGGTCACACTGCCTTTTGTCCTTTTCTTGCTTGATTATTGGCCCTTGGGGCGGTTGAAATTTGGGCAAATAAAAGATAGTGACGGGAGCACGAAAAACAATATAGCTATAAAATCAGAGATTCTGTGCCTTGTTCGCGAAAAAATCCCCTTATTTCTACTTGTAGTGGGTGCAAGTATTGTGACTTTTATCTCTCAAAAAAGTGTGAACGCGATACAGTCAATGGGGAGTCTTTCGTTTTCCACGCGGCTTACCAATGCAATGGTTTCATATCTTGAGTATTTGAAAAAGGCATTATGGCCAAAAGCGCTGGCGGTATTTTATCCTCACCCCGGGAATACTTTGGTTGTATGGAAAGGAATGCTTTGTGGCATAGCGTTGGTGGGCATTACTGTTATTGCAATCAGACTGCTTAGGAAGGCACCCTATTTTGCGGTTGGGTGGTTTTGGTATCTTGGTACTCTGGTGCCTGTAATTGGAATTGTGCAGGTGGGTGGTCAAGCCATGGCAGACCGCTATGCTTATGTACCACTCATTGGAATCTTCATTGTCGTTGCTTGGGGATTGCCAGAGCTTATGGCAAAGTGGAGTAGCAGAGGTAAGGTTTTAGCTATCCTAGCAGCAATGTGGATCCCGACATTAATGTTAATGACTTGGGTGCAGGTGGGTCACTGGAAGAACAATATTACAATCTTTAAACATGCTATTAGGGTAACCGATGACAATGCTATAGCACATAACAATCTTGGAATGGCTCTGTTTAATAAACGGAAGCTTGAGGAGTCGATTTCTCATTTCATGACGGCTATTAAGATAAATCCTTACTACGCCAATCCACATTACAATCTTGGGAATGCTCTCCTCGGCACGCGAAGGACTAAAGAGGCTATTTTTCATTACAAGACGGCTATTAAGCTTAACCCTTACGATGTCGACGCACATTACAATCTTGGGTTTGCTCTAGCTCAAAAAGGAAATTTAAGAGAAGCCGTTAGTCACTATAGAGAAACCGTAAGGCTTAGACCTGACCATCTTTCAGCACGCAAGAATCTTGAAATGGCTTTGCTTCTTTTAGAAAAATATAAGCACAAAGAGCTCCCTCCCTGACTATGCCTTAAGTTTTTAATTTCTTTCGGGAAGGTTTTTTATAATTTACAACATTTATAAATCAATCTAGTTGCGTTTTAAGGTGAGGTGAGTTGTAAAAGTTTTTAAAATTTTTTTGGAAGTTTCGTACCAAAATATTTTTCATAAAGAGTGCGCTTACCTTTAGCACAACGGAACCCGACATCTTTTTTTCTTGATAGTGGATTGAGTTGTTCGCGATAACTAGCTCTTGATTTAAGAGCAATGACCTTCTCATATTCTTCTTTAGAGAAATGCCCAACACCAAGATAAGACATTCCTCTAACGACCAATTGTTTTTTTTCTTTTTCTTGCCAGATGCGTTTACTATTTGGATAGGGTAGATAATAATCCCACACCCACTCCCAGACATTCCCGATCATGTCATAAGTCCCATAAAAACTTACTCCCTGTGGAAAACTTCCAACCGATTTAAGTCCACGACCCTGTTTCTTTTTTGCTGACGGGCTAACATTGGCGCCGGAAAATATAAACTCATTACCCCATGGATAAATGTAATGGTCGGGACCGCGAGCTGTTTTTTCCCATTCAGCTTCTGTTGGCAATCTTTTTCCTATCCATGCTGCATAAGCAGCAGCATCATAAAAATTAACATAAGAAACTGGATAATTTTCTGTCCCATCTGGAAATTTTTCTCCACCCCAGGTTCGTGGCGGTTTATGGTCAGTCGCCTGACAAAATATATAATATTGCAGGCGGGTCACTTCGTATTTATCAATATAAAAGTCTTTAAGATAAAGTTTTAACGAAGGAGACTCATCGGCGTACCATGGTTTGTTTAATCCAACTCTTAGGGCATGTTGGTTTGTATCGACTTTATTACTTCCCATGGTAAAATTGCCATTAGATACCAAAACCATCCCCTTAGGGGGGGAATCACATCCGCTCAAAATCATGCCAAAAAACAACAAGTAAATTATCGTGAACTGTTTCATGAAATCCTTGACTACATGATAAAAGATAGCTCCATTGATTATGATGACCAACTGACTTGTTTTACTTTTAGCGATCCAGCTGATTCTTTAAAGCAATCAATCGAAGAGTTTGGCATCATCCATCCGGTTACATTAGTTCAAGTAGCTAATCGCTTTAGAATCATCTGCGGTCATCGTCGTGTAAAAATATCATCACATCTACAATTAATGGAAATTCCGGCAAGAATTCTAGATCCTGCGCCGAATGACGAAACGATACTGATGCTAAACCTCTCAGAAAACCAACTCCACCATCATTATAGTGATATTGAAAAAGGACTCATCCTTTTTAAATTGTCTGAAGTTAAGGTTCCGGAAATACGTATCATTGAAAAGTATATGCCAATGCTCAGCTTGGAGAAAAGTAAAAAACTATTGAATGATCATCTTCATACCAATCAATTAGCACCTTGCCTTAAAACTCTTCTTCATGATATGAATATACCTCTTAGAGTTTTTTCAGTGTTTTTCGATTGGAATGCACAAAGTGCCGAGGCAGCTGAACGTTTTTTTTCTTTACTTCGACCTGGGGTCAATAAATGGCGGGATTTACTGGAATGGGTTGATGAAATGTCTGTCCGCGATAAAATAAGCCCCTCTAATCTATTTGAACTGCCCGAATTACAACCCATTCTAAATCAAAATGACCTTTCACCCAATGTCCGCTACGACCGGATTCGTCAAATTTTTCATTCTAGACGTTATCCTATTCTTAGCGATTTGAGGGTTCGTTTAGCAAAATCTCTTGACGCATTGAAATTGGATGACAAAACAAAAGTTCATGTGCAGGATAGTTTTGAAAGTGACGAAATTCGTATTGAAATAAAGTTTCGTACTCGGGAGGAGTTTGTCAATCAAGTAGAAAAACTGGTCCG
>LWDU01044825.1_pt1 | contig 10351 bp, 8 predicted proteins | sample 727161 | NCBI WGS metagenome assembly LWDU01 (sample SAMN04566230, study PRJNA314399) | hydrothermal vent metagenome | isolation source: deep sea hydrothermal plume seawater | place: Mexico: Gulf of California, Guaymas Basin | collected 2004-07-11 | reverse complement strand
ATATTCGTCAGTCTTCCTCGTTTAAAAACGTTTTGATAAAAAGAGATATCTCGCGTAGAGAAGTTGCTTATATAGAAGAAAACAAGATGTTGCTTCCTGGGGTTCGTATTAATGTTGAACCCATAAGAAATTATGCGCACAGAGAATTTGCTTCTCATGTTCTCGGTTACTTAGGCGAAGTTTCTAAAGATGAATTAAAAACTTTAAAATTTAGTCGATATCAACCAGGGGATATGATTGGGAAAAATGGAATAGAAAAAATATACGAGTCGGAGTTAAAGGGAAAGAAAGGGTTTAAGGAAGTTGAGGTAGATGTTTCTGGGAGAGAACTGAAAGCTTTACGAAAACTTTCTCCAGAAACAGGAAACAGCTTAGTGCTCACTTTAGATAGTCGAGTTCAGAGGAAACTTGAAACGTTAATGGATCAAGTCTCAGACGAACATTCTGTTGAAGGTTCTGCTGTAGTGATGAAAGTACAGTCTGGAGAAATTATTGCCATGGTGAGCAAGCCTTCGTTTGACCCAAATGCGTTTGCCACTGGAGTATCTAGAAAAAAATGGAATAGCTTGTTGCGTGATGATAAAAACCCTCTTCAGAATAGAACGATTGATGGTCAGTATCCTCCGGCCTCTACTTATAAATTGGTTACTGCATATGCTGGGCTTTCAGAAAAAATAATAAAACCAGAAGACACTATCTTTTGTCCTGGGCAATTTCATTTAGGTAAAAGAGACTATCGTTGTTGGAAAAAAAAGGGCCACGGTAAGATGAATTTACATGATGCCTTGGTCCAATCATGCGATGTTTATTTTTATACTCTTGGACACCGATTAGGAATTGATAGTTTAGCAAAATATGCAAACAAACTTGGTCTGGGAGAGCTCACTGGAATTCGCTTAAAAGGAGAGAAGTCGGGATTGGTTCCATCGACACAGTGGAAGAAAAAAATTAAAAATATACCCTGGTATCCTGGAGAAACTATTTCGGCTTCAATAGGCCAAGGGTATAACCTCGTTACTCCTCTACAGAGTGTAAATATGATTTCGGCCATTGCAAGTAACGGGTTTTTGGTTCGTCCCTATATTGTAAAAAGAATTGAGGATTCTAACGGTAAGCTGATAAAGGAATTTTATCCTAAAGTTAGAAGAAATATCGGAATTGATCCGGTAGTATTAAAAATTCTTAAAGAAGGGCTTCGAGGTGTAGTTCATGATGCTCATGGAACAGGACACAGAGCTAGGCTCAAAAATATCACAGTTTCTGGAAAAACGGGAACGGCTCAGGTTATAGGAATGAAAGACTCTGATGAGATTAACCCAGAAGATAAAATTCCTTATCAATACCGAGATCATGCTTGGTTTGTTGCTTTTGCTCCGTATGAGAAACCAGAAGTGTCAGTGTCAGTTATTATCGAGCATGGTGGACACGGAGGCGAGGTTGCTGCTCCAATTGCCAGACAAGTTTTAGAGACTTATTTCACCTATTACCCTCCTTTTAAAACTATTAAATCGAATAAGGAATGAAGGAAGTTGAGTTAAATCAAAATAGATAAGTCTTTTTCCCTTAATTTTTTTACTCGGTCTCTTAGCTCAGCAGCCTTTTCGAATTCTAGGTTTTTTGCTGCAAGGTGCATTTTACTTTCTAGGTTTTTAATTAGTTTTGGCATATTTTTAATCAAAATGTGTTCATCTTCCTCGTTTTCAGTTTTAGAGGCCATATTTTTTTTATCTTGTTTGACTATAATTTCTTGAATAGTTTTTTTGATCGATTTGGGAGTTATCTGATGCTTAGCGTTGTATTTTGTTTGAATGATTCTTCGGCGGTCCATTTCATCGATTGCTCTTTGCATTGATTGGGTAACAGTATCCGCGTAAAAAATAACTTTTCCGTCGATATTTCGTGCAGCACGCCCAGAAGTTTGAATTAATGATGTGGTCGAACGAAGAAAACCTTCTTTGTCAGCATCAAGAATGGCAACCAGAGATACTTCTGGGATGTCAAGGCCTTCTCGTAGAAGGTTAATCCCTATTAGAGCGTCAAACTCTCCTAAGCGCAGTTCTCTGATAATGTGACTCCGCTCCAGTGTTAGGATGTCAGAGTGAAGATACTTTACTTTAAGTCCGAGTTCAGCATAGTGCTCTGTTAGATCCTCAGAAAAACGTTTTGTTAATGTTGTGACTAGGGTCCGTTGATTTTTTTCGGCGCGTATTTTAATTTGTTTGAACAGGTCGTCGACTTGTTCTTTTATGGGTTTGATTTCTATAACTGGATCTACTAGTCCAGTCGGTCGGACTAGGAGCTGAATTATCTCATCTTTTGATTTTTCAAGTTCATATTGGGCTGGAGTAGCAGACACATATACAACTTGTTTGGCGTGTTTTTTAAACTCATCAAATTTCAATGGTCGATTGTCAAAAGCCGATGGTAGCCGGAATCCATATCTAATTAGCTTTTCCTTGCGGGATCGATCTCCTTTGTACATCCCATTTAGTTGAGGAATAGTAGCATGGCTTTCATCAATCATAAATAGAGAGTCGTCAGGAAAATAATCTAAGAGTGTGGGGGGAGGTTCGTTTTCTAAACGATTGGTGAAGTGCCGTGAATAATTTTCGATGCCCTGACAGAAACCTACTTCTTTTATCATTTCAAGATCAAACATGGTTCGTTGTTCGATTCGTTGAGCTTCTATTAGCAGATTTTGACTTTCAAAAAAAGCAACCCGCACAAGTAATTCCTCACGGATTGATTGAATGGCACGATCGAGAGTTTCTTTTGGTGTGACATAATGACTAGCTGGATAGATACCTATTCTGTCAATTTCACTAATATGCTTTTGAGTCAAAGGATCGAACGAGCTGATACGGTCGATAGTATCTCCAAAAAACTCTATACGTATTGCCTCCTCTCGATCATAAACAGGGACAATATCTATCGTATCTCCCCGGGCGCGAAATGTTCCTCGTTGAAAATCTAAATCATTTCTTTTGTATTGTATGTGCACTAGTTTTTTTAAAACATCATCCCGTTCTATCTGCATTCCTTTTTCAATAAAAAGTAACATTCCGTGATATGCTTCAGGTGAGCCCAGACCATATATGCAAGAAACACTGGCAATAATAATTACATCACGCCTTTCAAATAAAGCACGCGTTGCTGCATGACGAAGTTTGTCGATCTCGTCGTTGATAGACGCATCTTTTTCAATAAATGTATCTGTTGTTGGAAGATAGGCCTCTGGCTGATAATAATCATAATAGCTTACGAAATAGCCCACTGCGTTATTAGGAAAAAAGTCTAAAAATTCTCCATAAAGTTGAGCTGCAAGAGTTTTATTGTGGGCAAGAACCAAAGTAGGCTTTTGTACTTGTTCAATTACATTAGCAAGAGTAAAAGTTTTGCCTGAGCCGGTTACTCCAAGAAGAGTCTGGTGGGGCGAACCAGAAAGAATAGATTTCTTTAGTTTTGAAATGGCTGTTGGCTGGTCGCCAGCCGGTTGAAATGATGAGTTGATCTTAAAAGGTTTCATTTTTTTCCTGTTCTTGGATTCAGGTTAAAATAACACAAAATATGTGTTAAATTAATAATTTGGTATATGGGTAGTTAAAATATTATTTTCTCCCAGTAGGATTGTTTTTCTAATTAGTACCCCCCCACTCAGACTAATTTAGATTATAGAGGTGAATATTTAGTGGATAAAAATAATGAAGATGTAATAAAAAAAATTAAATTAAACGGTGCGTCCATTACTCTTCTAGGAACGGCCCATGTTTCTAAAGAGAGTGTTGCGTTAGTTGAAGAACAAATATTGAGTAAGGAGTTTGACTGTATTGCTGTTGAGCTTTGTCCAGCCCGTTATGAAAACTTAAAAAATAAGTCTTGGTGGCAAAACCTAGATATTTATGCAGTTTTTAAAAAGAAAAAAGCTTCACTTCTTTTAATTAACTTGGCTCTTTCAGCTTATCAGCGACGCTTAGCTGACAAGGTTGGTGTGGAAGCTGGCAAAGAGATGATGAGGGCAATAGAGTTAGCTACTGAGAATGAAATTCGTTTAGAGGTGGTTGATCGCGATATTACTACCACACTTCATCGTCTTGTAACCAAAGTTTCATTTTGGCAGAAAATAAAAATATTTTCTGGGTTGGTTGTGGGAATATTCGTGGGTGAAGAAATCGATAAGGAACAAATAGAAAATCTAAAAAAAGGGGACATGCTTCATTCAGTCATCGAGGAATTTGGAGATTCACTTCCACAAATCAAAAAAGTTTTGATTGATGAGCGCGATGAATTTATGACAGGTAAACTATCGATGTTGACTAAGTTAGAGAATGCTCCTACAAATATTTTAGCGATTGTCGGAGCAGGACATCTTGTGGGCATGGTGCCAAACTTTGACAAACCCCCAAATCAACTCCAGATGAATGAATTGACTAAAAAGCCTCCTCCGAATCGGATTGGATATTTTATTGGATGGGGGATATGTGTTCTCATACTTAGTATGTTTTATGTGGGTTACCAACAATCTCCAGAGCTAGGTTGGAGTTTGGTGGTTACATGGGTATTAATCAATGGTGGGTTTAGCGCTTTGGGTGCTGCTCTGGCACTTGCGCACCCGGTTTCAGTTCTCGCAGCTTTTTTGGCTGCGCCGTTGACTTCTCTTAATCCTACTATTGGGGCTGGCATGGTGGTAGGACTTGTAGAATCCTATTTGCGAAAACCAAAGGTTACAGATTTTGAGCGATTAAAAGATGATATTTCATCATTCCCTATGTGGTGGAAAAATGGTGTGGCTAGAGTTCTTCTCGTTTTTTTCTTTGCGAATGTTGGGTCAGCTGTTGGGACTTATGTTGCGGGAGCTTCTATCATTAAGCAAATACTTAGCTAGACGATATTGCTCTCAACTGCTTAAATAATAATTACGGAAGTGTTCAGAAAGTAAGCTTTTTTTTGACAAGGATATATCATGAATAATGGCGACAATGTTCAAGATGGATATTCTCGTGAAGACTGGGAACGTCACTATGACGAAGATGATTTACGCTGGGATCTTAATGAAGCAGCACCACCATTAGTTAATTTATGGAAGGGAAAAAACTTTTCTCCTTGTAAAGCTATTGTTCCTGGTTGCGGTGCCGGTCACGAGGTACTATTTTTAGCAAAAAAAGGATTTAATGTGACTGCAGTAGACTACTCTCATGGTGCTATTAAATTAATTAAAAGCACTTTTAAAAAAAATAATTGTTTGGGTGAAGTGTTGCATAAAGACTTTTTTGAATTAGACTATAAGTATAATGCAAGCTTTGGATTAATGCTGGAACATACTTTTTTCTGTGCGATTAATCCAAATATGCGTCAAGAGTACGTTAAAACAGCTAAAAGAATTTTAAAGCCGGGTGGTTACTTGATTGGTTTGTTTTACGAAACAAATGAAGATGGTGGACCACCGTTTAATACTAAGAAGGAAGACATAGAGAAATATTTCTCCAGTTCATTCAAGATTGAATCTTTAAGTAAGACACCGCATTCGGCTGAGCAAAGGCTTGAGAAAGAATGGCTGGTTGTTTTTAAAAACAAAGACTCAGGATCCGATCAGAGAAAACTAAAAAAATGAATCGATGGTTTTTTTTATGAATAAATTAAAAAATACTTACTCAGGAATTTTCCGTGACGGTGGAGCAGGTAGATTGGCCAAAAAAAGGTACCGTCTCAGGCGAAAAATACTGATTGATAAAGAAAATATATTAATGGCTATTACAGGTGTGCCATATGGTCCTGGGCAAGAAACGGTATGGGCCTACGCTCATTGTAACAGGAATCAATCAATCCAATGTCATCCTTTTACTTGATCCATATTCATCTGAGTCTGATGAAATACTATTCGTTAGCAAAAAGGACTTGTCTAAGGAATTCTGGGAGGGAATTCGGTTTGGTGTGGGAGATAGCAAAAGTATTCGAGAAGTTCAGCGAGTAACAGGAATAAAAGATATTCGTGATATTGATGATTTTGATGAAGTACTTAAGCGTCGGTTCAAGAAACAAAGAAGCAAAAGATTAGGAACACTATGGATGGAAGGTACACGTGGGAAAAAAGTCGTTGAAATTAAAACAGATCACAATTGGAAGTTTAAGAAAAGGCTGGTGCGTAGTTTACCTTCAAAAGGCCCTTCGTTTTCTTTGCGTAACATAATGAAAAATCATTTTGAGCTTCGTCTTCCTCTTGACTCTTATGATGTAAAAAATACACTTGTTGCTGAAAAAATAACCGGGAAAGGTTTCGTTGAAACATTAAAAAATTTCAATTTATTTAAAAGTGAATATCAAGTACAAGGATTTCTTGAGGGGCGAATGTTGGAAAAATCATCATACGGTCTTAGTTTTCCATCAATAATAGCATCGGGTCATAATGCTACAGTCCTTCACTATATGAAAAATGATGATGGTTTTAAAAAAAACGAAATGGTTTTGATGGATTTTGGTGTGCGTTGGATGACAATGCATGCGGATATTAGTCGGACAGTTCCCGCATCTGGTAAGTTTAATCCGATGCAAAAAATGCTATACGAGATCGTTTTAAAAGCTCAATTGGCAGTGCAGAGAAAGGCTCAGAGTGGAGTTGCCATAGACGACCTTAATCATTGTTGTTGGAATTCTATAAACAGAGATCTAGACATGATTTTCAAGAGTGCGGGTGGAAAAATGAAGCTGCGATATAAAGATCGCCCACATGGAGTGAGTCATCTGATGGGAGAACAAGAGCACGACGGTGACCCATTTAGAAATTATCTAAGCGAGCCCATGCAAGAAGGTTGGCTGATTAGTAATGAACCCGGTTTATACGGTTCTTTTAAAATTCACCTCAACGGAAAATCCTACGATGAAGAGATAGGGATTAGAATTGAAGATAATTTATTGATTACAAAAACGGGCTGTAAAAATCTTTCAAGTTCGATACCTAAGGCAGTGAGGCAGATTGAAAAGTTAATGGGAACCCAAAGAGATAAATAAGGTAATGTTATATTTTCTTGAGAGATTCAAGTACTTCGTCGACATGGCCTTTAACTTTCACCTTTGTAAAGATTTTCTGTACTATCCCAATTCGGTCAATAATAAAGGTTGATCTCACTATTCCCATGTAGGTTTTTCCGTATAGTTTCTTTTCTTGCCATACTCCATATTTCTCGCAAATTTTTTTATTTTCATCTGCGATTAGTTCAAAGGGAAGGTTGTACTTATCGATAAATTTCCGATGTCGCTCTGACGAATCAGCACTAATGCCAATTATTATAGTATTTTTGAATTCTTTGAACTGGTCTTTAAAGTCACAGGCTTCAGTTGTGCAGCCTGGGGTCATGTCCTTTGGATAAAAAAAGAGGACAATATTTTTCTTTGTTTTAAATGAGCTGAGCTTTACTGGCTTCCCGTCTTGATTTTTTCCTGAGAAATCAGGGGCTTTTTTACCTTCTTTTACCATTACATACCTATTGAAATTTTCCTTAGAAAGGCTATTTAATTGTTAAAAGCAAAGTGTCGAGTTTTTTATTTATGGCATTTAGAGATTTTACGATAGTTTCCCCTGTAGATCCGGGGTTCCAGGTTATTCTTGCACTAGAGATTAGATTTGTAATACTACTAAATAGTTGTTTCGTAGGTTTTTTTTCTCCTTCTTCGCACATGGCTTCGAACTGTCCAACTAACCTAGCAAGTTTCCCGTCGACCTGAATTCCCAAAACTGATTTATCTTGGAGACCTTCAGTTTGTTCCATGAGAGCCCATAGCCCACCTCTGTTCATAACCACATCCAGATCGCCTCTTAAGTTTACGCTGGCTCTTTTACATGGATGGTTTTCTTGTGAAAGTGCAGCAGAAGAAAATATTAAAGAGGGTAATATAAGAAGCAATAAGAGTTTTATAGAATAATTTTTAATTTTAAGGCTTTGTAGTTTTTTTAAATTCATCATAACTATTGGCCCTCATATATTAGAGAAATTAAAAATAAGACGCTTCAAACTCTTAAAGCGAATGAAAGTATGGGGAAAAAGTGGCTAATATAGGCTATATTTATCAAGATAGAGCTACAATGTCAAATGAGTGAGCTTGAGAGGATTTCAATGATAATTCTAAAAATACTTATTGATATTAGGGATCTAGTTTCTATTCGGTTAATTTCTTGTATTCTTTTATTTCATGCAAGGGTTCGAAAACTCGGTTATTTCTGATGGAAGCCTTTGCGGTAGGATTCATTTTAATTGCTATGGCAATATTTTTAAGGCCTTTCCCTCGATTATTACTTTTAACGTAGGCTTGTGCTAAAAGGATTCTGTGAGTCAGAATGTTTTCATGATGGGGGTGAGATAGAAGGAGACGTTCTAGAATGGATATAGCTTTACCGTAATTCTCACTATTATAATAGACCATTGCTGTGTTCAACATGGTTGGTAGGTGATTTGGCTTGATTCTAGATGCCAAACTATACATAGCGATTGCACGTTTATACATTTTATATTGAGCAAATAGTTCTCCTTTGCGATTCAAGGCAGCGTTGGGGTTTATAAACACCTCAGTTGTTTGAAGTGGGACAGTGCCAGGAACCATTTTTTTTGGTAGCTCCTCCAGAGTTCGCCGTGCGATTCCATTAGGGTCTGATAGTTTTAATACTTTTTCATAATATGAACGCGCTTTGGTTAAATTGCCTCGCAAAACTTCTATGTCCCCTAACTCTTGGTAGCTTTTTGCGGTAAGAATAGCGTCTTCCCCTGCAATTGAGATCATTTCTTTTATCGCATTCTCAGTCGAATTAATACGCAAGAGAAAGCTAGTCAAACCGATCAATATTTCTTTAGTTTGTAAATTTTTAGGTTTTAATTTTGCTGCAGTCTCGATTTCTATAAGAGCAAGTCCATAGTCTCCAGATCTGTAGTATGATTTTGAACGCCCAACATGATAATCATGCGGAATTATTTTGAGAGGAAGCTTGTCTAGGGCATTTTTTTTTATGTATTCTAATAATAACTTAGCAGACTTAATTTTAGGGTGTTCTTTTTTTATTTGAAGAACCTTCTCTATTTGTTGATTTGCAAGAGTTGCTTTTTTTTGCGCGGCGTAAATATAAGCCAATTGATATGCAGAGTCGACATCAGTTGTGTCGATTGAGAGAGCCTCAAGGAAGGCTTTTTCTGCGGCTTCGTATTGGTTAAGGTAATAGAAATTCATACCTCTTTGATAATGGTACTGCACGTTGTTGGTATCAAGCTTGGCTGCAAAAGATAGGGATTTGTTAGCAAGCTCCATTTCACCGGTAGCTATTAACGTTTGCGCGTATTCGTAATGTGCTTCAGGTGAACGAATATGCATTTCTTCTGCAATTTTGCAAGCCTGCAATGAAGGCTCTGACATGCCAAGATTTCGATAGATGCCACAGAATCCGTATTGAATTCCGGGGTGACGTGCTTCAATGCTCAAACCAACATTTAAGGCTCTATTTGCAAGTAAGTATTCTCCAGTTTCATTCAGAATTAAGCCTTTTATCACATGAAGAGTTGCAGTTTTTGTTAAGGTCTGGACCTTCTGTTCGATTAAAGTCAGTGCCTGTTGGTAATTCTTTTTTGCGGCGAGGTTAAAAATTTTCATTAGAGTTTTATTATTTTGTTCATTTGATTGGCCACGATTTCCAAATATAATATTTCCCCCTGGGAAAGTTGCTAGGGCTAGATATGGATTAATTACATTTAATAAAAATATGATTTGGGCTGTGACTAAAACTTTTTTCATTAGAACCTCTGAACGATAATTAATTTAAATAACGGACTGCCCGAACAGCTTTTCGAAAGGTAGAGTTTTTGGAGCTATTAAAACGTTTACCGGTATTGAACACAAGCCCGAAGGCATTATGATTCCCATTCTCGTCAATAGACCATATTGAACCACTACCTTCCTTAGCAAAAATCGGATCAATGTGTATATTCATACCTTTGCCTAAAACCTTACTGTTCATTTTGTCCATTTCATAAAGGGTGGTTAGTTGATCAATAGTTGGTAGTCGCCAATCATATTCGTTGGCAAACCCCTCTTTATTCATTTGCTTGATAAACTGTATGCTTTTAAACCAGTTGACCCAATGACCGGAATGAAGGTACGAATCTTCTTTCATCCACATTAGGCCAGTTTTTGTATCCGTTATAGTTTTATCACCGTTATCCTTAAACCTTTTATCAACAGACCAGCTTTCGACCGACTCACCCTTTTCAGGTAAAATCACGGCTAAACTTAAAAACATTATTAAGAATATATAATTTCCGAACGTTATATTCTTTGATAGGTTCAATTAATTCTATCCTTAAGTAATTTATTGACTAGA
>LWDU01039787.1_pt1 | contig 10351 bp, 8 predicted proteins | sample 727161 | NCBI WGS metagenome assembly LWDU01 (sample SAMN04566230, study PRJNA314399) | hydrothermal vent metagenome | isolation source: deep sea hydrothermal plume seawater | place: Mexico: Gulf of California, Guaymas Basin | collected 2004-07-11 | reverse complement strand
AAATCCTATGAACGAGCAAGTAGCTTACACCACGATGAGCGAGCGCGAGAAATATCTCTTCGATCTCCAGGGTTTCTTAGTCGTCAAAAAATTCCTCGACGCCGACGAAATACAGGCCTTCAACGAGGCCATCGAAGCCAACGAGGACAAACGCGGCGAACACGCCAGCGGCCTCGAAAGCCCCGAACTGGCCGGCACGCACAAACGCGGCCACTACGCCGGCATGCTGACCTGGGACAAACCCTGGTGCCAACCCTTCCGCGACATCCTCGCACACCGCAAGCTCGTGCCCTATCTCAACACCTTCTTCGGCCGCGGCTGGAAACTCGACCACTCGCCCGATATCCTCACCGCCACCAAAGGCGCCGAAGGCCTCAACCTGCACGGCGACGGTCTCTCCACTTTCAACGGCTCGCGCTACTACACCCACCACAACGGGCGCATGCGCTGCGGTCTGATCAACTGCCAATTCTACCTCAACGACGTGCATCCCGGCGACGGTGGTCTTTGCGTAATCCCCGGCAGCCACAAAGCCAATTATTCATGCCCCGAGGACATCCGCCTTTACCAAGCCGATGAAGAAATCGTCTACCCAATCCCGCTTTCGGCCGGTGACTTAGTGATCTTCAACGAGGCCACCACGCACGGCACCCTACCCTGGCGCGGCGAGCAGGAACGCCGCACCCTGCTCTACCGCTACACGCCCAAATACATGCACTATGTCGGCGGCCACTACGAGACCAGCATGCCCGACTGGGTAGCCGAACTCACCGAGGCGCAACAGGCCGTACTCGAACCGCCCTATGTCTACCACCGCCCGCTGCTCGAAGACGACGGCGAAACGCTGGTTGCCCCCCGCCGCGAAGGAGAATAACATGGCACAGGACTGGCAACGCGACGAAGGCCCCTGTATCGGACTGGGCGAAGCCGGCGCCTTCGACGACATGCATCTTTTCGCTCCCTGCGTCGCCTATGAGGATGGCACCTACTCGCTGTGGTATAGCGGCTCGCAAAATACCGTCGCCGATCGCGTCTTCACCCTTGGCCTGGCCACCTCCAACGACGGCATCCACTTCGCCAAACACGATCGCACACCCGTCTGCCGCTTTACCGGCGGCCGCTCGATCCTCACCCCGACGCTCTTGCGCCATGCCGACGGGTCGCTCTGTCGCGAGCAAGGGCGGCTGCGCCTGTGGTTTTCCTCCTGCGACTTCCCCTCAGGCGACACACGCCACACGCTGCACCAAACCACCAGCGCCGACGGCATCACCTGGGACACCCCTTCCAACGAACAGCTCGAAAATGCCTACGCGCCGACCATTATCAAAGAAGACGGGCGCTATAAACTCTGGTTCACCGATGTCGGCCAGGAACCGTGGTGTATGCGCTATGCTGAAAGCAGCGACGGGAAAACCTGGCAAGTCACCCCCGAACCCGTCCTAGTCGTCGACCAGCCCTGGGAGCGCCATCGCCTGTTCTATCCGACGGTCGTCAAAATCGCCGGGCAATACTGGATGTGGTACGGCAGCTATAGCCAACACGGCGGCGAGGAAATGCGCACCGCCCTCGGCTGCGCCTACAGCGACGACGGCTTACAATGGCAAAAAGACCCGCAAAACCCGATCTTCGGCCCCGACGAGTCGCGCGACTGGGAATCGCATTATACGACCAGCCAATCTGTGTTGCGCCTAGACGACGGCTCTCTGCGCATCTGGTACGCCTCGCGGCCAGCGCCGCCTTTTGAGCACAAGTATTTCGCCATCGGCACGGCGCGCTGGCCGGACGCGCCTTAGGCGCACACCTGTGTTTACCTGAAAGAAAATCTCAAGCGGTCATTTCAAATCACGGAAGCGACAGGCCGATGAACCAACCCGAAACCTCTGTCACATCACGGATCGGACAATGGGCGTCCCGCCAACTCGCCGATTACGACGCACACCACCCCGGCACGCTATTTGCCGAGGGTCTCGTGCTGAATGTCGCGGAGGGGTATGAGCTTCAATCTGCCGTGGCGGAGTTGCGTCAACGCCGAGGGGAACAGATTATCGGTTACAAGGTCGGCTGCACGTCGCCGAAGATTCGTGCACAACTCGGGATCGATCATTGTGTCACCGGCAGGTTGTACGACTCGGAACAACACGCGTCTGGCGCCGTGCTCTCGCGCACGAGATACGCAAACCTTGCGATCGAGGGTGAGTTAGCAGTCGAGCTGTCGCGCGAGCCGACCGTGGATGATTTTTCCGGGGTTGAGGTTCCCGCGTGTGTGGCGCGCGTGTTTCCCGTGATCGAGTTGCACAATCACGTGATGCGAGGTAAGCAGCCGTCGGCGGGGGAGCTGATCGCTAACAACGCGCTACACGCGGGTGTTGTCGCAGGGTGCGGCGCCAGCGCCGAAGAAACTTCTGGTGAACCATTGCTGGCGATATTCGCCAATGATCGATTGCTTGATGAGTGTGAGGGCGCCTCACTGATCCAGACGATTGGCTCTTCACTGGAGTGGCTGATGGAAATACTGCGGGCTCGTGGCGAGCGACTCAGCGCGGGCCAGATTATTTTAACCGGATCGATCCCGAGCTTGATTCCGGTGGGTGAAGACTGCTGTATTCGAGTCGATGCCGCGCCGTTTGGTCGCGCGGAGGTGAAGTTTATTACATGACCACTTTTCCAGTAAGAGCTTTACGTGGTTTACGACGACAGGAAGGTTGAGACATGAAAGGCGTCGCAAAAATCGGTACAGTCGGCGAAGAGCGGTTTGTCGTTAGCGAGCAACACCTGATCGACTTCGCTTACGACGGGATGCCCCAGATCCTTTGCACACCGTGGCTGATCTGGTTCTTAGAACACGCGGCGCGCAACGCCGTGCTGCCCCTGCTCGAGCCGGGCGAGAGCACCGTCGGGGTCGTCCTCAACGTCGAGCACTTAGCAGCGACGCCCCTCGCAGTAGAGGTCGTCTGTCGCGCGCGAGTGTTCTACGTCGACGGGCCGCTGATCTCGTTCCAGATTGAAGCCTACGACGAGCACGAAGAAATTGCCCGCGGCATGCACAAGCTGCGCGTGATCGAGGCCGCCCGCCTTGCCAAAAGGATGCAAAGCAAGACGCGACAGCCCTAGCGGCATACAACGGTGCCGCCAGCCACTGACACACATCCACACTAGCCTAACGGAGCACTAAAAAAATGGCAAAATATAGCGTCGCCATCATCGGCACCGGTCGCATGGGTGGCCTAATAGAAGACGAACTCACGACGAATCAGTTTTCCAGCCCCTACGGTCACTATCCCGCCTATCAGGCCATCGCCGAAACCGAAGTCATCGCCGTCGCCAACCGCGGCCAGGAGCGCCTGACGCGTTTCGCCGAACGCTTCAGCTGCGGCAATACCTATCTCGACTACCGCGAGATGATCGAGAAGGAAAAACCCGATATCGTCAGCGTCACCACCCCCTCGCTCGCGCGTGCCGAACCGATCATCTTCGCTGCCGAGCACGGGGTCAAAGGCATCTACTCCGAAAAAGGTCTCTGCGCCTCGCTGGCCGAAGCCGACGCAATTACCGCGGCCTGCAAAGCACACGACGTCGCCTTCAACTGGGGTGCGATGCGCCGCCACCACGACGGCTTCAAGAAACTGCGCGATGCCCTCGCCGACGGGGCAATCGGCCAATTGCACTACGCGCAAATGTACAGTTACACGGATATCATAAAACACCACCCTCATACGCTTGACCTCGTCTCCATGCTTTTGGGCGATCCCGCCCCGCAATGGGTCGAGGGCCGCCTGGTCCAGCCGGGCGACCTGCTCGCCGCGAACGCCGCGCAACGCCCACGCGCCTATCCGTCCTACGACGCGGACCAACACGCCTTTATCCCGCCACCCGGCGAGGAAATCGCCGACCCGATGGTCGATTTCTTCCGTGTCGGCTACGAGGGCGGCGCCGAAGGCCATTTCCTGCCGGTCTCCGGCCTCTTCGACATCGAGGTCTACGGCAGCGAGGGCCGGGCCTTCGCCTGGGACAATGGCGAGACGATACGCATCCGCCGCAACAACCGTTCAGAAGGCACGATCGACGAAAAAACCATCCGCCCACAGGGCGAAAGCCCCACCGTCTGCACCATCCGCGACATCATCCGCCAAATCGAGACCGGCGAGCAGACTGCCGGCAATATCGACATCACCATGCAATCCGTAGAGGTACAATTCGGCCTGGCACATTCGCACTTGCAAGGTGGCGCCCGCGTAGAGCTACCGGTCGTCGACCGCTCGCTCTACATCCCCGGGGGCTGAAAAAATACACTATGCCAGCAACGCTATATTCCCAAAAATTGAGAGACCAGCGATGCAACTGACCCACCCCGACACCATAGCCGCGATAACAAAAAAGTGGCGCGGTAAACGCGACGCCAACAACCGCCCGATGGTAGCCGACCGCCTGCTCGAACGCATGCAATCGGTCACCATTGAAGAGGCCTGGCACGTGCTCACCGAACACGACTACCACCACAACTTCGCCGGCGACTGGACCGTGCTCTTTCCCGATCAGGTCTTGGTCGGGAGGGCGGTCACCTGTCGCTGGGTCCCTATCCGTCCGGAGCTGCATCAGGCGATCGTCGAGCAAGGCGAACGGGAGGGCCGAATCGGCTTCCCCAACTCATGGGTCATTGACGAGATGGTCGACGGCGATGTGCTGGTAGCCGACCTCTTCGGCGCGGTAAATCTCGTCGGCGATAATTTGACCACCGCCATCAAGGCCAATGGCGGGCGCGGCATGGTCATTGATGGCGGGCTGCGCGACTTGAGACGCATCAAGCAGATCCCCGACTTCTGCACCTATGTCAAACGCATCCACCCCGAAGCGATTCCCGGTGTCACCATGCCCGATATTAATGGTATCACCCGCATCGGCCCGGCGACCTGTATTCCGGGCGACGTGGTGTTGGGCACCGAGGCCGGGATTATTTTCATTCCGCCGCATCTGGCCGCCAAGGTCATTAAGTTTTCCGAAACGTGCGCACATTAGCATGAAATCGCGCCGTGTGCAAAACGGCGACGTCGGCTATATTCGCTACCTATACATAAATGCGACACAGCTAAAAAATAAACCGCGATTCCGCAATAACCCGGAGCACTATATAGATGCAAGCGATACTTTGCCCCTTATTCGCCATACTCACCGCCACCGGCGCCTTAGCTGACGACTGGCCGCAATGGCGCGGGCCGCAAGGCGACGGCGTCTGGCGCGAAACGGGCATTATCGATGCCCTACCCGACTCGGGCCTGACGGCGCGTTGGCGGATGCCGATCGCTAGCGGTTATAATAGCCCCACCGTCGCCGAGGGCCGGGTCTATGTCATGGACCGTCTCACGAAACCCAAACAAATCGAGCGCGTACACTGTTTCGACGCCGCAAGCGGCGAGGCCCTTTGGTCATACGAATATGCGCGCGACTACCGCGACGTCGGATATACCGCCGGACCACGCGCCAGCGTCGTGATCCACGAGGGGCTGGCCTATGCGTTGGGCGCGATGGGCGACCTGCACGTCTTCAGCGCGGCGACCGGCAAGATCGTCTGGCAACGCGACCTCAATGCCGAATACGCGATCCGCATGCCGGTCTGGGGCATCGCCGCGGCACCGGTCATCTATGGGGAATCAGTGATCGTGCACATCGGCGGTGAGGGCGCTTGCCTCGTCGCCTTTGACCACCGCACGGGCGAAGAGCGCTGGCGGGCGCTCGACGACCAGGCCAGTTATTCGACCCCGATCATCATTGAGCAGGCCGGACAGCAGGTGCTCGTCGTCTGGACCGGTGAGCACGTCGTCGGCCTCGATCCGGTTTCGGGCAAGGTACATTGGCAACACGCCTTCCCGCCCAAACAGGGCATCATCTCTGTCGCCTCGCCCGTCTTCGCGGGCAGCCGCCTCTTTTTAACTAATTTCTTCGACGGGTCGCTAATGCTCAAACTGCCGCCGGAGCAGTTGTCCGTGACGAGGACCTGGTATCGCGTCGGCGCTTCGGAACAGAAAACAGACGGTCTGCATTCGATTATCACGACCCCGTTGATCATCGGCGAATATATTTACGGCATCGACAGCTACGGCGAATTCCGCTGCCTCGAAGCCGCTACCGGCGCGCGCGTCTGGGAGGACCAGACCGTGGTGCCGCGCGCGCGCTGGGGCACGGCACATCTCACGCCACAGAGCGACAAAGTCTGGATCTTCAACGAGCGCGGTGACCTGCTCTTGACCAGTCTCTCACCCGAGGGCGTAACTGTGCACGGGCGCGCCCACCTTATCGACCCGACCCGCGATCAGCTCAATCAGCGCGGTGGCGTTACTTGGTCGCACCCGGCCTACGCTAATCGCCATGTATTCGTGCGCAATGATGAGGAGTTGGCCTGCTTTAGTCTCGCCGCGCAACCTTAATGTAGGGGCTCCGGGTGTTTTTAGTCCCCCGGGCCGTCGCCCCTCGGGTCGCCTTCGCGACCACTCCCCCGGCACATCCCGACCAGGCCCTTTTTCCACCACCCCACACCGAAAAACACCCTACGCCGCACCCCGCAACCAGACCTTGGAAATTGTAGTGGTTTCTGTTCGGGTCTTGTAACACTCTTTTGTTCAGCCTAGGCAACGCCAATGCATCTTCGGGGGCAAAGGCGTTTTTTATTTTTTATTGTGATTATACCCGGCCTGGCGCGAATAATAAGACAATACAAAGCTCGACCCTGACTTGAAGCCCTAAAGCGAATCGCAATGAAGAAAGACAGAGAGCAATTTCTCGACCTAATCCTGGAAAACAGGAAGATCATCTACAAGATCTGCCACGCCTATTGCCGCGGGCCAGAAGACAAAAAGGATCTCGAACAGGAAATCATCCTGCAACTGTGGCACTCGGCAGATAAATACGACGAGCAGTATAAGCTATCGACCTGGATCTACCGCATCGCGCTCAATGTCGCGATCTCCTTTTTGCGCAGAGAAAGCAGCCGCAAGAAAAGGCTCTCCCCCGTCGACCAGCACATTATCGAGCGCATCGCCGACGAACGAGAACCACAGGACCTCGAAGCCAATATCGAGCTGCTTTATCGCTTTATAAACCAGCTCGACGAGCTAAACCGCGCGCTAATGCTCTTGTATCTGGACGACCATCCCTATAAAGAAATCGCCGCGATCCTCGGCATCAGCGAGAGCAATGTCGCCACCAAGATCAGCCGCATCAAACAACAACTCAAACAAGCCTTTGCAACCGAAACATCTAAATAAGTGGAGGCACGACCGTGAATATGGAACTGCAGGACCTCAAAAACCTTTGGCGCCAACACGACGAAAAACTGGATAAGCAGATCCAGCTCAACACACAGCTATTAAAGAAAATGGAACTCAACAACACCCGCTCGGCGCTGCGCAAAGCAACCGTCGACCCGGTCTTCAGCCTGGTCTTCGGCCTAGTGATACTCATCCCGCTGGTGCCGTTCATCTACAACCATATCCAGCTATTGCAATACGCCGGCCCGGCTATCGGTCTCGCCCTCTACGCCCTGCTGCTGGTTATCGACAGCGTCTCGCGATTGTCGATCATCGACCAAATCGACTACGACGGCCCCGTGATCCAGATCCAGCGACAGGTGGAACAATTGAGCATCCACAACCTGCGCTACACCCTGCCGCTTAACTGCTCCTGGAGTATATTGTGGCTCTTCGTGCCAATCGTTGGTCTAAAGGCCTTCGCCGATTTCGATTGCTATGCGCTGCACCACGGTTGGATCGTATGGAACTTCGCCATCTGCTCGCTTTTGGGCATAGCCTTCGCCGCATTGGCTATCTGGTTTTCGCGAAACTATAACACCGACCGGATCACCCAACCGTGGCTCAAGCGCACAGTGGACCAATTGGCGGGCCGAAGTCTAGCGAAAGCCAGAGCCTCAAACTGAGCATATCGCAGCAGATCGTGGCTTTCGATCGGACAATGAGCGTAGTCGAAAGCCACGATCTGCTGCGATATCAACATCTACCACACAACAATTTTAGATCCCGCACTACAACTCTTCCCACAAACCCAAGCATCCCTCGCCCATCAGCTCAAATTGCGTAAAGCCCTACCTAGGCAGTAACGCAAAATGCGATATACACCACTTATCGCCGATAAATCATAACATATTATAAATAATAGACCTATATTTAGCATTACAATTTACACTGCTTTTTTATCCTCTCTTCTTGACACCTATACATTTGTTCACTACACTAAAAGACAGAGAATTCCTTAGATTAGCAGGCACGTTTTTACAAACATCGGCTCCTCTACTCTCCCCCGGAGCCTTTGGTCTCTCCCCCTGCAGTTTAAGCTTCTCCCATTGTCCGCCAGTCGTACGCCCGCCCTTTAGGCGGCACGACTCTTTATATCAATTATAGGCCTAGCCTAAACCGCCAAAGTTAACCGAGGGCTGTTTGCGGATATACCCGCAGCGGCTTTGCTGTCCCTGCTTTTGCAGGACAGCAAAATCAGGGACAGCCCTCGGAGCCTCGCAGGAGCGAGGCAAGAATGAGCAAGGATATATCCGCAAATTGCCCATTCCCACCCAACTTTAGCGACCACCGCTAGCGACCCTATACCAAACTACCTATGGAAGCAATGACCAAAACCACAACAAACGGACACGCCAACGGCAACGCAAAAGCCAATGGCAACGGCAAAGCCGTCTACGACGAAAGCAAAATCAAAACACTTTCGTCCCTCGAACACATCCGCCTGCGCACCGGCATGTATATCGGCCGCCTCGGCTCAGGTTCTGACCTCGACGACGGCATCTACATCCTGCTCAAGGAAATTGTCGACAACTCCGTCGACGAGTTTATCATGGGCCACGGCAAGCAGGTCGATGTCACCATCGATGAAGACCTCGTTAAAGTCCGCGACTACGGCCGCGGCATCCCGCTCGGCAAGATCGTCGAGTGCGTCTCGGTGATCAATACCGGCGCCAAATACAACGACGACGTCTTCCAATTTTCCGTCGGCCTCAACGGCGTCGGCACCAAAGCCGTCAACGCGCTGTCTTCGAACTTCGTCGTGCGCGCCTACCGCGACGGCAAATACGCCGAAGCCATCTTCTCGCGCGGCGACCTGCTATCGCAGAAGAAGGGCAAAGCACCCAACGAGCCCGACGGTACCTACTTCGAATTTCTGCCCGATACCGAGATCTTCGACGAATACGACTTCAACTACGAGTTCGTCGAGCGGCGGATGTGGAACTACGCCTGCCTCAACAGCGGCCTGAAACTGCTCTTCAACAAACAGAAATTCGAGTCGAAACACGGCCTGCTCGACCTGCTCAAAACCGAAGCTGGCGAAGACGGGCTCTACGGCCCGGTCTACTACAAGGGCCAGTATCTCGAATTCGCCTTCACGCACGTGCAGAGCTACGGCGAGGCCTACCGCTCCTTCGTCAATGGCCAATACACCTCCGACGGCGGCACACACCAAAGCGCCTTCCGCGAAGGCGTGTTCAAGGGTGTCAACGAATTCTACAAGAAAAACTTTAACGCCATCGACGTGCGCGACGGGGCCTTCGGCGCAGTCGCGGTCAAGGTCAAAGACCCGGTCTTCGAGTCGCAGACCAAGAACAAACTCGGCAATACCGACGTGCGCGGCTGGATCGTCAACGAGACCCGCGAGGCCATCGTCGACTTCCTGCACAAGAATCGCGAGGCGGCCGACAAGCTCGAACTGCGCATCGTGCACAACGAAAAACTGCGCAAAGAGCTCAACGCCGTTAAGAAGGAAGCCAAAGAAGCTGCCCGTCGCATTGAGATCAAGATCCCGCAGCTCAAAGATTGCAAATTTCACAAGGGCGACAAAAAACGCGGCGAAGAAACCTCCGTCTTCTTGGCCGAGGGCGCCTCGGCCGCAGGCCCCATCGTCTTCGCGCGCGACCCCGAGACCCAGGCCATCTTCACCCTCAAGGGCAAACCGCAAAACCTTTTCGGTAAAACGCGGGCCTCGATCTACAGAAACGTCGAACTCTACAATCTGATGATGGCCCTCGGCATCGAAGAGGACGTCGAGCATCTGCGCTACAACAAGGTGATCATCGCCACCGACGCCGATGTCGACGGCTTCCATATCCGCAATATCCTGATGACCTTCTTCCTCACTTATTTCGAAGAGTTGGTCACCAGCGGCCACGTCTACATTCTAGAAACACCGCTATTCCGCGTCCGCAACAAAAAAGAAACGATCTACTGCTACGACGAACGCGAGCGCAAACGCGCAGAAAAGAAGCTCAAGGACAGCGCCGAGATCACCCGCTTCAAAGGCCTCGGCGAAATCTCCCCCAAAGAGTTCGGACAATTCATCAACG
>LWDU01043679.1_pt1 | contig 10352 bp, 9 predicted proteins | sample 727161 | NCBI WGS metagenome assembly LWDU01 (sample SAMN04566230, study PRJNA314399) | hydrothermal vent metagenome | isolation source: deep sea hydrothermal plume seawater | place: Mexico: Gulf of California, Guaymas Basin | collected 2004-07-11 | reverse complement strand
ATAGCGAGTACCTTTTTAATAGCAGCCTTAATAATCCGTTTCTAAACGCTTATGTGGATGGAGCGGAGTGGCAAATACCCGATTCTACAATAACTTACGACTATTCGGGAACGCCACGTCTTGTAGATGTGCCGGTTACAGCTATGACACATTTGAATATGGACATTTTGCCCGAATGGGATCTTGACGGAATCTCTTGGGTGGGCTCATGTACTGTCACAGGTGATTGTTATTGTTTAAATGATGTAAATGGTGATGGGGTAATTGGCGTCGCTGATATTCTTCTGATTTTGTCAGAATTCGGCTGCACATTTGGATGTGCGGCTGATACAACATCTGACGGCAGCGTAAACGTAAGCGATTTACTGTCTATCCTAACTGTGTTCGGACAGGCGTGTGAAATCTAATGTCTTGTTTTGGGTCGTAAGATCTTGCGATGACATATTCATAAATCCGATAGGGTTGTCCGTACCAGGAGTATAAAAGTTCACCAAATTGGGGAAAATATCTGCTAAGGAAGATGTAGGTACACCCATCCACATGGCGAGTTCGGCGAAATATGAGTCAGTGGAAATTTCGGGGATTACGACATTTTTCTCCACAACACGATCTCCTTGAAGGTCTAGAGAAGGAACTTTTCCGTAGATCTGACTGCCATTTACAGCCCCTCCGAAAACCAATGAGTGTCCACCCCAAGCATGATCAGTTCCACTTCCGTTAGAGGTAATTGTTCTTGCGAAGTCGGAGATTGTGAAGGTCGTCACCTTTTCTGCTGTTCCTAATTCATCCATCGCCTCATAAAAGGACCCTATTGCGCCACTTAAAAGAGAAAGTAAATTATCGTGGTTGTTGAGTAGCTCCTCGTGTGTGTCAAACCCACTAAGTTTGACGTAATATGTTTGCCTTTCCATTCCTAAGTTGCCCGATACAGCGATACTCTGAGCGACCCTTTTCATCTGATTAGAAATATCTGTGTCCGCGAATTCTGTCGTGAGAGGTGTAAGGGTATCTATAGCGGCAGTAAAAACGTCGTGTAGATTTGAGAGAGTAAACTCATCAGTTTTATTTCCTGCTTGCCAAAAGTTTGTGCCCGCGAGAGAGATATTCATAGACAAATCTTGGTTCGTATTTCCCGATGCAAGGATATCTGCAACCTTAGCTCCCCAACCATTTGCCATTCTCGACTGTGGGACTGAAGTCTGCCAATGCCTAGATTGGTCAGAGTGAGATTTTAGCCCCAATGGCAGTGGTGCTGTACCTGCTAAGATTTGAGTCTTTGTAACTGGCTCCACCAGCGTTCCAACATTAGAAATTACAGCCGCATTGCCCGAGTTAAATAAATTAGCTACTTCTGGCATAGCTGGGTGTAGGCCATAGTGTATCCCGTCAGGATCTGTATAATTAAGCGGGATAAGATCTCCAGAGGGTAAGGCCAAATTAGATCTCGAAGCCGAGTAAACGTCGTATGGCTCTGACGAAGTCGGGACAACCATATTGTATGAGTCATTCCCGCCTGCTAGAAGGATACACACAAGCGCTTTATAATCATCCGGTCGAGATGGGGCAGTGAGTGAATTCATCATCCCTAAGCTGGTAAACGATGAAAGAAATGCAGTAGACCCCATAGCTGCACAACCTGTTGTGCCGATGAATTTCCTTCTTGAAATTTTTCTCTTCGTTGGCTTCTTTACTGACATGTGGATCACTTTTCAATTATATACTCAGGTGTCATCAGAAATTAGCAACTGATAACGCTCAAGTCTTTTTCATATCGTAAAAATTAATTCAGGATAACTCTTCTATATGACGGTTGCTCAGCTTGTAAGTTTAACTGAAATAAGTAAGCCCCTCTCGGAAGGTCACTCACATTTATTGTTGTTTCGTTTTGTAAAGAGCATCTGCGGACAAGTCTGCCTGAATTGTCTCTAATAAAGAGTTCGCCTGATTGCACACCATTTTGAATAATAATATTCACGTTGGTTGAAGCGGGAGATGGAAAAACCTCAAAATCACCATTTTCAAGTTCATCAATAGAAACCGCAGATATATTTACTGAGAAACAAACCTCCTCGCCTGAACATCCTCCACTGTTAGTTTCAGTGACACATAAAAATCCTGCTCCTCCTCCCCACCATGATACATTAACGTCTGAAGTTCCCTCTCCATCTGTGACATCTCCACTGGTACTTACCCAATCATAGGTGCTTCCAGAAGTATTCGGGTAAGAGTAGGAAAATAGCATGTTTGCCGTGGGATTCCCTTCCCCAGATATTGCAAACAGAGTTATGTAGTTACATAACGATGCATTGGGAATTGCATTGGGTTCGTAGTTACATGCATCGGGATCATTACAACCAATACCTTGACATTCGCAGGATGGCTGTATCTCATCGTTTATAGAATTCTCATAGCCATCATCACAAGGGTCCCCAGGTAATATGCAAGTTGAATCCTCAATTGTGGCATCAACGTCAAAGTTGCATGCCATAGAGTTCATACATCCAGCACAACTTAAATAATCACAGGTTCCATCATCAACAGTTGCGATAGAATTGTAATTACATGCCCCTTCGTCTATACAGCCATAACATGTGTAATCACAATCCATACTATCGTCTGTCGCATTTGGTTCGTAGTTACATGCTTCTGGCTCCGAACACCCTGGTATTTCAAATTCATCACAAACTCCATCACCGTCAGAATCGTTAACACATTCACCATCTATATAAGGATGGGCAACCTCCAAAAGGTTTGGACATGATTGATCTAAATTAGTTTGGTCAGCATTAATAAACGTTTGAATACATGTCTGAAGGGACCAATCTCCACAAGTTGTTACTTGAGCAATTAAAACACGTAACTCAACTCCAGCTATGGCATTTGGAGGAATTCCTAGAACATAAACTGTTCCGTCATTCGTGGATGTGGAGCAAATTTCATCCCCACCAGGCATTCCTATAAACTGGGGTAGTAAACCAACAGCGTCACCACTTGTCATTCCTATTGTCCAATAAGTGTCGAATTCCCAGTCTGGAAAGGTGGTCCAAAAAACTGATGTATTTGTAGCGTCCATTATAGCGCTTCCGCTAACTGGATTATGGCATCCACACGGTGCATCTATAAACATGGGTGGAGTATCGAGAGCTGCTACATCTGAAAATAAAGCGCTAATTGCGTCGTTCTGATTTGTAAAGTTAGCGTAAACACGATATGTGCCAAAGAATTCTAAGTCGCTTCCTTCCTCTAAAAACATTGTGTCTAATTCAACTGTATAGCCCGTAAACTGGGCATTTACAGTTGTAAAATTCATCGAAATAAAACACGTCGACACAGCTAAAATCTTACAAAAATTATTCATCTTATTCCATCTTTATTGGCACACAAGTTAGTGAATCCAAGTGTAAATTATCTTGCTATTATTAAAGGTCTAAGAGTTCATGCCCTCTTCTATAGCTTCAGCCTCAATAGGGATGTGTGCCATTAGGTCAACGAACCCATTCTCAGTGATTACTATATCATTCTCCAAGCGTATTCCCAGGCCTTCTTCAGGGATGTAAATTCCTGGCTCACAAGTGAAAACATTTCCTGCTTGTATAGGATTTTGCCAATGTCCTACATCGTGAACATCTAAACCTATAAAGTGAGAAGTTCCATGCATGAAATACTTTTTGTAGGCAGGAGAGGATGCTGATTGTTTAGACACGTCATGCTTGTCTATAAGCTTCAAATCGAGTAGCTGTTTCGTCATAAGTTCCCCTACTTGCTTGTGATATTCATGTAAACTTACGCCAGGTCTGAGTAGTTTCATTGCATCTTGCATAACTGAATAAACTGAGTTATACACCGATCGCTGCCTATCTGTAAATTTTCCGCTAACAGGTATACTCCTGGTCATATCCGCTGCGTAATTGCCATACTCAGCGCCCACATCCATAAGTACCACATCGCCGGCTTTACATTCCTTATTATTCTCAACATAATGAAGTACACAAGCGTTTGCACCACTCCCGACAATTGGTGTGTAGGCAAACCTTCTCGAACCTCTTCTAATAAATTCATGAAGAAATTCTGCTTCAATTTCATACTCCATTACTCCCGGCTTCACAAATTGAAGTACTCTTTCAAGTCCTGCTTTTGTAATGTCACAAGCACGTTGCATTTGCAAAATTTCCGTCTTGTGCTTTACTGCTCTTAAATCATAAAGAAGAGGAGCTGTTCTTTCAGTTATATGATTTGGATATTTTTTTCTGATTCTAGTATTTTCACGTAACTCACGGGTTTCAACAAGTGTACTCGCGCGAGTGTGTGGGTTGTCGTTCAAGTAAAGCAATTCTGCTTCTGCCATAAGCCTGTGAAGCGTGCTTTCGAATGCGGATAACCACTGAACGTTTCGAATTCCTGTAGATTCTCTTGCCTCTTTTTTAGTGAGTTTCGCACCATGCCAAACTGCTAGCTCCTCACTTGTCTCAATCGTAAACAAAATCTCTTTATCTGCATCTGAATGTGCATCTGGGAAAAGAAGTAAGATTGTTTCCTCCTGATCTACTCCACTCAAATAGAAAATATCAGTTGCCTGAACAAAAGGCATCGTTCCATCAGCACTCGTTGGATAAATATCATTTGAAAAAAATAGGCTTAAGCCTTTAGAATCTAACTTGTCAGCTAACGCCTTTCTATTGCGTGTGTATAACGCAGATGGTAATTTTTCGTAACGCATAGCCGCAAGTTACTACCTTCGAGGCATGAGCAATAGTATTTCTACAAATAATGCACCTAAGCCTGTGGGGTCTTACCCACATGCAAGAAGAGTTGGTGAACTTTTATTCTTAAGTGGAGTGGGGCCGCGTATAGCTGGTTCAGGGACAAACGATAGCAAAGTGCCTGGTTTAGAACTTTCCGCGGACGGGGAGGTTATAAACTATGATATTGCCGCTCAGGTTCATGCAGTTTTTGCTAATGTAAAGGCTGTTTTAGAGGCAAGCGGCAGTTCATGGGAAGAGCTTGTCGATGTTACCGTGTTTTTAACGAATATGTCAAGGGATTTTTCTGAGTTTAATCGTATTTATGCAGAATATTTTTCAGACCTTGGGGATAAGAGACCTTGCCGAACTACTGTAGAGATAAACTGTCTTCCCACTCCTATTGCGATTGAATTAAAATGTATTGCTACAATAAAATCATAAGCTATGCCTAACACAACCGATTTTAAGCCAGAAATATTAGAGAAGTTAGACCTCTTGCAGAAGAAATATTCTGATATGGGGCAAGATTTATCTTCATATTTAGATGGTCTTTTGTATGCTGACTTCCTCACTTATTGGGATTATATAAACCTTGATACACTGTTGAGTCTTCAACAGCCGATTACACCATATCCTGATGAGAAAGTCTTCATTATCTATCATCAAATTACAGAGCTATACTTCAAACTTGCAATACACGAATTCGATCGTATCGATGAGTCCGTTAAGTCTGGAATTCTTACGCCTAAATTTTTATTAGAACGAGTAAGGAGAATCAATCGCTACTTCGAGGCTCTAACCAGTAGTTTCGATATTATGGTGGACGGAATGGATCAAGGTGAGTTCTTGAAATTTCGAATGTCGCTCCTCCCTGCGAGTGGTTTCCAGAGTGCTCAATATAGAAAGGTGGAAATCTTTTGCACAACGTTAGATCGCATTGCTCACAAAAATCACAGAGAAAAGTTCGCAGGATATTCGTTAAAAGACATTCCGCTAATATTCGACCACCTCTATTGGAGAGAAGGGGCTTCTGAATTAAAGTCTGGTTCGAAAACTCTCACCCTTAAACAATTTGAGAAGAAATACGATGAGGAATTAAAGGAATTAGCTGTAAAGTCCTTCACTTCTAATGTACGAGCTGCAGCAGATTCTCTAGAGTTTTCTGACGATAAAACTAATATTAAAGAGGACTTACGTCAAGCTATGAGGTGGTTAGATATAAACGTAAATGTAAATTGGACGCTTGCGCACTACAAATCTGCAGTTCGCTACCTACAACGCGACCCTGAAGATATCGCAGCAACAGGTGGAACCAACTGGCAGAAATATCTTCCTCCTCGTTTTCAAAAACGCATATTCTTCCCAGAATTATGGAGTGATCAGGAACTCGAAGATTGGGGTAAAAGTTGGGTAAGTCGTGAAATTTTCGGAATAAAATAGATCGTATAGTTTATGAGATTCGTTTTTGTTTTTACTAGCGTATTAAGCGTGCTTGTGTTCTTAAGTTGTAATCATACTGAGTCCGCAAACTCGGGCGGACTGCCTGTTATTATTCCTGATCCAGTGATTCGATTCGATTTGTTTTGGGACAGTCTTGTCGTGGATTCTGGCATTATTCGCAAAGACCAAACCCTCTCGCATCTTCTTGATAATTTCGGGGTTGGCGCAGGTAAAGTCGCTACGCTTGTCGCTAACAGTAGGGAGGTATACGATGTTAGGAAAATGCGAGGTGGAAAGCGGTGGTGGATTGCTGCAGAGAGGGACACAAGCGAAATCCCGGTTTGGCTTATCTATGAAAGAAATGACTTAGACTACGTGGTTTTCTCTTTGAAGGACACCTTAGGCGCGAGGCTCGGTTCATACGATGTAGATACCATTTATAGGAGCGTGCAAGGAGAGATAATCACCTCTTTATATGTCGATTTTGAAAGATTAGGCGTTCCAACTAATCTCGCAGTAGCAATGGCTAGTGTCTATGCCTGGACCATCGATTTCACGCACGTACAGCCGGGGGACGCTTTCGAGGCGTATTACTTTCGTAAAAGGGTGAACGGAAAGGACGTGGGAATGCCTACTATACTTTTCTGCAACTTCAACCACCACGGAATAGATCTACCGGCATACCGATTCGATCAAGGCGATGGTCCAGATTATTTCGATCCACAAGGAGAGTCGTTGAGAAAGGCTTTTTTAAAATCCCCAGTTGAGTTTTCACGTATTTCCAGCAGCTTTAACAAGAAGCGTTTTCATCCTATTTTGAAGAAAGTGAAAGCCCACTTGGGTACCGATTATGCCGCTAAAACCGGCACCCCTATTCAGGCTGTGGGTGATGGTGTGGTTACAAAATCTAGTTACACAAATGGCAATGGGAAATATGTGAAGATTCGCCACAACAACACCTACGAAACTCAATATTTACATATGAGTAAGCGCCTCGTATCTGTAGGTGATAGGGTTAAACAAGGAGAAACCATAGGGCTTGTTGGTTCGACTGGACTCGCTACTGGACCACACGTTTGTTTTAGGTTTTGGAAGGACGGAAATCAAGTCGATCATCGCAAAGAGAAATTCCCGCCTTCCACTCCTGTTCGAGATGAGAACATGAAGGCGTTTGCAAAAGAGGTGATGAGGTTAGAGGCGGAAGCGGAAGAGGGAAGCAGAAGCGGGAAAAGGATGTGATTTAACTTTGTGTTGGAGTCTGTAGTCTATTTCCAATGACCTACTTCTAATTTTAGCTCACGCTGTAACGTTGCGATTTCCTCAGCGTAAATTCCTGATACATATTCTCTCTCTTCAGAGGTCATATTCGGGAGAGCCTCGGAATTGTAATACCAAGTTACGAGCTTCTTCTTAAGGCCAGATGGGATCAAGTTGCCGAGTTTGTGTTTAAGCCCGTGCGAAGTAAGAAAGCGATTGAGCTTTTCAAATCGGGCTAGACCTCCCCTATTCGCGTCGCTTTTGTTGTGTTGAGTTGCTGCCTGAGGGAGTTTCAGCCAATCTAGGAGACCTTGCCATTTATCTGGCGCGCGAAGGTCTTCGGTAAGCATGATTTTTATTTGGATATCGGGGAAATGTGCTCGCCAACGTGAAATTTGTTGAGAGTATAGTCCCAATTGTACGAAGAGCTCGCTCGCGCCCCAAGCTGGTGATGGATGGGCAAGATCTTTTTCTACTGCCTCGCAAAGAGGAAGTGAAGTGAAGCCGTACTTGCGGGCCATCATATAATGGGAGTACAAGCGGTCGATGGGGTTGCGGAGCATGATTAAGATGCGGGCATTAGGGTGTTCCGCGGCAAGAGCGGCTGGGGCGGCATGCGAAAATAAATAGGAGGTACTGCATTCTCCACGGAGAAGCGCTGTTGATGGGGCGGGTGCAAAAAGAGAGGCGTACTCGGAGGAGTCGCGAATAAAGCCTACTTGAAGTACCGGAAGGGGAGATTTAGAGAAGTAGTCCGACAGATCTAGGCGGGTGTTCGCACGAAATTCGGGGGAGAACTTCGAGGTGTCGATATCCGAGGAGTAGTAATTGGGCTCCTTGAGAGGGCTGAGGTAAACATCTGATCGAGCATTGAGGCGCTCGAAAACTGTGGTGGTCCCAGCTTTAGCGGCTCCTATAACGAAAAAATTTAGAGAATCCTTTTTCACGTGAGAGCTTAAAATGGGTGGGGGATGGAGATAAAGCCATACTCCTTCTTAATCTGGAATACAGCCATTATATTCCAAACAACAGTACTGACTCCAGTCGCAATCGCTGCTCCCATTAGACCGTAAAGTGGAATAAAGTATAGGTTGAGAGCTACATTTATGATGGAGGCAACTATGATGATATTTCGAGCTTGCTTTTCCTTCCCTGTCATGTTGAGTAGGTACATCACTGGGCCGCAAATAGCATTTATGATTTGGCCTATAGCTAGGATAATTAAGGGGGCAACACCAGCCGTAAACTCTTCACCGAAGAAGTCTAAAACAAAACTCGGGAAGATAAGAATTGCTATAAAAATGGGTATGCTGATAATGAGGTTCATATACCCAATGTTGCGGGTCATCTTTCGGAGACCTTCCAGATCATTCTTTGCACTAAAGGAGCTGAACATTGGGGCCGCTATGCTATTTATTGCGAACTGAGCGAAGGTTATGAGGGTGGCTACTTTGAACGCCAAGCGATATATTCCCACCTCTGACTCATCTAAGTAATAGCCAATCATCAGCGTGTCAGACCAGCTCATGATCATAAACATCGACGTGCTTATAAGCATGGGGAAAGCCACCTTTAGAAGTGGTTTTATGGCTATTTCATCAGTCTTGGAAGTTGTTTTTGCGACGACTTGCTTTGACAGAGTTCGTGGGGTCGTGAAAGCTGCAAATACTGACAGCAAAATCACTCCTATTCCGAATGAAAAAAGTGGAATTAAGTGGGTTTCATAGCCCTGAAATTGTAGGATGAAGAATGCCGCAATCGCAATGAGGATAACTGTCCCTCTTTGAAGAATGCTGTACCCTTTCATCTTTTTCATTCCTCTGTATGCCTCTGCATTTATTTGATATGAGGTTGCAAAAGGAATAATGTGAGCAGCAATTCTAAATGGGGTCGTGAGACCTTGATTCCCGAATACCATGGCTAGCTCGTAAGCGTATACATAAAGTAAAACACCAAGCAAAATTGAAAACGGCAGAGAGAGTAATATAGCCAGTCTGTAGACCTTACGGAGGTTAGCGCCCGCTCCCTTTTCAACGAATTCAGGGATGAATCTTACCAAGGCTCCCCCAAGACCCAGTCTGGCGAACAAGCTTGCGATGGTAAGGGCTGTAAGGCTAAGCTCGAAAATTCCGAAAGACTCTGCTCCATAGTTCGTCGTGATTAAGTAGGCAAAAATGTAACCGGCTCCGGCTCCGGCGACTTTAAACGCCATAACAAGGCCACTACCCGAGAGCAGTTTCTTGAAATCCGGATTCAAATTTGCTAGGAACGATAACATAGGAATATAATATCTATGCTAAGAACGCGAAGAAAATACAAGTCCGTACATCTTCATTTGTTTTACCATTGAAGCAAGACCATTCGACCGTGTCGGACTCAAATGTTCATGCAGCCCTATATCATCTAAAAAGTGTAAATCAACGCTTGCAACATCATCGGGTTTAGCACCGCTCAGCACTTTTAACATTAGAGCGACCAAACCCTTTGTGATAATCGCGTCGCTGTCAGCTGAGAATACCAAATTTCCTTCTTCATTTTTTCTTGCTGTTAGCCAAACTCTGCTCTGACACCCTTTAATTAAATTCTCTTCTATTTTCTCATTCTCCTCCATAGGGTATAGCTCTTTTCCCATATCAATGATGTACTCATACTTCTCCATCCAATCGCTAAACATCGAAAACTCCTCAACAACTTCGCTTTGACGTTCTTCTAACAATTTCATGTTTCCCATAATGCAAAGGTATGGGAGCTTGGTACTTAATATAGGTAGTCGATGTGCTTTCAATATTAACATAGTATATCTCTGGGACTAAACCCTATATATCATTATCCATTAGATATATCGATGATATAATTCTTACAACTAACAAATACTGCATTGTTACACAAAAGATTTGAATTTTAATTTGGGTC
>LWDU01036924.1_pt1 | contig 10352 bp, 7 predicted proteins | sample 727161 | NCBI WGS metagenome assembly LWDU01 (sample SAMN04566230, study PRJNA314399) | hydrothermal vent metagenome | isolation source: deep sea hydrothermal plume seawater | place: Mexico: Gulf of California, Guaymas Basin | collected 2004-07-11 | reverse complement strand
TGTCGGACTTGATGGGCTGGAATATAAGTCCCGGCGATTTCCTGAAGCCCGGGGCGCTGAACCGGGACCTTTTCATGGAGTATAAACACGTCATTTTCCATGAACGGCCTCAGCGCGGCCACCTTCAGGTACCCTGTTCTGCCCGGCAGCAAGTTTGTGAAGAATTCCGAGGTTTAAATCCGAAAACTTGATGCGTAAGAGTATTTCTCCAACCCTTCGGATGTCTACCCATCATTCTTCAACGCTTACTTCGGGCGGGGCAAAGCGGATTCGGTGTTTATTTTTCTCAATCCTCGATTTACTCGAAGATCGGGGCTTAACAAAATGGCAGTGACGCCTTCTCCCAATTTCAGCAGACAAAAAAAGACCCGGAAACGACTTCAGAGTCGAATCCGGGTTGAGTTTTTAAAGTTGTGAGCTTAGAAATTCGTTAGAATGTTCTTGGATAACGCCTTACGAATTTAGCTGCTTCCGGAATATTCGGAGACAACATGTTCGGACCATCCCACTCCATGCGGCGTTTACCGATTCTCAGGGCAATACAACCAAGAAGAATGATTTCCGTCAGGTAAGCGGCGATGTCGAACTGGGAATAGGCTGGACGAACTCCCTTGATCATGTCGATCCACTCCTGATGATGTCCAGGGGAACGCCAGATGGTTTCCGGAATATTTGCCGCGACCGGATGTTTGAGGAAACCTTTGTATTTCTTTTCGCCGTTCATGGCGATGTAGCTACGTGCCCCATAATCATCCGGTGAGTAAAGTTTACCATGATCTCCGATTACCAAGCATCCGCTATTAGAGACCTTGCCCATCGTGGCGGTAATTTCTTTGGTATGATAAGAATAAGGTTTCCATCCACCGTCATACCACCAGAATTTCAAAGGTGGCATTCCTTTTCGTGCCGGAAATTCAAACCGAATCCGTGAATTCAGCGGGTATGTTTCGGAGTTGATTCCGGAATGATCCTCAGCTTCAACTACTGTCGGATAACCGAGTTTCAAGGCGCGGAAGGGCATATTCACCGTATGGCAGGCCATATCTCCCAATGCACCGGTTCCAAAATCCTGCCAACCACGCCATTTGAAAGAATGATAGACTCCCTCCTTGTAAGGTCTCCACGGCGCAGGACCAAGCCATTGATTCCAATCGACATGTGCCGGAATAGGATCCCGACCTTCAGGTCGATCAATACCTTGCGGCCAGACCGGCCGATTCGACCAGACATGCAACTCACGGACAGGGCCTAGAATTCCGGACTGAATCAATTCAACCGCACGGCGCAGTCCATGCTCCCCACTGCCTTGGTTTCCCATCTGAGTCGCCACACCGGTCTTGGCAGCCACACTCCGCATCTGACGGGCTTCATAAACCGACTGAGTGAGAGGTTTCTGACAATAGACGTGCTTGCCCATTCCCATTGCCAGGAGGCTGGCGGTCGCATGCATATGATCCGGTGTAGAAACGGTCACCGCATCGATGGAGGAACCCATCGAGTGAAGCATTTCACGGAAATCTCTGAACAGCTTGGCTTTAGGGTATTTTTCGCCACGCTCTTTAAGAGTATTTGCATCGATATCGCACAATCCAACGACATGCGCACCGCAACTGACGGCATTATCGGTATCACTTTTGCCTTTACCACCGGCACCGATCGCCGCAAGAGCAACTTTACTGTTCAGATTCTGTCCACTGAGAATAAAGGGTCCGTAGGCAGCTGCTGCCCCTACTGCCAACGAGGAGCTTCGCATGAAATGGCGACGACTCAAGTCGCCCGACTTTTTAGTGTTCGTTTCAGGGGTAATCATCGGGCGCAGGATAATGGTAAAATCGATTGTTTGAAAATGATTAATTTCACAAAATATAGGTTTTTCTATGAGGATTCACAATTCTGTAAGAATTCAGGGTCATACAAAAGGCAGGTCCGATAAGGTAATAGGGGTCTAGGGAGAGGCCTGATACTTGACAAAACGGGTTGAATTCCATCTAGTTCCATTGAAAATCCCCCTTATTTTCATGAATCATCCAACGGTAATCACAAGTTCGGAACCCCTTAACCCGACATCCAATACCATCACACGCCGCACCATGATCGGTCAACTCGCAGGTGCAACAACTCTTTCCCTGATGCCTCCATCACTTCTAGGGGCCCAAAGCGCCACAATGAGGAAGAAAATGGGGGTTTCGGCAGCCTCCTTCTGGAACCGTCGCCACCGACGCCGAGACAACGACAAGTTTCCTCCGCTGGATTCCGCCCTGGATTTTCTGAACCAATGTCATGCCCTAGATGCGGGGGGAATACAGGTTGGAGTAAGGGGATGGGAACAGACCTTCGCCAGAAAAGTGAGAGACCGTCGAGAATCCTACGGAATGTATTTGGAAGGACAGATCAGTTTACCCAAATCAGATACCGAACTGGATCGTTTCGAGCAGAACATCCGAAATGCCAGGGAAGCCGGAGCCGTAATCCTCCGCACGGCGATTGGCGGACGCCGATACGAAGACTTTAATGAAGCTGAGGAGTTTGAACAATTTCGTCAACGTTCGCTGAGATCGTTGGAATTGGCAGAACCGATCGTCCGGAGGCACGGGGTAAAATTAGCGATTGAAAACCACAAGGACTGGCGTATCCCCGATATGCTGGACCTGCTTGAACACTTCGACAGTGAACACCTGGGTGTCTGCCTGGATACAGGAAACAGCATTACCTTAATGGAAAACCCGATCGAAACAGCGAAAGCGTTTGCGAAGTTCACTCTCACCATCCATTTCAAGGACATGGCCGTTCAGGAATATGAAAATGGATTCCTCCTGTCCGAGGTTCCCTTCGGTGCAGGATTTCTGGATCTGAAAGAAATCATGACCTTGGTCGAAAAGGAAAACTCCTCCGTCCAGTACAACCTGGAAATGATTACAAGGGATCCTTTAAAAATACCCTGTCTGACAAAAAAATACTGGGCTACATTCGAACAGGTACCCGGCAAACGCCTGGCAGACACACTGACCATGGTCCGAAAGAATGCTTCACCCAATCCTCTGCCCCAGATAGCAACCCTCACCCCGGAAGACCGATTGGTGTTTGAACATCGGAACAACCTTAAGTGTTTCGATTACGCCAGAGCCCATCTGGGCTTGAAAGGGTAAGCTACCCACCGCCATGCATTAGCACGGCGCCATGTGATTAAAAGTGCGGGGAATAATTTGCTGTAGCGTCGGCTGTCCTCAGCCGAAACAAGCTGCTGGTTCCACTGGAAATGCGCTGGGGACAGCGCACGCTACAACACAAAATACAAATTCACCGATCCCTGCACTCCCCCCTCTCCCGGGAGATCTGCTGGGATCCGAATTATTTCTGGGAAAGTTGGGGTAGCACTGACGAAAGACTCAACAGGCGTTTTGCTTCCTTCAACAACCATTCTGCATCGTTGAAGGGTTCGTAACTGATATCCTGCCAGCGAATCAATCCCTTCCCGTCGATCAGGAAAGTTCCATGCAGTGCAAATTTTTCAAAATCGTCATACGCCCGGTATTTCTTAAAAACCTCTAACGACGAATCCGAGAGCAGTGGAAAAGGAAAGCGTTGGGAATCATCCTCCAGCTCGAACTTATCCAATGAACTTTTTAATTTTTCAAGCGTATCGGAGCTGATGGCAACCAGCTTAATGCCGGCCTGTTCAAAGTCTTTCTGCTTCGGCAGAAATTTGTGAATCTGTTGAACACAATGCAGACACTCGTAACCGATGTAAAAAATGAGAACGATCGGTTGCCCTCGGTAATCTGAGAGAGTGAATTGATTTCCGTATCCGTCCGATAGATTCCATGGGGGAGCCGGCATTGGCTGCCAACGGAATGGCCCCAAGTCATCCAGTGCCGGTCGTTCTCCCAAATCATCTGAAGGAACAGCAGGCACTTTCCAATCATCGGGCAGCAGGAGCAACTTTGCCAGGGGACGCAATCGCTGAAATGGCACCGCCTCTATGTCGATGGTCGAAGAAATCCCACGCAGTTCATGGAAAAGTTCTTCCGCCTTTTTGGTTTTCCCATTGCGATGAAGCAAGTCGATCAAATTAGCAAGTGGAACAACCTGACCAGGAGATGCTTTGTAATCCGCTTCCGCCACCTTCTCAGCTTCTTCAAGGTTGCCAACCCAATCCCAGAGCCTGGTTTTGATGGTTCTGTTAAATCCCTTAAGCTTGCCCATCATCTCCGATGCTTTTTCAGAATCCTTCTCAAGAATTGCCAGGAAACACTTCAATGCCTGTAAAGTCGATTCAACATCCTTCTTCTCGTCCGCCTTCTCGTCCGCCTTCTCGTCCGCCTTCTCGTCCCTTTCCAGGCCCTCGTCCCCGGCAGCATCTCCCACACTCACCTTTTCAAACGCTTTCAATGCATCTTCCGCTTCCCGATGCATTTCCCGGTATTCCTCCACCAATCCAGTAAGCTCACCAGAATCTTCAGTAGCCAAATACGCCAAACCAAGGCTGACAGCTCTGCGGCGCTGTTCCTTTGGTATATCGGAAGCCTCCAGATAAATGGTTTCGCTCAGATCAATGATAGACTCCCAAAGTTCATAACGTTCCAAAGTCTCCAACATCCTCTGTCGTCCATAACTCGCGCTGCGGCCCCGACGACTCAATGTGTTGTATGTTGGATGCTGCGGTAACTCGATCATGTTTTTGGCGAGATCCATTGCCTCCTTGACTCGACCGACATGATTTAGATTCCGAATCAGCCACTCATTGTTGTGGGCGTAATTGTGAATTTGATCGGGCAGGACAAGATCCCGCATCATGTGGGCGTGATCGACTCGGGCGGACGCTTCCTGCTGCCAGGCTGCATCGTTATAGCGATGCAGCCTTGAATAGATATGCCCCGCCATATGCCACATATGAGCAATACCAGGAGAGGCCTGTCCGGATCTCGCGGCCGAACTCAACGCGATCTCCGGTTTCTCACGATCCCATAAATGAATCCGGAAATGATGAGCCGGATGCATTGGATTTTTATCAAACACCTGATTCAGTAGCGCATCGACGGCAAAATGGCTATTGATGGGAACATCCCGATTGAACTGATAAAGCTTCAAGCCCAAAAATGCTTTGGCTTCAAGATCGTTCGGGAAGTCCAGAATGATTTTTTCCAGATCACGGATATGCTTCCGTCTCCGTTTCTTTTTGTCCTTTTCTTTATCGTCCAACAATAAACCCGAAAGGCTTTCTATCCACATCTGTTCGCGCAACGTCACCGAATCCTTGCGTTTCACGGCTTCCTGGATGAAACCTTTGGCCCGACTCCCATTGTTTTCATTGGCCATCGCCATTCCCCAATACGCCATGGCACAATCCGGCTCGAAGGAGGCAATATGCCGAAAAGTCCGTTCCGCCTCGAAATACCAGAATCCGTGCAACTGTCCGATTCCCTGATTGAAAAAAGCCTGTGCCTCTTCACTTCGAGTGGAAATGGGGAAATCGACTTTGCCCGTACCCTCCATGAAATAAGCTTTTTGGCGAGGCCCTTCATTGAACGCTTCGCCATGATAGGAATGACCGGCAAGGACTTCGGTCCCGGTCGAGGTGTCAGTAGAACTAGCCTGCGGCTCGGATTGGGAAATCCCGGTCGCGGCTCCAGCAATACAATAAATCAAAAAAACAAAAAAGTATCGGTGACAATTCATGGTTAATGAGTGTTGGCAATTCGGGAAAAAGATCAAACCAATACTGCGATCGAAGGAGAAAAAAAGAATATTCTGAAAGAAATCCACATGTGAAACGACACTATCGAAAGGCCCGTCGATTGAGGGGAGACTATTTGTTGGAGTTCACGCTTCAGCGTGTTTTCTACGGCAGTCACTCAACATGCTGAAGCGTGAACTCCAACAGACCCGAGTATCAACCTTTGAAACCACAGGATCGTCCTTCCCCGGGACTTAGGATTTCCGGATCTCTTTCAGGATTCTATTATGCGCCTCAGGGGACAATGAAGTTTCACCCTGTTCGGGGAATTCCTCTTTAAAATGCTGGATGTTGCACCGTAGGAACTTAAGCTGTTGTTCGTAACGTCGACACCAGGTGCAGAGGAATAAATGGATTTTCCGCGTTACACGTTGCCGCAAAGTCAATTTCCTATCCATTGACGTCGAGGAAAGTTTCATCATGTCTTCGCAGGAAAAGAAGATGGCGTTGTAGCCAGCCTTGTAGCGCCGATCCAGCCAGCGGTATCCCTTCATTACCGATTGTATCAGGTTTCGGATCATTTCTGTTTCTCGGTATTCAGATCCACCCAGTTAACTTTGAGACATCGCCTCAGTTGATTTCGGGCCCGATGAAGCAGGACCCAAAGATTCGATTCCGTAATGTTCAGATTTTTAAGGATTTCTTTCGGCGCCTGCAATTCCATTTCACGCTGGACAAATGCCTGGGCACTTTTCGCAGGCAGGTGACTCAAGCAGCTCTGCAGAACTCCCCAGAATTCTTTCTGCTCCAGCACCTGACTCGGATCCGGCTCCCAATCCATTCCGGCAACATCTATTTCACGATTCCAATGCCCATCCTCGTCAAACCAGGCACCATGAACATCATCGGAGAATTCGCGACTACCGGGCAATTCCCGACTGACCTTTCGAAAGTAGTCAAGGATTTTGTGTTTCATGATACCGGTCAACCAACTCTTCAGGGAAGAACGTCCACCGAATTTATGAAAGGATTTAATACCGGCGATCAGGGTTTCCTGAACCAGATCTTCGGCGACAGCAGCTAAAAACACCCGACTGACCGCGTAGCGATACAAGAAATCCCCATAGAGCTCCAACCACTCGACAGGCTGTGCCGTCGTTGTCTGAACATCCGGATTTTTACCTCCAACAGATTCTGCCATGTTGCCGACGATTCGCTGCCCTCGAGTGGCAGGTGATTACCTTGAATGAAACCGGATCCTCAAACTCCAAGAGAATCCCCAAAGAGAATTATTCCCTTTCTCAATTTCAGAACCTGATCAGAAACGTTTTCATTCACCGAGTATCGCTGTCACAGATTAATAGGTTTTTGAAAAATATCAAGATTCAACCAGATATGATTCAGTAAACCAACGCTGTTGCCTGAAGAGTTTGACCGGGCCGTTCACGCGCCATTTTGCTCGCCGCCAGGCGCCGCAGTTCATCGTAAACCAATGGCAATAACTCGTCGGTGCTCTGAAGATCGCCCTGATTCAACGAATTCAATATCTGCGTCACTTGGCTCATCGGTGAACATTAGAACTCGGATTCAATTATTACGCAACCACCGAGGGTTGCGTCCAAGAAAGAATCCATAGGCTTTTCCCTGTGAATAAGAACAGTTCGATATTGAAGGAAATTTGAAAATCCAAGTGAAACCGTGTCGCGAACAACTCCTTTGGTTTCCACCGTTGACTCGGGATCGACTTCACCTTTAACCGAATGGATCGAGACTTGACACACGGGAAGTTCAACCGTCAGGTCTCGCTGCACTGCCATTAGGTTAAGGAATCAGGCACCCCTGAAGCTGGGGGCGTCGACCCCGGATCAATGAAATCGGCATTCTTCTCTTCAATATTCCGGCCTCGGCGCGGCCAGCTTCAGGGGTGCCGATATTAACACCTGCGGAAAACCCTTAACCTAATGGCAGTGGGGTTCGCTGACCCGCATCTCTTTCCGGGCCTTTTACACCTAAGGCTTCAGACGCTTCATTACTTCTATGCATGCCTCGTCGGCTACTGGTTAGAGCAAAAGTTGCCGGATGGGCTTTAACCTCCGCCACTGGAGGCTCGCACCTTTCCACGGCGGACTTTCAGGGCCGACTAGTTAACAAGTGATCAATCTCAAACAACCGATTTCCCACCACCGATTCCGTCTTAGAGCGTTGAGGATTTCTGAACACGATAGAAACGAACAGCGTCTCCACTTGGCGTCACTGACGTTTGCATGCGCATTTCACCGGCCCGTGTGTAACCGTCGCCGGAGTAGTCACCCCCGATCGTGGCACTGGATTGAAGTTCGTAGAACATACCTCTCGAGGAATTCCATTCGAGATTGAATCTCCCCATGCTGTCGGGCGTGATCACGACATTAGGTTGTTCGTTCAGAATGGATCCATCAAAATATTTCTTAGCAAGATCGAATGCATCGATACCGCAGCGGGATCCCACAATTCTGGAGGGACCGTCGTCTGCAGGCACGTGAATACCTCCGTAAATCCTTGATAAACCGGCTTCGTCCGAAGCGTCGAAATAGGTTGCCCATTGCAGGGAAATCTCGACAATGGGTCCTTTCTCAAAGTGTGGGAACTGATTCATCGGAGCGACAAATGCCCCCATGCCGTCAGGAAAAAACTCACTGCCCGTCATGTGGGTTAGAACTTCAGCTGCCGCACGGCTAAAAGCACTATGCCCGGAAATGTAACCGGCAAAAGCCGGGGTGACAAATGTATCGCGCTGATAGGGAAACCAGTCAATGGGTGATCTCGCTCATCTGACCGGTAAATCTATTGAGGATTTCATCTTCCCTCCAATTCCAGTATTGCAGGGTCTCATCTTTAGAGGCTGTGATCAGTGTTTCATCGGACAGAGGATGAAAGGCGAACTCTCTGATCATTTGGGTGTGTCCTGTATGCAAAGCGATGCGTTCTCCGGTGGCAATCTCCCAAACACCGATTCTACTCGAATGAATCCGAGTCGGCGCAGCGATATATTTTTCGTCACTTGAGAACGCAACCATGGAGCCGGCAACTTCTGCGTCGGCGTTCTGAAGCGTAGAGATTTTTTCACCGGTGGCGACGCGAAATAGTTTAATATTGACGATGGAGTTGGGATTAAAGGGAGGAGTGGAATCGTTCATCGCGACATAGGCTCCGCTGGGTGAAAACGCGACGCCAAATAAGTAGGAATCTACCGGAGGGTGAATGAGCTCCTGTTGTTCGTAATCCCGGGTAAAGGAGAAAATGTATTGCCTGGCCGTGCGAATCGTGTAAAGGAGAGGGGCTGTCGGCGATACTGCAAAATCGAGCACATAGCCTTCGGGTGTGAATATCTCATCCCCTGTAAGGGCTTCCTCAATCGTGAAAAAACTCTCTTCGGACTGGGGATCCGGCCGCCCCTGCAAAACTAGATTTCGGCTGTCATACGTGAATACGAAACGGATTAATTCTTTGTCGACATGGCCTCCGCTTCGAATCAATCGGTTCGCCTGAAGATCCCAAATCGTAAGCCCTAGCTCGGGTTCCATGAAACACAGGTATTGTTCATTGGGGGAGATTGCGAATGAAGTGCGACGAAAATCCCATTCCTGTATGAGTTGATGATCAGCGATGTTCCAAAGCCTGATCTTCCGGTCGCCACCACTGGTGATCAGATGTTTACCGTCGTTTAGAATTTCAATCTGATAGATCGCGCCATGATGCGCCTTAAACGAATCCAACTTTTCTCCCTGTGCCCGTTGCCAATAATAACGCCATTCGAACCCTCTGAGATCATTCCCGCTGGGTTCGCTTCGATGTTGAAGCAGGAGCTGTTCCGCCCGGACGAACTCTTCGTTTTCAACAGCGTCTTCGACTGCGAGCATATCCGAGACATAGAGATTGTTTTCCAGTTCAACCGAACGCTCCTCCAGTTCAACCGAACGCTTCAGAAGTTCCTGCTCAGCCGTTGTGGCTCGATCACGCTCCGTTTCGGCTTCGGCACGCTGCTCGAATTCCGCCTTTTTGGCGACTTCTGCCTCTTTTCGCAGCTGGTTCATCCGCACTGCCAGCGCTGCACTGACGATGGTTGCGGCGAGTAAAACAGTCGAAACGATCATTGCGGATCGCACGATCACTTTATGCTTCTGGTGGAGTTTCCGGAATTGATATGAGAACGTCGGAGCGGCGGCGGAGACGGGTTCGTTCGTCAAGTATCGTTTCAAGTCCGCGGCAATTTCGCTCGGGGTTTCGAATCGGCGCCGTCGGTCCTTCTCCAGGCACTTCATCGTGATCCAATCCAGATCGCCTTGGCGATACCGAAGTCAATGACCTTGGGCATCGGTTCTCCGTGGTGGAGTGTGATCAGAACGTTGGAGGGTTTGACGTCGCGGTGAATGATTCCCTTTTGATGAGCGCTCTGAATCGCTTGGCACACGGGAGTGAAGAGCTCAATCCGTTCTTTGGCGGAGAGTTTATTCTTGTCACAGAACTCAGTGATGACGACACCCTGAACGAGTTCCATTACGAAATAGGGACGCCCCGTGTCGGTCGCGCCTCCATCCAGAACGCGGGCTATACTGATCGGCATCAAGTTTTCGGAAAATCCCAGGGGCTGAAATTGTCGGACTTGATGGGCTGGAATATAAGTCCCGGCGATTTCCTG
>LWDU01040563.1_pt1 | contig 10355 bp, 7 predicted proteins | sample 727161 | NCBI WGS metagenome assembly LWDU01 (sample SAMN04566230, study PRJNA314399) | hydrothermal vent metagenome | isolation source: deep sea hydrothermal plume seawater | place: Mexico: Gulf of California, Guaymas Basin | collected 2004-07-11 | reverse complement strand
GCGGTATGGGGCAGGTAGAGAAAAAACGGTTGGTCACGGTGCGATTCAATGAACTTGACGGCCTCCTCGGTATACTCACGCGTGACACGTCGCTGTCCTTCGTCTTCGAGAAGGTCGGAAACCTTGTCGTCTCTTAGCAAAGGCACGACACGTCTCCCATCTGCACGTGACACCCGCTGCATGTCATTGGAGTAGGGGATCCCGAAATAGTGGTCGAATCCTTGATTTGTTGGTAAGAACTCGGGCTGGTCCCCAACATGCCATTTACCAATGCAAGTGGTCGCGTACCCCAATTCACCAAGGTAATCGGCAATGGTCAATTCATTGGGATTCAGACCACGCGAACCGGCCGGAAAAAACACGCCGGGCACAGAGACTCTTGGAGCGTAACAACCGGTCAACAGTTGGGCACGTGATGCCGAGCAGACTGGAGCTGCATAGAAACTTGTCAGCTTCATGCCCTCTTCGGCCATCTTGTCCAAGTTGGGTGTCGTGTTTTCTTTTGACCCGAACGGGCCAATGTCTCCGTAGCCCATGTCGTCAATAAAAATCACGACAAAGTTACGATGATCCGCCGCATGAAGTGGCAACGCAATAACACTAAACAACATCCACAAGAAAAGGCGAACGCAATTGCGGATCGGATATTGGTTCACGATACATCGTCCATGTCATTGAGAAGCTGGAGCACACGAGGCAATGGAAACAGTGTAATCGGTAGATGCTACTCCGTCACTAAGTCTCGACATGGACTGTGTTGCCGGGGTCTGGCAGCAATTGTGGCACTCGATTGCGCTTCGTGCTTGTATTTCCAGTGCCACACATTCCGCTAAGAACCGTGGGCTAACGCCCAGCGGCTGATTCACCACGAAGCGAGGTGAGGTAGGAGAGGAGGTCGGCAACTTCCTGTTGGGTCAGGTCCTTTAGGAGCAGATCGGGCATCAGTGATTTTTGTTGACGCACAATCAATTCGATCTCTGTCGACGGGATCGTGTGCAATTTGTACTGGGCGTCCCGCAAGACAACTTCCCGTTCGTTTCTCGCTTCCAAAAGCCCTGAGAGGATGACGCCGTCGGTCGTCTCGAGCAGGTACGGAACAAAGGCTGGTTCGATTACCTTCGAGGGGTTGAGGATTTGATCAAGTAATTGACGGCGGCTGGCATACTTCTTGCCTATCGCATCCAATGCTGGTCCGAACTTCTGTCCTTGCTTTCCCACTGTATGACAATTTTTACAGGCAGCCGCGGTATTGTTGAGGAACAGATCGCGACCACGTTCCAGGTCCCCAGAGATGGCGAGTAACGCCTCGGGATTAAAGACGATACCGAGTCGCTGTCGGCGTTCTTCTTGAGGCAAGAACCGCTCAAACAGATCTCGAATTCCCGACCGCGGGTGTTTTCCGGCCTCCTCAACGAATTGTTGTTTCACGCTGACGGGAAGTTCCATACTGTCGATGTGAGTTGCCAGTGCAAGAGCGCCGCGAGTCGATTGCGTAAGTTGGTCATAAGCGGCCTTTCGCGATGCGACCGAACCCTCAAAGTCTGCTAGCAAGTGAGCCAGTTGTCGTTTGGACTCTGGGGGACGAACGACGGTCGGTTGCAACTCAGCAATCCAATTATGGAATAATTGAACGGCCGCTGTGTCGACCAACTCGGATCCCATTCGAGGCATCCGTCCTCCACCCGTTTTTGCGATTCGGTAAAGAAGAACAGATGCGAACGGATCTCCGGGAGTCACGTTTCGGGCATCGGTCAATCCAAAGGTCCCCTGCGCGGGGCGGGCATCGATCAAGCCCGTTTTATCTAGATCAACACTCTTGGCGAGAGCGAGTGTAGCGACACCACCCGCGTTGAATTGGTGGCAATGTGCACAATTGACGTGCATGTACGACCGTGCACGTTCGTTCAAACCCGCTGACTCGTCATAGGGATCGACCAAGTCAACCGCCGCGGTCGTCGCGCTCGATGCACCGAGCATTCCGGCGTCTCGCAACTGATCTAATTGGCTCAATCCACTCTCGAGTTTTCCTTTCAGTTGGCTTGAATTGACGCCAAGAAGAGAGGCGGACTGCACTCCAAACACCGTGCCATTTTTTTCCACCCATGAATTGTGGCAAAGAAAACACTCCTTGCGGCCGGCAATGCGATAATCTTGCTGCCTCAATCCACTCGACATCGTCGAATCGTGGATGACAAGTTGGAGATCAGAGCCATCTCCATCAGCCAACACAGCATCTTGCTGGTCGTCGTTCCAAACATAAGTGTAGGGCCGCCAACTTCCCGCTTCTCGGTGCATCAGCTGAGTTTCCAAACGGACTGCGGATCGCTGTTTGAGTTTGCCAGGCGTCGTTACTCCGTGCATTGAGACCGTCTTGAAGACAACCGAACCGTTAGGAAACTGCCAATTTCCTTTCTCGTCAATCGTGATTGGGTTCTTTCCGTGAATGGCGAGCCACCGTTCAGAAGTTGTGTGATCTGCCCACGGTTCTACCACCACCCTGTAGGGGACAACTCCCGGGGNNNTGCTCAGATCCTGTTCTGTGTTGGTGACAAGGTTGTAGATTTGTCCCTGGTGATCAACCAGATAGAGCTCTCCGTGGAGGTCTTCGCCAAATGCGACGAGTCGTAACGTTGTGTTCGCCAGGACTCGCGCGCCAACGTCGGATCCCTCGGCCGCTGGAAGTCCCCAAACAATGCCCGATTGGTAATCACCGTAGACGTATGTTCCGACGAGATCCGGGTATTTCATTCCGCGGTAGACGAAGCCGCCGGTAATGGATGCGGCTTCAGAATGTGGGTGGTACGCCACTGGAGGTTGGATCGGGGTTGGACCGGGATCCTGTTCTGGAAGGACAACTTGCGGACCTTCCTTGATACTCCACCCGTAGTTTCCTCCCCTCTCGACTCGGTAGATCATTTCCCACAATTCCCAACCAACATCACCAACCCAGAGCGCACCTGACTTCCGATCAAAACTCATTTTCCACGGATTGCGAAAGCCGTAGGCCCAGATTTCCGGCTTTGCCTTCGCCGTCTTCACGAACGGATTATCAACCGGGACGCCATAGGGCAGGGCGTCCGTCGTCTGGTTGACGTCGATTCGCAAGATCGACGAGAGGAAATTGGATAGGTCCTGGCCGACTCGGTCCGGGTCCGGCGGTGTCGGCGCCGCGGCATCGCCCGCCGAGATGTAAAGGTAGCCGTCGTTGGGACCAAACTTAAGACAGCCACCATTGTGTCCACCAGATTTCCACGTCAACAACACTTTCTCGGTCGAGACATCCACCTGAGGTGGGTCGGAAGTCGACATGGTAAAACGCGAGACTCGCGTGCCACGGTCGTCGGTTCCCTTGACGACGTAACAGATGAACAGCTGCCGATTGCGCTTGAAATCGGGATGAAAGGCCATACCATAAATCGCCTTCAAATCGGCGATCGTCCTCTTGAGGTCGACGCAAATGTCGGCAGCCGCGTCGTCATCCGGCAAGAACGAGTAGATTTTTCCCTGCTGCTCGACCACAAACATCCGGGTGGTTCCTGCTGCAGAGACGAGTACTACGGGTTGCGAAAAACTGCGTCCACCGAAAGCCAATTCAACCTTGTACGGTGATGGAGGCTCGGGCTTACCCTTCAATTGAGATGTCGTCCAGGCAACGCGTACTCCGCCCGCTTCGCCGCCGCCCGATGTAGCCGCCGCGACAGCGGAAATCACGATTGCAAACAATAGGCCGAGATGGAAACTGCGTTGCATGAAATGGTTGCTCCCGTTGATGGCCACATCGCTGCCGGAAACGCGTATTTAAGTCGCAATGGCTCACGGATGCAAATCCCCGTCCGCATTTGCCAACACCGTACGTCACTTTCGTGGTAGGTCACTTTCGCCGAAAGTGACCAAAACCGGCCACGAATCGTTGGCCCGGCCGCAATGTGTAAATTATGTCACGTTAACAAGACTAGCGGGCTGTTGGTTTCGGCCAAATCTTGGTAAACCGATAAGCCCCCGATGGACTTCGAGTTTCCCCACCGACATACGCGATCCCGCAGCGAACAAAAACGCGTCGACAACAAGCGATTGGTTGCAACGATGAGAGTGAGCTTTTTGCTGTGAGTACGGAGTCGACTGGGAGTAGCGAAGAAGACGGCAGTTCGCGACCGGCCAAGTTCTTCCCGGGGTGGAGGATGGTTGCCGCAGCGGCCGTTGCGCAGTACATGTCCGCGCCTGGGCAGTCGTATTCCGTCGCAGCGTTCAAGGAGCCGATGCGGGCCGGACTCGGAGTCTCCGAAACCGATTACTCATTGGCATATGCCACAGCCACCATTGTCAGTGCTTGTCTGCTTCCGTTTGTGGGACGGTTAATCGACCGATTCGGCGCCCGCATCATGCTTCCCTTGATTGGGGGCTGTTTAGGATCCGCCTGTTTCCTGATGTCTCGCGTAGAGAGTCTCCCCGAGTTGTATTTGGGATTCATGCTGGTACGCAGCATCGGACAAGGAGCGTTGTCGCTCGTGTCAATTTGGCTGGTCGGCGAGTGGTTTGCCAAGCGACGGGGCATGGCGACCGCAATCGCGGGACTGGGTGGCGGCATCTCGGTCATGACCATCCCCCTGATCAACAACTGGTTCATTGTGAATTACGGTTGGCAAACCGGATGGGTAGCGTTGTCTGCCATGGTATCGTTGTCACTTGTCATCCCAGGATGGTTTATTATTCGCGATCGACCGGAGGAGATGGGGCTACATCCCGATGGCGTTGATCCGAAATCAAACCCACAAACCGACGGCCCGGTGATTCTCTCCAGCGACGAGTCTTGGACCGTCGGCGAGGTCGTGCGGGACCTGACCTTTTGGAAATTGCTTGCTGTTCCCGTGACATCAGGACTCGTCGGAACAGGACTTGTCTTTCACCAGGTAAAACTGATGGGCATGCACGGGCTGAGTCCGCAAATGGCACTTGGGCTGATGTCGGTTCAAGCGGCCTTTGCCACACTAATGACCTTTCCGGCCGGCTGGGCGACAGATCGAATGGAGAGTCGCAAGTTACTCGCCATGGCGATGCTCAGCCTCGCGGTTGCGATCATCGTTATGATCTGGATGCCGTCGCTTGGATTCGTGATCCCCTACGCACTGTTGCTCGGATTTCACGGGAGCGTATTGAGAAGTACGGCACAGGTTGTCTGGATCAATTTCTACGGACGAGCACACCAGGGTGCCGTTCGTGGCGCCGCATGGTCAGCCATGATTCTCGGCTCGGCCATCGGTCCCATACCGCTGGCTTATTCCGTCGATCGCTACGGCACCTACACACCCGCGTTGTTGGCGTTCCTTGCCTTGCCGTTGGCAGCTGCCGCAACAATCTGGACGGTGCGATAACCGACACGAGCTGTACTCTCGGACGAATAAAGATACGGACTTATCTTTGTCACTGTTCGTTTCGATACAACTGGACATCCTCTGCGTCGCCATAAGTCAAATAGAGTGCGCCGTCTCCCGAGAACCGGCCGAAAATCTCCTTCATAAACGGTTCGTCATTTGGCCAGGGAAACGCAAAAACCAAATCGAAGTCGCCCAGATCGAGCCCCAGGTCATCGTAGGCACGGTCCGCATAAGTATCGAACGAGATCTCTCCGTCCGCTTCGGCAAATGCCCGGTCGAGTAGAACCTCGGCTGCCCCGGGAACGAAGCTGCCGTTGATGAATTCGACCGGAATATCAAACTCGTCGGCGAGTTCATTGGCAGCATCAACCAGCTCGGTGTTGATCTCAATTCCGTACGATTCGTAACCGAGAATCGCAGCCATCATCGCCACGATGCCGACACCGCTTCCCCATTCACAAAACAGACTTCCCTGGTTGAGATCCTGCTGAGTAAGGTATTGAAGGGCGTGCCAAACAGTCTCGTAGCAACTCGGTACGAAACCGCGTACGTGGATCGGCTGCCGACCACTGAAGTAGTCCACGCGTCTCTGACCGGCGGCGAGCAACTGCACCACTTCGGCAGGAATCGTGGATCGTTGAGGCGTAAAAGGGATACGGGAGAGAGCCAAAAATCGCCCGCCTTTCCAATACGATGAGGGTTAGATAATAGAATATCGTTGGATTGATGTGAATCGCCAAGTCACAGCGCGACAATAAAGAGTAAAACAAAGATGTGAGTGGGCCGGAAGTAGGTCTACCGTGATCGTGGTGATTATGAACTACAGAGTTGATAATGAGGCGTCAGGAGTAATATGGCATCCAATCGTTCCTCGGGGCCCCCTCAAGACCACGCCTACGCGCGCGGACCGCGAATTACCGCCGTCGAAACGCTGATTCCCAAGAACATCATGGCCAACTTGATGCTGTTGAGAGTCCACACCGATGCCGGCACGGTGGATGGCATGGAGGTCATCGGCCACGGTGAAACGTACTACATTCCCTCAGCAACGGCCGCTGTGATTCACGACTGGATGGCGCATCGTTTATTGGGCGCCGATGCGGCAGCGGTCGAGAGCCATTGGCGGTTCTTATATGATCGAGCCACCGCATTCGGCGGTACAGGTGCTGAGTTGCGTGCGCTATCAGCAATAGACCTTGCTCTCTGGGACATTCTAGGTCAACTCAGCCGCCAACCAGTCTGGAGACTGCTGGGTGGGCCAGTCCGAAATACCGTCCCCGTCTATAACAGTTGCGGCGGGCCCTTTTACGGCGCACAAGGCGGCGAAGGTCGCCCGGGTTGGCCCGGCCATGGTGACGCGGGGAAACCCGGTCCGCTGGAAGACAATTGGGCAAGCGTGAATGCAGCTGGCGATCTGGCCGAGGAACTGTTGGAATCTGGTTTTCGAGCCATGAAATTATGGGCCTTCGACGCAGTCTACCGTGAAGGCGGGGGACAACGTATCAGCGCCGACGACCTGCGCCGCGCCACGGCACCGTTTCGAGCTATTCGCGATCGCGTAGGCGACAAAATCGACGTAATGTTAGACGGGCACGGTTTCTTCTCGCTACCCGCGGCGTTGTCGATCAGCAAGGCGATGAAGGAGTTCGCACCACTTTGGATGGAAGACGTTTTGCGACCGGATAGCATCCAGGCGATGGCCGAGTTTAGACGCGCTGCCGGAGTCCCAATCGCAGTCAGCGAGATGTTGGTGACGCGAGAATTGTACCGTCAGGCTCTGGACGCGAACGCTGCCGATTATGTCATGATCGATCCGACGTGGGTCGGAGGAATCACGGAGAGCAAACGCATCGCTGAGCTGGCGCAGTTGTACAACGTTCCAGTTCTCATGCACGACTGTACTGGCCCATTAACACTTTTTGCTGGGCTGAACTTGGCCGCCGCTATCCCAGGTGTCACGTATCAGGAGTGTGTTCGAGCACATATTGCCACCTTGTATCCCCATTTGATCGATGTCGATGTCGCCATTGCCGATGGCGCGATCCCACTCAGCGAAAGGCCCGGACTGGGCGCGCGGTGGCAAGAAAGCCTCTTCAAAGATCCAGGGGCCGAATATCGGATAACCCGCGACGTGTGAGTAGTTTGGAGAGCGGTGACTTGTCACCGCTCTCTTGTCACCCCGACTCAACTTGTGTCGTATGTGAGTCTCGGAGCGGCGCTTGTCTCAAATTCCGAAGCGTTGGTCATTGCGACGAGGCGCGATGTGCACGATGAGGTAGCGAAGTTGTTTCTGCGTCTCGGAAGCGCAGGGGTTGCTGTCAGAATTACGGCCTCGCCTCGATTTCTAATTGGCGCCACTTCGATTGCACCTGCACTGACCCGACTGGACAATCGAATTGCACCAAAGGATTTGCCGACCGCCGCCCGTTCCGTTGCCATTCGACCGTTACCGTAAAGCACGGTTCGCAGAGATGTATATGGTTCGTCCACATCACGATGATAAGCACAGTCACCTTCAGCTCGCATCATCCGTGCTCACGCCCAGGGTTACGTTGACCCGACCAAGCAAAGGGGCGCCGTCGCTCTTACCCGACGCTCAGTCCAACATGAAAAAGGTGGTGAAATCCAAATTCCCACCGGAGAGAACGATCGCCACTCGCTGGCCGCGGAAGGTGTCGTTATTGGCGATCACGCAGGCTAGGGGCACAGCGGACGAGGGTTCGATCACCAGTTTGGCCTCCTCAATCATCTGCCGCGTGGCGGCCGCGATTTGCTCCTCGGTGGCGAGCAGAATGTCGTCCACCAAATCGCGGATAATCGGAAACGTCCAGTGACCGAGAGGTGTACGCAGCCCATCTGCAATCGTGTCGTACCTAGTCGGCATCTGGATGGAATCTGATTTCCAGCTCCGGTAGGCATCGTCCGCCCAGGCCGGTTCGGCGGCGATGATACGCAGTTCGGGTCTCAGTGACTTCAAGCTGACAAGGCAACCGGAGAGTAGACCGCCACCGCCCACCGGAATCACCACCGCGTCGATCTGCTCAAGCTGTTCATGGAGTTCCAATCCAACGGTACCGGCCCCACAGATCACTCGCGGGTCGTCGTAGGGGTGAATCGGCACAGCTCCCGTGTCAGCGGCGATTTGATCGGCAGTGGCTTGGCGAGATTTGGCATTCGGTTCACAGAAGACCGGTTCGACACCAAAGCGTCGCACAGCATCAATCTTGTTGACACGCGAATTGTGGGGCATCACGACGTGGGCCACGATGCCTCGTAACTGGGCCGCCCGTGAAAGGGCGGCCGCGTGATTTCCCGATGAGTGAGCCACGACGCCTCGTGCGGCCTCTTCGTCTGAAAGAGAGAAAACAGCATTGCAGGCACCTCGCGCCTTGAACGCGCCAACGTGCTGTAGATTCTCGCACTTGAATGCCAAATCGAGTCCCGTCGAATGATTGAGCCGCGAGCTCGAAACAACGGGTGTTCGTATGACGTAGTCGGCGATACGACGATGAGCTGATTGAACGGATTCCAGCGTGATCTCTGTTGTTCTATTCATCTACGAACGATTTATTCTCTTATTCTCGTTTGGTATTTTCCAATTGTCTTACCACACCCGGAAGCGGGGATCCGATCTGCGTGTTTACAGCGGAATAGTCTTCACCGAGTAGTTGCGCAACGGTTGCTGCGACTTGCGATTGAGTCACTTCCATATTTCGGCGGATTCCCAACGCCGGTGTATCGGGACCGAGAACTGCAATCCAAATATGATCCGATCCGGCTTGTAAAATGCCGTGGCTTTTCCAGCCCTCTCGATCATCTCCACGTCCGTGGTCGGTTGTAATAACCATCGATGTGCAATTGCGGTGAGATTCCAAACTCTGCGCCGTCTCCCAAAGATCCTGGATGATTCGATCGGACCGATTCGCCGCGTCCAGATACAAGTCATAGCGGCCATCATGCGCCCAGTCGTCGGTCTCTCCCAACGCGACGTAAAGTACTCGCGGCCGTTGAGTCTTGAGGTATTCCAATGCACCAGCGCTGGTGAACACATCGTAGCGTACACCTGGCCAGTACTTCGGCAACGTCCGTGCTAAATCGTTCCACTCGACTTCTCTCTGTTTGTCGGCAAAAAACTCAAGCTCTCGCCATCCGGCGTTGATGTAGATTCCACTTCGTTTGTCGTTGATGATATAAGGGAAGACGTCCCAGCTGGTGAACGCGGCCACTCGTCCTTTGTATTCCGGGCGCCGATGAAGCCACTCGAGCACGGTGACATTCTTGTTGTAACGTTTAGCGTTCGAGTTGATTTTGGAATCGGGAAATCCGCACAGGATCTCGCTGTATCCCGGATAGGAAAAGTAGCGACCATTGGTCACCCGCACGTGACAATCGACACTTATGTCGCCAAGGACTTGCCCATCTTTCGCGATCGTGCGCCAGAAATATGGAAGCAATTGCTCTCGACGTTCGGCATTATCGTCGGCCCAGAAGCTTCTCTTCAATGATTCGACATCGCGCACTCCACCCGTGGCCTTGGTCATCAAACGCTGGTCCGCACCTCCAAACAACTCTTGCCACCGCAATCCGTCCAAGGTGATCAGAATGAGATTCTTCGTGCGACGTTGCTCGCCCGTTGCGAAATCGACAGTCATGAATAGGCAAAACAGCTGGACTACCACCGCCGTAAACATGGTGCGAGTCACACATTGAGCTGAGGTGCGGTGTAAAGGGCAGCAGGAGAGTTTTTTCAAGATCCAATTCCTCGTACAGGCGAATCGCCGGTCGATGCGAAAACCAGACCGTGTATAGTCGTAAATTGAACGGTCGTAAGCAACCGATCAGGTAAATTGTATTTGCCCCTTGTCTGATTGCAGGTAGGCTAATGGTCGTTTGGTGGCCGTGAAGTGTCCCGGATTGGGGTTTTCGAGGAAGCAGGAGCATGTCATGCGTCGATACACGACGTTTTTTTGCTTGATCGGTGGC
>LWDU01040501.1_pt1 | contig 10356 bp, 8 predicted proteins | sample 727161 | NCBI WGS metagenome assembly LWDU01 (sample SAMN04566230, study PRJNA314399) | hydrothermal vent metagenome | isolation source: deep sea hydrothermal plume seawater | place: Mexico: Gulf of California, Guaymas Basin | collected 2004-07-11 | reverse complement strand
TCCGTGGGTTAGAGTTGGGGGTTGGCTGGAAGCCAACCCGTCCACCGGCCAACAACGTGCCGTGCAAATGGGAAATTCTCGATTGTCCACGCAGTTTCGAATCTGCGAAAAACACCACCGCTAGCGTGTGCCGGTTGAGTTCGGTCGCTGCAGAATCTCTCGTATGAACTCGGCAGCTCGCTGGGAGACCTTTCCAGCAGCACCGGCCACACTGTGGGGCGCACCTTTGATGACGACAAGTTCCGTTCTGACTCCGATATCCTTCAAGCGGGTATTCATTTTCTTCGCGTGTGCAAAGGGCACGATGGTGGAGACGACTTGCGGCGGGATCGAAGAGATCAGAGGAAGCCGATCAATCGGGTCCTTTGGAGAACTTGATCGAGACAGATGAAAAAACTCAACGAGAGGCCAAGCTTGAGTCTGCTATAGCCAAACTTAAAGACGATGATCGAGCCCTGATTCACCTCTACTATTTTGACGGTCGACCGTTGTCGGAAATCTCGCTGATCCTGGCGACAAGTCGCGACGCCCTAAAAATGCGGCTGATGAGAATTCGCCAGCGATTGGCCAAACATTTGGATTCTAAAAGTGCATGATGACAACGTGGTGCCCGAGGATCTTGCAGCTACCGAGACCGACTCGCGCGTCCGCGAACTATTGTTGTCTCTGCCTAGGTCTGCGACGCAGTTCGATTTTGAATCGCGGGTCTCGGCCAAGATTTGCCGCCGACAAAATGTTCGCCGCATGGTGATTGGTGTCGGATCGTTGATGATTTTGCTGTCGGGGTTTCTTTACAACAGCTATCGTAAAGTTCCGCGACAACCGGAATTTATTGTCCAAGACAAGACGACCGAATTGTCCGCCGATCCACGTGGAGAATTTGAACTGTTCGCGGTTGCCTATCACGGCTTATCATCGCCAGTGATTGAACTCGATACGCTCGATCGTGAATCGCAAGCGTGGTTCACTTTCGTTAGTTCACTTGACGAGACCACTGAACGTCAATGATGGAGAGGTAATGATTGCACCGATTCTGATCTGCTCGCTACTTTTTTCTGGGGCGCAACTCCCGCGCCCTGTTGTCCAGCGCACCGAACAGCGTGCACAGCAGCTTGAGCCATTGACGAAGACCCAGATTTCAAAATTACAGCAGACAGTGCGGCGCACTCAAGACCGCAATATCGAATTAAAGAAGGCGTTGGCGGAACGGCAGCAGCAGCTGATGAAAGAGTATTCTCAGTTCCAGCTGAACGATGTGGCGATCGCCAAGTTACACGTTGAGGTCATTGATTTGCAGCGTCGACTTTTGGAAAACTACCGCGATTTGCAGGTTGAGCTTCGTGAGACCGTCGGCGAGCAACGATTCGCTCAGCTGAAGATGCGAATTGACTTGATCCTCAAGAGTAACAAGAAGGTGCAGGTTCCCGCACCAACACCAAAATCAGTGCCACGCAAGTGACCGTAGAATATTTGTTGTAGAATCGATAGTTGTCCAACTGCGAAACTCAAATAAAGAAGAGCGTCCACAAGGAGAATGCACATGTCGCGATGTTGCTTGTTCGGTTTGACCATCCTGTTCCTCGCTGGACACAGCTCCGCACTGGCTGACGACCCGATATTTTCGGGTCCTCAAGTTGGTGAGATTTTGCCTGCGTTTAAAGCCAAGGGTGTCTTCGCGGGCCAAGCAGACAAGGAGTTGGATTTGGTCAAGCAGGCTGATGGGAAACCGATGGCATTGGTATTCGTACATGCAAAGACACGACCTGCTTTCGGTTTGACCAATAAGGTCATGCAGTACGCCTCCACTCGGTCCAAAGCGGGCCTCGTGTGCGGCGTTGTCTTTCTGACCGACGACGCCACCGCAATGACGACATGGATGCGTCGGGTGAAACAACACCTTCCCGAAGGCGTCACTCATGTCGTCTATGCTGACGGAGCGGAAGGTCCAGGCTCGTACGGCTTAAATCGAAACGTGACCCTAACGGTACTGGTCGCCAAGGGTGGGAAAGTGACGGCGAACTTTGCTTTGGTTCAGCCGAGCCTGGAAGCAGACGGACCAAAAATCCTCAAGGCCATTGTCGACGTTTCCGGGGGCGGAAAGGTACCGACGATCGCCGAGTTGGGTGGTGGACGATACGTGCGCCCAGCGCCAAACCGACCAAATGCAGGCCGTGGACAGAACGATCCGCAGTTGACCTCACTGTTGCGATCGGTGCTCAACAAGCAAGCAACTGAAGAGGAAGTTAAAGCCGCAGCGGCAAAGGTCGAAGAGTACGTAACCGACAAAGAGAACGCTCGGCGAGAACTCGGACGCATTTCCAACACAGTGGTCAATGGGGGCAAACTGTCGAACTACGGTACGGAAGTCGCTCAAGAGATCTTGCGCCAATGGGCGAAGAAGTACCCCAAACCCCGTCGGGCACCGAAGGCCGATCGGCCGAGAGGTGATCGCCAGGAAAAGGACAAAGAAGAAGACAGAAAGGGCGACAAGTCGGCCGAGTGAAATAATGTGTGGCACTGGCTAGGCCAGTGCTGCCCGTCCCAGCACACCACAAGATCGCTGACGGAGATGGAGCCAGTGGCACAAATTGCCAAGTTGTTGTATTTCGAGTGCCAGCCAGGGAGAAGCTCGTGCCAGCATTCGTGTTGTTGTTAACGGCGATAACGGCCGCGAACGGTGAGGCAACGGTCAATTTCGACAACCACGTGATTCCGGTTCTCACGAAAGCCGGCTGCAACACGGGGGCGTGTCACGGTGCAGCCGTCGGACGAGGGGGATTCCGGCTATCTCTGTACGGTGGCGACCCTGCCTTTGACTATCGTTCCATCGTGCTTGAATTGGAGGGCCGGCGAGTCAACCTTGCCCATCCCGATGAGAGTCTCATAGTGCTCAAGTCAACCGAATCGATCGACCATGGTGGCGGCTACATCCTAGAGAACGACGGCCCCGGCGCGGCGCGTTTGATCGACTGGATTCGGCAGGGAGCGTTACGCGTCGCAGAAAAACGCTTGGAACAATTTCAGGTCACGCCGCAATTGCATGTAGCCGAAGGTGTCGGCGCGACGCTTCAACTAAAAGCAACTGCGCGATTCAGTGATGGATCGGCCGTCGATGTAACGCGTTGGACAGTCTTTAAGCCCGAAGACGCATCGGCCGTCGAGGTCCATCCAGATAATGCCGTGGCAAAGCTACTGAGACGAGGACGACACATCGTCGTCGCTCGTTATCTCGATCACGTCGTACCGCTGGAACTGGTTGTACCATTGTCCGATACGACCGTTGACTTGTCGAAAGAGCCTCGAGCCAACTTTGTCGATCGGCATGTTTTGGACCTGCTTTCGACCTTAAGAGTTCCAGTATCGCCTTCCTCTGATGAGGCCACATTTTTAAGGCGAGTCACTCTCGACCTTACCGGACGGCTCCCTTCGACCGAAATCCAAAACAAGTATCTTGAATCTTCCAAGTCGACTGCCAACAAACGTCGCGAACTTGTCGATTCTCTTTTGAATTCCGACGAGTTCATTGAATACTGGACATTGCAGTTGGCGAGGCTGCTGCGAATTCGCTCGCAGCCACAAGACACTCAAGGAGCCTTGTCGTATCACCGCTGGGTAACCAAACAACTGACGGACCGCGTCCCCTACGACCAAATGGCGCGGGAGATGATCACAGCTCTCGGTGATACGCATGAAGTTGGTCCGGCGAATTTCCACCGGACCGCAGCGGGGCCACGCGAGCAGGCAGAATTCACCAGCGAACTGTTCATGGGAAACCGACTTCGCTGCGCCAATTGTCACAATCATCCGCTTGATCGTTGGACACAAGACGATTATCACGGCCTCTCGGCAATTTTCTCGAAACTGACCAGTGGCCGAGTCATCGAAGTCAATGCTCGCGGTGAAGTCATGCACCCGCGGACAGGCAAGGCCGCCGTCGCCCGGATTCCAGGAGAACGCTTCCTGGATGACGACAGCGACGGGCGACAGGCGCTCGCCACTTGGCTGACAGATCGAAACAACCCGTATTTCGCCAAAGCCATTGTCAACCGACTTTGGAAAGCGATGATGGGTCGCGGCCTCGTTGAGCCGACAGATGATTTGCGGGCCACCAATCCGGCGACCCATCCGGCCCTTCTCGCGGACCTAGCCGAGGACTTCGTGGAACACCGCTACGATTTGCGTCACACGTTGCGCCGTATCGCACTCAGTGCAGCGTACGAACGCACCGCGACACCGCTTCCCAAAAATCGTGGCGACGACCGGTACTATTCGCATGCAATGATTAGACCCCTCGAACCGGAAGTTCTAGCGGACGCGATAGCCGACGTCACGGGAATTTCCGATGAGTACGGAAACCAGCCTATAGGAACAAGGGCCGTTTCGCTGTTCGATCCCCAAATCGACTCGGAAGCGCTCGATATACTCGGCCGATGTTCCCGCGTTGATTCGTGCGAAATGGTCGCCGGAGCCGCTGGTGGCCTTACCGTCAAACTGCACATGTTCAACGGGCCGCTTTTGAACGGCAAAATCTCCAATTCAAAAGGACGACTAGCGCGACTCGTCGCTGACGGGAAAACTCCCGCTGAAATAGTGGACGAATTCTATCGCCGAGCGCTGGGGCGTCCGCTCGCGAAGCGGGAACGAGAGTTTTGGAACCGGCAATTTCACCAAGCCTCGACTTCCACCGCGGAACGGGAATTGCTGGAAGACTTCGTGTGGAGTCTACTCACTTGTCGTGAATTTGTGACGAATCACTGATACTATCGACGAATAAAAGCTCAAGACCAATCGTTAGGCGAGCAAGCGGAGAAAATTGCTCATGAAATCACTGGCACGTTTTACGGAGCGTTGTGATGGAATTAATCGCCGTGATCTTCTCCGAGTCGGCGGATTAACCGCGCTTGGATTTGGGATGGCGGACCTGTTTCGCTTGCAGCGGATGGCCACCGCCGAGAGCCTTCCGGCTGCGAATTCACCCAAGGCAAAGTCGTGCATCTTGATTTGGCTTGATGGTGGGCCGAGTCACCTTGAAACATTCGATCTCAAACCCGATGCACCAGCCGAAGTTCGTGGACCGCTCGGATCCACTGCGACCAAAATACCCGGCGTGCGAATTAGTGAATGTCTGCCAAGAACAGCCACGATTCTGGACAAGTTGGCCATTATCCGTTCGATGACATCGCCACTGGGTGAGCATAATTTCGGCACGCACTACATGATGACGGGCTACAAGCCGACGCCAGTGCTCGAGTATCCAACCGTCGGTGCCGTGCTGGCTCACAGGCGGACACAAGCCGGCGTACTGCCTCCCAACATCGCTGTACCGAACTTTAGTGTTGGTGGAGGTAGGTTGACCGGTGGTGGCTACTTACCATCGGAAACTCGACCATTTTCTGTTGGCGGTGACCCTGCCAAACCCAATTTCCAAGTCCGCGATCTCGATTTCTATAAGGGACTGGACCTGAAGCGACTCGACCGGCGGCGGCAGTTCGTGAACGCGTTGAATGAGTTTGACCGCAACGCCGACAAATTGGCTAAAACTAACTCGGACCCCGATTTACAACGCGCTTATCGATTGATTGCGTCACCGAAAGCAAAGAGTGCCTTCAATCTATCTGACGAGCCTGGAAAAACCAGACAACGGTATGGCCGTAAGTCGATCGGTCAATGCTGCCTGTTGGCGCGGCGACTCGTCGAACGGGGCGTCTCATTCGTGACCGTAAACAACAAGGGCTGGGATACGCACGACAATTTGTACACTCGGCTCAAGGAGGGTTACACGGGCGCACCGAAGCCTGGAGTCGGACTCATCCCCTCGTTGGACCTGGCGTTGAGTGCTTTGATTACCGACCTGGGTGATCGCGGCATGTTGGACGAAACGCTAATTGTCGTTATGGGAGAGTTTGGCCGAACGCCAAAACTGAATACGGCCGCGGGGCGTGATCATTGGCCTCGAGTGTTTAGCGCTGTATTGGCTGGCGGCGGAGTTCCTGGAGGACAGGTAGTGGGCAGTAGTGATTCCGTCGGCGAAGGTCCGCGGGATCGCCCAGTCACACCTGCCGATTTGACGGCAACGATTTACTCACTCTTGGGGATCGACCCGAAACTCGAGTTGCATACTAGCGACGGTCGTCCGGTTCGAGTGGCGCCCTACGAATCGGAAGTTGTGAAGGAGCTGGTGGGTTAGACGCACCACCGATTGAGCCATGAATGTTCGTCCACGTTGTCTCACGGCTCTCGCCCGTTTCACTGCCAGGCTGTTTATTGCCACGCTTGTCGCATTGGTCCATCTGGATGTGGCTGCTGTCGAGCCTTCCGTGACCGCGGTGGCGTTTACACCCGACGGAGAGTCCGTGGTCGTTGGTTCTCAGGCCGGCTTAACCGTGCTCAGTTGGCCGGAACTAAAACCCAAAAAGAAGATCGACACCCAAATAGTCAATATTCACGACTTGGCCTTTTCACCCAATGGCAATTCTCTTGCCGTGGCAGGTGGGGCGCCAGCCGAAGAAGGGTTGGTTGAAGTTTTCACTTGGAAGACGAGTAAGTCTTCCTACGTGTTGAAGGGCCACAAGGACTCGGTGCTCGCCATCGCTTGGCGAGGGGACCTCTCGATCGCAACTGCTAGTCTCGACCACGAGATTGCCGTCTGGGATGTAGGGACTCGCAAACCCACACACCGCCTCCGGGGGCACTCCCGCGGCGTGGCAACACTCAAGTTCCTACCCGATCAAAAAATGTTGGTCAGTGGAGGACTCGATCAGAATCTTCGAGTCTGGAACATCGCATCGGCCGAGATGGTCAAGACACTCAACAACCACACCCGAGAAGTCCATCAGCTGGCGGTGCGGCCCGGAACCAGCGGGCTGCCGATGATCGCTTCGGTCAGCGATGACCGCACCGTGCGAATTTGGCAACCAACGATTGGGCGAATGGTCCGATTCGCCCAACTGGATACTCAACCGCTGGCTGTCGACTGGTTGGCCGACGGTTCTTACATCGCCGTCGCGGCCACCGATGGCCACGTCCATTTAATCGATCCGAACACGGTGGAGATTGTCGCGGATCTTCCCGCGGTCGATGGTTGGGCGTATACACTGGCAGTGCACCCCAACGACGGAAGTCTGCTGGTTGGTGGACAGAATGGACAACTTCAACGGCTTGTTCTGCCGGTTCCGACTCCGTAGATCAGCTGCGGACGAATGCAACGTCAAACAGATTCCGGCCGAGGGCAATGCTTCAATTCAACGTTACTCGAGAGGCCAGCGGTGGTTACACTACGATTTGTCGCTGTTCTTGTTGTTCTAGATTGCACCATCGCGATAGGACAAGAAAACTCGCGGCTGTTCTCTGGGCCGCAGCCCGGCGAGGAGCTGCCAGCCCTCAAGGCCATTCTCGTCTACGGAAAACAGGCAGGAGAAAAGGTTGATCTAATTGAACGGGCAGCCGGACGGCCAACGCTGATTGTGATCGTCAACGGGTCGAATCGGCCGGCAGCCCGTTTGACCAGAATACTGATGAACTTCGCCGAAATGCATCAGGAGACACTTTTCGCCACGGTTGTCTACTTGGACAAGGACGTGTCGGCCGCCACACAACGATTGCAACGGGCGGTCAGCTGGTGGAAGGTCGCCGCACCCGTTGGGATCTCGCTCGACGGTGGCGAGGGCCCAGGCAGCTACGGCCTCAACCGCAACGTCAATCTGACGGTCTTGTTGGCCAACGAAGGCCGCGTGACCAATAACTTTGCCCTCGTCCAGCCAAGTGAGACCGATGCGGCTAAAATCCTGACACCTGTTGTCGAGCTTGTCGGTGGCCGTGTTCCCAGCAAGGCGGAGGTCTTTTTTCTGTCGACGCCGACTGCAAAGCCGGAAAACGCTCGTTGGCATACGGCTCCCAAAGATATCAAAATGCGAAAGTTGATCTGCGCTGCACTGGCGTCAAAAGACAATCAGGCTGCCCGCGTCAACGCCGCGGAACTTGAAAAGTATGTAGGAGAGAATAAAGATCGACAAGTCACCTTAGGCACTTTGGCCTCCCTCTTTCTAGAAAGACGAGGGCGAGTCGTTTTGGACGGATTGCCGATCGGTCTCCAGTTTCGCGATTGGCGAAGGAAGTATGCCCCGCCGGAAACAGAGAGTCGCTAGATGAACTTGACCACCATCAAAGATGCACGAATTATCAAAACGCTATCGAACGCCCCAACACAAGAATGGTTTTCCATGCTTCTCTCCCGGACTTCTCAAATCTCTCTATTTGCCTGCTTGATATCGCTTCTTCCAATCAATGCGATGGCGGCGACGGCGGATCGACCAAATATCCTCTGGATCTCTGTCGAGGACATGAGTGCCGACATAGGATGCTATGGCGATCCCTACGCAGACACGCCAAGAGTGGATCGTTTAGCTCGGCAGTCCGTACGTTTTACGCATGCGTTTGCAACCGCTCCGGTCTGTTCTCCAGTGAGGTCTTGCTTAATCACGGGCGTCTACGCCACTTCGCTGGGAACGCAACGGCTACGATCGGAGTTTGCCCTGCCGAAAGATTTTCGCGGCTTTCCTGAACTGCTCCGCCGAGCTGGTTACTTCACGACCAACAATGTAAAGACGGACTATAACATCCGCGATGAAGCGTCCTTTATTCGCGCGACGTGGGATCGCAATGGAACCACGGCACATTGGCGGCAACGAAAGCCGGGGCAACCCTTCTTTTCGGTTTTTAACTTGATGGTCACTCATCAGTCGCGGACAAGTGTCTGGCCGACTGAACGATTCGAGCGAGAGGTGGCCGCAAAACTCTCTGTGGAACGCCGGCATGACCCTTCGCTGGCTACCATCCCTCCCTACTTTCCGGACATTCCGTCGGTGCGAAAAACGCTGGCCCGATACTATGATTGCATTTCGGTGATGGACGACCAGGTAGGCGAGATCCTTGACCAGTTGCGTGAGGACGGCTTGTCCGACAACACGATTGTGTTCTTCTTCTCCGATCATGGACGTGGCCTGCCTCGAGGCAAGCGAGTACTCCACGACACGGGCTTACACGTTCCATTGATGGTTCATTTTCCCGAACGGTATCGGGCGTTGGCGCCATCTGCTCCTGGATCTACAACCAATCGCTTGGTCAGTTTCGTCGATTACGCTCCAAGCGTGCTGAGTCTAGCTGGGGTGGCTGTTCCATCGCACATGCAAGGCCAGCCGTTCCTTGGTGAAAAGACCATAAGGTCCGCAAGGAAATTCGTTGTCGGAGCACGCGATCGAGTCGATGAAGTGTTCGACGTCGCACGCAGTGTTCGAGACCATCGTTTTTTATACATCCGGAATTACATGCCACACTTGTCGTGGATGCCGCCAGAACGCTATTCCGACTCGTCAACCATGCGTCGAGATCTGAAGAGAATGCTGAAGGATGGATCGCTCAACGAAACACAGTTGACCTATTCCTCGCCCCGCCGATCCCGCGAAGAGCTATATGATACGAATGCCGATCCCCATCAGATCCGCAATCTGGCGACCACGGCTGAATACCAGACCATTCTCACCGAGATGAGAAAGCGGCTGGCCGATTGGCAGCGGACATCGGGTGACTTGGGATTCATGACCGAGCCGGACGTCAGTGTTCGCTTTGGAAATATGGCTCCGATCACTGCAGCGCGAACTCTAGACCGTCAGCTTCTGAATCGCATTGTCAGCACAGCCGAACTGGTCGGTGATCCGACGGCGGTTGACCAACAATTGAAACTGCTCACCGACCCAGATCGCGCCGTGCGTTATTGGGCGGCAATTGGACTTATTGCGTCGCCTCACAGGGCAGTGACAGTCACTGACAGCTTAAAAGGTGCCTTGGACGACGTTGCACCGGAGGTGAGCATCGAAGCCGCGACCGCCCTTTTACGGCTGGGCAATTCGGACCGAGCGCTGGGTGTGTTGACAAAACACTTGGAAAGTGACCCGGTCGAAGTCGTACTGCATGCGATGCGTAGTTTGGAGTTATTGGGTCCCGCCGCCAACCCCGCCACACGGGAAATACAACAGGTTCTTCAACGAGCGGCCAAAGAAGAGACGACCGCTGGTGCGCACGCTTGTTGGATGTTTGTTCGATTTAGCGCCGAAGCTGCTTTGTCCAACTGAGAGCGCGGCCTTCGATGCGGGGCATGCACGACGGCCCGCGAATGTGTGGCACTGATTCTGGCAGTGTTTTTTGAGCCGAACGCGCTAGCCTCGGGTCTTGCCAGATCACTCGATGCTAACGACAAGACCTGAGGCTATCGCGTTCGGCTCAAATCCACATTGATCAGAAAGGCACACCAGTCTTCCGTGACAGTTCGTCGAGTGTGGCGACAACGGCGGCAGACAAAGG
>LWDU01000437.1_pt1 | contig 10357 bp, 8 predicted proteins | sample 727161 | NCBI WGS metagenome assembly LWDU01 (sample SAMN04566230, study PRJNA314399) | hydrothermal vent metagenome | isolation source: deep sea hydrothermal plume seawater | place: Mexico: Gulf of California, Guaymas Basin | collected 2004-07-11 | reverse complement strand
TTGTGTTAGATTCGTCTGAAAGTTCACACAAATGGACGATAGACAATTCGCCAATAACTCGCGACAGTAATTTCCTGGCCGATGCTAACACCTGATTTTAAAGAGCTTTGCCGTCGGTTCAGTTTTTTGACCCTACGCCGACGTGTCAACCGAATGGCGGGCCTCCTCGGCCGAATATTTTAACCCAACGGCCTCACTGTTCCCATAACGGTCTCATTCGATTTGCAGGCATGACATGCGTCCAAACTCGACCCTGCGAAAACTTCCACTCGGGTCTAGCTTGTGCGTCGTTTCCGGTCCGCCGAGAACCACGTAACCACCGGGGTGCAGGAGTCTCCGAATGGTACGCAGGATTTTATGACGTGGGTCCTCGTCCATGTAGATCAGTACGTTTCGCAACAGAATCAGATCCATGCGGGGCAATTCAAGCGAGGGCTGAATGAGGTTGATTTCGCGAAACTCAACCATCTCTCGCAACCGAGCATCAATCTGCCAATGTGAAGCGTCACGGGTGAAGTATTGGTGCTTCAGGTGGGCAGGCAGGCCTCGATCGATTTCTATGTCCGTGAACCGACCGCTGCGCGCCCGACAAATGATCGGACGTGAAAAATCGCTGGCGAGCAGTTGAATTTTCCAGTCTCGCAGACTCAGCGCGAAATGTTCCCTCAGCAGCATGGCAATGCTGAACGGCTCCTGGCCGCTCGAACACGCCGCGCACCAGATCCGCAGTGATCGCTGATCGCGTCGAAGCTCCACAATTCGTGGGATCACATTTTCACGAATTTGTTCGAAATAGTGTGGGTCGCGAAAGAAGGAGGTCTCGTGAGTGACGAGCGATTCGGCAATCGCATCGTGGAGCCGGCAACCAGGTGTCGGCCGGATTCTGGTGATCAATTCGTCAATGGACCCAAGGGCTTCGCGGCGTAACAGAGCATCGAGACGCTGCACAACCAGATACTCTTTGCTGTCGTCGAGCATATTGCCCGTGCGTTCATGCAAAAGCGAGCGGATGTAGTCGAAGCTGTGAGGGCTCAGTGACATTGCTCAATCAATGGCTCGAAAATTTAATCTTGCTTCGCACGGTTTCTGAGAATCCGCCGCACGATTTCGGGGCCCAACTCGTCCAGTGGACGCATCGCATCCGCCAAGCCAGCCTTCGCGACCGATCCCGGCATCCCCCAGACCACGCTGGATTCTTCGTCCTGCACCAGGACCTGTCCGCCCGCCTCTTTGATGGCTCGACAGCCATCTCGTCCGTCTTTGCCCATTCCCGTCAGTACCACGGCCAACGAGGCAGCCCCATAAACGTCCGCAACAGACTTGAACAGCACATCGGCGGCTGGCTTACAGGAATTGACCGGCGGATCATCATTAAATGTGACGAAGACCTTTCTGCGAACCATATTAACTGCCATGTGTTTCTCTCCCGGTGCAATGCAACCTTCGCCCGGCTTGAGGACACCATCGTTTTCGCCTTCTCGCACAATCACATTGCCCTGCGAGGACAGACGGAAGGCTAGCCGCCGAATGAACGCCGCGGGCATGTGCTGGACAATGAGAATCGGAACGGGTAGATCCTCCGGAAGATGAGACAAAAGCATTGCTAGTGCATTCGGTCCGCCGGTCGAGGAGGCAATAACAATCACTTCCGCTTTTCGGGAACCTGCTGGCCGTGTTGCAATCGAGGTGTGAGCCGAAGCCGGTTTGTCAACTGGTGCTCTGATGCAAGGGGACTTCGCTGCGTCAGATGCAACGGGATCGGCAGTAGGTGCGGAACGTGTGCGGCCAACCGAAGCCGCGTATTTGGCAGCGTGCATTTTGATTTTAGGAATCAGAACTTTGCGAATCGCATGCTCCACGTCGTCCTGGCCGTCCGGTTTGGTCGCGTAGTCATTTGCTCCGAGCAACAGCGCATCAACCGTTGCACGGACTCCCGGATGAGTCAGCGTGCTGAACATGATAACGGGAAGACGAGCGTAGTTCTTTCGCAGTTCTTCCAGTGTTTCCAGCCCGTTCATTTCGGGCATTTCGATGTCCAGCAAAACGACATCGGGGTCGACCTGGCCGAGCTTTGACAGCGCCAGTCGGCCATTGGCCGCCGTGGCCACCACATTGAGTTCCGGATCTTCCGACAGCAACCGCGTCAGAACACGGCGAATAAAGGCCGAATCATCGACGACAAGCAGGCGGATTGTTTTCATTTCGTCAGGCTTTTGCGGCGAGTTGTGGATTGTCGACGGTCAGGTCTGGCCCTGCCCCGCCTTGGCCACCACGTAGTCAGCGATTTGTTGAGTGTCGAGAACTCGGATCAGGCCATCGTCGAGTTTATAGGTACCACGGATCAGATCAACTGCAACACCACGCAATGTCTCCGGTGCAGGTTCAAAATCGGACTCACTCACGCTCAGCACATCTCCGATTTCGTCCGCCAGAAAACTCATGGGTTCGTCGCGAGTCCGAACGATGATATTGGCCGGCGGCCGATCGCCGATGTATTTTGGCAAATCAAGGCATTGTCGCAGGTCCACCACGGTCACGATCTGGCCGCGCAGATTGATCAGTCCGTGGATCATTGACGAGGCGAGTGGCACACGGGTGATGCGCTGGTCCCGCAGGCCCTCCTGAACATCGCCCACGTCGACGCCGAACAGCATGCCGTCCAGCAGGAAGCTGCAGAACTGACGGTTTTCACTCGGGGACATGATGACCGTCTCCGGAGGGTTCGCTACGAAACTCCAGGACAAGCTGTTGCAGGTCGCTCGCCATGATTGTGCCTTCCGCAGCGGCCTGCTGAGTGTTGGCCGCGCCTTTCGCCGTGTCCTGAGCGGCCAGGGCGACGGAGGTGATGTTCAGTGAGATCTCTCGGATTCCGTTTGCCGAGTCGGTTACGTTTTCGCTGATCTGCCTGGTCGTCACGGTTTGCTCTTCAACGGCGCTGGCAATCGAATTCTGATAGTCGTTGATTTGAGAGATAATCTGGCCGATCTTACGAATTCCGTCAACTGCTGCGTTGGCATCGTGCTGAATTGTGTCGATGCGGCGACTGATGTCTTCGGTTGCATTGGCGGTTTCCCGCGACAATTCTTTGACCGCGTTGGCCACGACGGCGAACCCCTTGCCGGCTTCACCTGCGCGGGCGGCTTCGATGGTGGCGTTCAAGGCCAGCAGATTCGTCTGCTCAGCAATAGATGTAATGACCTTGATCACGTCGCCAATTTCTGCGCTGCTTTCCCCGAGTTTTCCGACTTTCCTATTGGTTTCGTCGGCGACCTGCACGGCTTCGGCGGCCACACGTGCGGCTTCGCTGGCGGCGGTCGCAATTTCGCGGATACTGACCCCCAGTTCTTCAACGCCAGTCGCTACCGTCTGTGAATTGTGGCTGACCTGTTCGGCGGCTCCCGAGACTACGTTGGCCTGCGTTGACGTTTCTTCGGCATTAGCACTCATCTGCTGACTGGCTTCCATCTGCCCTTCGGCCGCCTGCTGTAGCGCATCCGCGTTCTGCCGCAGGGTATGAATCGCAAGCTGCATACCGGAGGACGCCTGATTAATTCCCGTCGCGATCTCTCCCATCTCGCCGCCCGCGTCAAGCCGCAGTTCATAACCGAGATCCTTGCTCGCCAGCTTGCTGAGTCCCATCAGGCATTGTCCCAGCGGTACAGTAATGCTGCGCGCAACAACGCCACTCAGGGCAACCGACGCCAACAAGGCAAGCAGAGTAAATACAAGCGCCCAAACCCGGTTCGTCTTGTAGTGACCAATCCGGATGTTAAGCAGGTTGTCGAGTTCGTCGGCCGCGACGTCCCAAAGGTTGAAACTGGATGCAATCGCCTGGTCGGCCGCGGATTCGAATTCCTCCGGTGAAATTTCGTTTGGCGTCCGGCTACCGATGGTGTTCAGGATCCCCAGAAATTTCTGCGTATCCTGTTTGTACACATTCAGTGCCTGCTCAACTTTGCCGAAAGATTCGCTTTCGCCATAGAAGTTGGGATCCTCGTTGATGGCGGTGAGAGCACTGGCCAGAATACGGTCGAAATCGGATTGCTTGAGGAGACTGGCATAGACCGACAGCTTGAGTGAGTCGTCCTGCGCGACCTGTTCCTGTCTCAGGATGCTGATGCCGTCCTGGCGGATGTCGGCCAGCCTGTCCTGCGTTTGCGGCAGCGACAGTAGCGTGATGTCCATCAGGTAGTAGCTATCGAGATCCGGATCGAGAATCAGGTTTGAGGTATCTCCCGCATGCGAGATCATCGTGCGCACGGTGTCCCGGAGTTGCCTGTGCCGCTGATCACTGGCGGCAGATGACAGGGACAGCAGCTCCTGTTTCAGTCTTTCCCACTGGGCGGCAAGATCGTTTGTGTTGGCCGACTGGCGTTTGCGTTTTGCCAGACCTTCTTCCGTAAATTGCAGATCGACGCCGTGCTGCCGATCAGCGGCCTGCAGACGCCTCAACGCCTGGTCAATGCTCGCCTGTAGGGAATAAACGGCGTCATCCTCGACGTCCTCGCCCGACAACCGACGGTCCGCCAGCAACTGATGCCGTGCCAGACCATCGAGCAAATTTTCGAGGGGCCGCTGATAGGCGTTGCCGTACAGTTCAAATTCCGCGAACCGAATGTCGTAGTTGATGCCTGCGATCGCAAAGTACAGGAGCACGGCGATCGGCAGAGAAAAACTCAGGCTGATCAGAATCAACTTGTGCGGGATGCGAAGCGGATTTAACAAACGGGAAATCGTACTGTTCATGATGCCGGTTTTCGGTTGATTTCGGGAACACCTCCTGCGTCAATTCTCCTGTGAAGCCTCAGCGCCGACAGTTGTCGGTAAAAAGAGACCGGCGATCCGGATAAGCCTGTCAGGATCGATCATGTCAGTCACCCGGTCCTGCACAATCGCCGTACCGGTAATTGGTGAGTTTCCATCAGCGGATCGTTCGATGCCGGATGGAGTGTCAGTTATGTCGAGGACCCGATCCACGACAATACCCACATGACGGTCACCGGCCGTATGCACGACAACATACAGCGAATCCGAGTCGTTTGTTTCTGATTCGTCCATTAGGAAATGCGACAGCCGGATCAGCGGCATAATGCCGCCTCGATACTGAACGACCTCTTCATCGACCGAATATTCGATATCAGCCCGCGCTACGTGTTCGACGCAGGTCAGACTGCGAATGGAGATTCCAATGCGGCGGTTCAAACCAACCTCGCAGATCAATAGTCGTTCCACAACGACGAGAGTCTCGTCCGCCATTGACTCCGGTTCACCGATCACCTCCTGTTCATCGCGAGTGAACAAGCCCGCTCGGCGTCCCAGTCCGAGTACGTCCAGGATCAGCGAGACGCTGCCGTCACCCATGATCGTGGAACCCGTATAGATCCCGATTGTCTCCAGAGCCACACCCAGAGGCTTGACGACAATTTCCTGAGTCCCGATGATCCGGTCGACCATTAACGCGAAGTGCCGTTCACCTGCACGGAGCACAATGAGATGCGAGGCGGCAGCACCGGACTCGTCCATCGTTTTTTCCGGTCGTTCGACTTCAAGCAGATTTCCAAGCTCAACTAGCGGCAGCAGCTTTCCGCGCAGACGATAAACAAACGCGTCGTGAATGCGTTCTACATTACTGGCAAACGTCACTGAATCCGGACGCAGCAGTTCGACCACGTTTGCCTGTGGAATGGTATAGTGGTCACCGGATCTGGTCACGACCAACGCCGGAATGATTGCCAGCGTAAGGGGAACCGTGATCCGTACGACTGTGCCCTGACCCAACGTGCTTTTCAGACTCACCACGCCACCGAGTTGTTCGATGTTCGTCTTCACGACGTCCATACCCACACCTCGGCCGGAAACGTTGCTAACCTGGTCTGCCGTCGAGAAACCCGGCAGAAAGATCGACTGCTGGAGTTCGTCGGCGCTCATCACCAGCGACTCCTCACTGCTGATGAAGCCGAGCTGGATCGCGCGGTGTTTGATCTTGTCCATATCCAGACCTGATCCATCGTCGTCAATTTCGATGATCACCTGCCCGCCTTCATGAAACGCCCGCAGTGTTAGGCGGCCTTCCTCCGGCTTGCCGCTCAGACGCCGCGAGTTGGGGCTTTCGATGCCGTGATCGATGGCGTTTCGCACCAGATGCAACATCGGGTCAGTGAGACCCTCGATGAGTGACTTGTCGAGCTCCGTCTCGGTGCCTTCAATTTCGAGACGAACTTTCTTGGCGCATTGACGCGAGACATCCCGCGTGATGCGCGGCATTCGCTGCCACATTCCGCCAATGGGATGCATTCGCGTTCGCATGATCCCGTCCTGAAGTTCCGACGTGATCTGATTGAGCCGTTGTGTCGTGTTGAGGATATCCGGATCCTGCTGACCAGACGTCACCTGCAGGATGCGGTTACGTGTCAGGACCAGTTCGCCGACAAGATTCATCAACCGGTTCAGCAAATCGACTTCAACGCGGACGCTTGAGGCAGATGAGCCGGAACCTGATATCTTACTGTCGCTCTTTGGTGGACTTGTCTCAAGTGGCGGCTTTGGTGGTTTCGTTAGGCGTTCGACCAGTGGTGGCTCTGGCTCCGGTGCCTGTTGCACCGAGTGATAACCCCCGTTCTTCGAATCATCCATCGCGGTGATGTCGTCTCGAGAAAAGCCGGATGCCTCCGAATCCGACTGTGCAAATTCTCCTGTCTCATCTGGTGCGTGGTCAGCAGGAGCCATGACCGTAATCGTGTCGTCGCTGCACGACTCGTCAGACGCCTGGAATTCGGAAATCTCCCGCGACTTTTCTTCGGTCGGTTCTGCCAGCACCTTCGTTTCTGACTTCGTGTCCGCAGCGCCGAGTTGCTGCTTGAGTTCGACGAACGAATTATCACCTTCGGCGCCGGATTCTTCGATCGATGCCAGAAGCTCGCGAATTGCATCAATGAGCCGGAAAAGAGAATTTGAGAGAGCGGGACTCAGTGTGATTTCGCCATTGCGGATCCGGCCGAGCAGGTGTTCGCCAGAATGGGAAATGTCGCGAAGCGTTGAGAATTCAAGAAAGCCTGCGCTGCCTTTGATCGTATGTAGAATGCGAAAAATGCTGCCCAGCCGGTCGGCGTCCTGCGGATCTTCCTCAAGCGCAACCAAGTCGTTCTCGAGTTGCCCGAGTCCTTCTTTGGTTTCGATCAGAAAATCGTTGACGAAGTCGTCCAGTTCGCCCATCTCAGCCGTCAGTACGCTTTGTTAGATTAAGAAACATGCGAAATATAGGAAGGATACCACTGTATCTGAGGTTTCTGGCAGTCACCAGCAGCAATACGCAGATCGTCTTGAGAATGAGTCCCTCGAGATCAATCCTGGTGTGCTTCAGCCGGAAGACTGCTGCAATCGTCGTGAACGGACCCATCCACGGGTTGGGTCGCCTGCTATCCGAACAACCGAATCAAAATATTCCGCACGAGTTGCGGGTCGAACGACTTGTTGCAGATCGCTGAAACGCCGAGTTGATACACCTCGGCCAGTTTTATCGGGTCGTATTCGGTGGTGACCATGACGATCGTAACCGCGCGCTGGTCGCTTTCGTTTCGAATGTGGCGAATTAGTTCATTCCCGTCCATTTGAGGCATGTTGTAGTCGGTGACGACCAGATCAAAGTGTCTTTCTGCCAGTGCTTCGACAGCTTCGGTGCCGTCGGTGCAAACGGTGAACGATTCGAATCCAAGTTGCGAAAGCACTTCCAGCATACGGCGCCTCCAAACGGCACTATCGTCCACGACCATCACTTCCATGTTTTCAAAGCCGGCCAGTCGTGGTTCCGGTCGTTCAGCCTTGATCGCATTCTCGACGGCCTGCTGCAGTCCCGCTACATCAAACGGCTTGGTAAGCACCTCGATGGCCGCCAACTGCGACAACCTCTCCTGAGCGTCCGAAGTCAATTCGCTGCTGCACATTAGAATGACGGCGGCGTGTGACCAGCGAATTTCCTCGCGTATCCGCCGCGCCATTTCCACTCCGGTCATATCTGGTAGTTCCGCAGTAGCAATGATCAAGTCAGACGGCATACGGTCGAGTTCCTCCAGAGTTTCTGTACCAGTCGAGTGAAGATGTACATCGTCGATGCCCAGTACGTTCAGGTACTTCTGAATAACACGAGATTGCATTCGCGAGTTTTCGATCACGAACGCCGTCAGGTCAGCCCAGTTCGTCTCAGAGGTCGGCGCCGCAAGTTTCTCCAGTTCAGCGACGACTTCGTCCATGGACTGAAAACGTTCGTTCGCATTAATTGCGGTCATTCTCTCATAGATCTTCTCCAGCATTTCCGGCACGTCGTCCCGGATCTCGGAAATACTCGGTCTCGGTTGACTCTGGTGTGCCATCAGCCGAGTGATGGATGAACCAACCGCGAACATCCCTTTGCCGGTCATTAGAAAGAACAAAGTGCACCCGAGACTGTAAATGTCGGCACGTTCGTCAACTGAACTCGAATCCATGGCCTGTTCAGGCGGCATGTAGTCCACGGTTCCCGACATCGTACCAGCGACCGAAAGACCATCATCAAGATTCTCGCCCGTGGCCGTTTCCTTGAGTTGTGCCAAACCCAAGTCGGCGACGCGTATCACGCCGCCAGCGTCGCGCATCAGGTTCGCCGGTTTGATGTCGCGATGAATTACTCCCTGACTGTGGGCGTAAGACAGTCCTCGTGCGGATTGCAGAATGCAGTCGATGGCTGCACTGGTACGCAGCGGCCCCTGTTTCTTTACAATCTGCCCAAGGTCACTGCCGTCCACGAACTCCATAACCAGAAAATGTCCAAGTTCGCATTCATCGGCATCGTACGCGGCAATAATGTTCTGATGATTGAGACGAGCGGCCGCATGCACCTCACGTTTAAACCGGCCAATCGCCGAATCCGACCCCTTGTCCTGCAGTTTCAGCGTCTTGATCGCAACGACACGTTGCATGCGTCGGTGCAACGCCTTGAACACGGTTCCCATGCCCCCTTCACCGATTAGGTTCTGGAGGATGTAGTTACCCATGGTGAGTTCGAATCCATTACCACTTAGAATCCGTCCCGACTGCCAGGGTGTGATCCGACTGTCGGCGGTGAGTTGTTCCAGCAGCGCGTTACCGTCAGGTTCTTCACCGGCGCTCCGCAATGACTCAAGGGTTTCGCGGATGACCGTGTCCCGCTCGAGCCCGGTTCTGGTCAAGCAATCAATAATCTGATCAAGTGCCATGGTCATGCGTGAGCTCTTCCTGTTTTTGCAGCCCGACTGTGAATCAAAGATGGCCAACACGGGCAATCCATGGCGTGAGGTGAATGCCTGGTCGTCAGCCTTGGAGGCTGAACCACCACGGGCAGCGAACTGCCGAGAATTATTGCGTTATAAGCAGACGGCAAGTTGTCAATCCAAAAAACTTAAGAGCTGAGACCTTCCAACGCGGGGAAAACGACGGGGATTTCTGCAGCCAAACTTCGCCATTTTGACATCTGTGAATTCAAAATACCATTCGACTGTCAACGCGTCGGTTCATAAAACGCCGGCCGCCGTGCGATTCCCGATCGTTGCTCAGATGAATCGTCGGGACCACTCTGGATGTTTCGTTTTCGAAATGTCTCTGTTTGAATTTCGAGTGGGCTTCACATCACCAGAACCCATAGTGTCAAGAAACTACGCCGAACTCAAAACGCCATGAAACACGGGACTTTTGGTTCTCCAGAGTCTCGCATCTCAGCCGCTTGATTTCACCTCTCGGCACCGGAAACTGATCGATTTTGGCGCCGAACATGCTCTTCCTGCTCCAGACTTGGCACATCCTGCTCGCTGCACTCTGCGGCATGGTCAATGAGCGACAGCAGCAGATCATCCGGTTCCAGAACGCACAGATCGAGGCTTTGCTCAAGAAGCTCGGAAAGAAGCGTCTGCTGCTGGATGACGACCAGCGTCGCTTACTCGCGGTCAAGGCTCACGCCATCGGTCGCAAGGCTCTGCTGGAACTGACGACCATCTTTACGCCAGACACGATTCTCCGCTGGCATCGGCAACTGGTCGCAAAGAAGTTCGACTCCAGCGACAAACGCCAACCTGGTCGACCACGCATTCGCCAGGAAGTCGTGGATGCTAGGTGCAAACGGTGGGGAGGACACGCTGCGGGTGTGTCCCCAGGTGGATTACTTGACAGGCAACGGCCGTCTCGATGTACTGCTGAGAGTCGCCACCGCTGCCACCACACCGATCGCAATTCGTCAGGCGTCACAGCGAGGTCGTACGAACTTGCAATTGGAGCTAAGTGAAGTTGTAGGCACGATAGCATCGAAGACCATAGAGGGAATCGGAACTTGAGCAGATATAGTCATAGGATTTCC
>LWDU01041482.1_pt1 | contig 10359 bp, 8 predicted proteins | sample 727161 | NCBI WGS metagenome assembly LWDU01 (sample SAMN04566230, study PRJNA314399) | hydrothermal vent metagenome | isolation source: deep sea hydrothermal plume seawater | place: Mexico: Gulf of California, Guaymas Basin | collected 2004-07-11 | reverse complement strand
TGTCCTCGGGCACGAACGACAACGCACGGGCCACGTTGGGCCCGGACCAACCGTCGACGGCCCACGGCACGAAGGCCCCCTCCTGGCCGAGACCGTCTGGAACGACGCGGGAGGGTTCGCCCGTCCCGGGAACCGGCAGGTCCTGGCGTGGCCTGCCCAGCAGATCGCAGAGCATGTCGATGGGGACCGTCTGGACGACCAGGGCGACCGTCTCGACGTAGTGGCCCACGTCCATCCGTTCGATCGCAGCGGTGGCCCAGTCCCGGGTTATACGCCCTGCGTCGACAGACAGACGCCGGACGACCTCATGGATCAATGGGGACAGGCCGTCGGGGCCGACAGCGTCAGAGAGCCCGGCGATGTCGGGGGCGGTCTCACCGAGGGGAAGCCTCAGCGACCTTCGGGTCGCCGCCACGATTGCCACCCGTTCGGTGGCCGTCCACCAGGTACCTGCGACTGCAAGCCCCTCCCATACGGCCTCGAAGGCAGAGAGGATCGCCGGATCGACCGGTCGTGGAAACGTATCGGCAGCGAACTCAGCCACCGCCGCACGGTAGTTGCTCCACCGCCCCGGAACCGTCTCCGGTCGCCGGGCACGGGGATCGCGGCCTGAAGGCCCGCAGGATCATTCGGGGGACTCAGATACCGGGTCCTCCCGCCTGCAGCCTGGTCGTGAGCGCACGGGGGCCAACGACCACCAGCCTCGACACCGCCCGGCTCATTCCCACGTAGAGAATGTGGTCGCCGAGGTCGTCGTCGGCGGTCACGACGATCACGGCGTCACGCTCCAGGCCCTTCATGCGGTGGATCGTCTCGCAGACGATGTCCCCGTCGTGGCGGTCCTCCCAGGCTGCGCAGGCGAAACCGCCGGGCGACTCAGCCCGGATCCGGTCCCTCAGCGCCGTGTGGCCCGTGAGCACGAGGATGTTGGCCGGATCGATCTGGAACTCCACCACCAGTTCCTCCAGCATCTCACCCACCTTCGCGACGGCGTGCGCCGGCTGGCTGGTCACGAAGATCACGCGCTCCCCCTCAGGTGCCCCCGGGGCGGCCGGTGCACCCCCCAGGCGTCGCAGGAGGTTGGCGATCTGGTGGGTGTTGCGACAGTTCACCAGGAGCTCCGCCCTGACGAGATCAGGGGCAGCCGTCGGGATCTGGAAGCCCCTGTCGTACACCCCCTGATGGGGATCGGTGACCATGAGGATCCGACCAGGACCCTCATCGTGCAACAGGCGTTCGAGCACCTCCAGCCATGCCGGAGCGAAGTCCTGCGCCTCGTCGATGACAATCGTGTCGAACCGCACCACCACGTCATCGATGTTGTCAAGGACGTGGCTGAATGGAACCGTGTCCCACCATTCGCTGCCGGCACCTTGCGGCACGTCCAGGGGCGGGAGGCCCTCGAGGGCCAGGAGCGTCTTCTGGACGGGTCCGACCGAGAGCAGGTCGTGTTCGGGAACGGCTTCGGCAAGGACCTCGGCCATCGGTTCGTTGAAGCACGTCAGGAAGGTTCGCTCGCCACGGTCCATTGCGCGTTCAGCCCAAGCGGTCGCAAGGCGTGTCTTGCCGCTACCGGCCGGTCCGGAAACGACCACACGCCGGTTGAGGTCCAGCGTGGCGAGCGCCCTCGTCTGGTCGGCTGTGATCCGGTGGAGCGTCACCCGGGCCTGTCTGGCCTGGGCCTGCGGATCCCATCGAAAATCCAGGGTCGGCCTCAGGAAGGCAACGATGGCTTCGATCTCGTCTGCAGCGAGGGAACGATTCTGGGCGCTTGTCTCCATCAGTTCCCAGAGGCGATCCTCCATACGGCCCTTCGCATCAGCGAGGTCGCCGGCGAAGAAGAGCTGCGCTGCGACGACCCCCGGTGGTAGCCGATCGGCGAGATCCTCGAAATCGCGCAGGTCGGGTAGGGCCACAGCGCTCTGTACGTGGATGCCGCCAAGCAGTGGCGAATGCCTACGAAGCTGGTCCCGGAGGGTAAAGGCAGCGTCGTGGGCCTGGCGAGGTGGTGAAGGACCGACGATCTGGCCTCGCCGGTTCCGCCCTTCACCTCGATCGCAGCGATCCCCTGAAGCTCGTTGATCAGGAGGACGTCTATCTCGTGGGTCCGATCCTTTTCGATCAGGTTGATCTCAGGGATTATCAGCCAACTGTCCTTGAGCGTCGACTGGAACGTCCGGATCACCCGTCGCTCCGACGCCGGCAACTTGTCGAGCGGAATGTCCTCGGGTATCAGCAGCCCCATGGTCGGACACTATTGGAGCTCGGGGACCGGGGAGGATCGACGGCCACCGTGACGGTCAGGTCCGGCGCTGCATCCTGTTCGCCAGGACGTTGGCGAACAGCCTTGCCGAGGTGGCCGCCGATTCGACCTGACCGAGGGTCAGGTCGGCGGACATATCAGCCATCTCCTCCGAGAACACCACGCCCTTCTCGGAGGCGTAGTCGGCGGCGGACATGTTGTGGCGCTCGTTTCGCAACTCGGTCCGCTGCAGGTAGTAGTGCGAGATCATGTGGAAGACCTCTCCCTTACCGAACTCGAACACCACGGCGATGGCGGACTCCCCGTACTTCTCGCCCAGGTCACGGGACCTGATCAGCACCCGGACCCGCTCGGGGTCGAGCACACAGATCGGGTACGAGGAACCTTCGAGCCACCACTGCGGGTCGTCGTCGCCATCCAGTACGCCCCGGAGGTAGGGGCTGTCTGTGTCGACCACCTCGATAGGCACGACATCGTCACCGGTGGGACGGTCGTTGTACTCGATTAGGCCGGGGAATGCCGGCTCCACGACGTTGCGCAGCGCCCAGTCGGTGGTGAACAGGCAGCCGCCTGCGGCTACGAAGTCCCTCACCTTGATTATCCCAGCCGGTGTCAGGGTCCCGGGACAGTTGACGACCAGGAGTTGTTCGGGCCTGAGGGTGATCCGGTCGAGCAACTCCGGCTCAACGGTGCTGTACGGAACCTCGAGGGCCTGTAGAACCCGCTCGACGTGGTCGTAGCAACCCGAGACCATGACGATGTCGGAGGCCTCCACGGCGGCGAGGGCCGCAGCGTCGAGGGGAGCCTCGCGGGCCATGCGGTCCATGGCGATGCTGGCACCGCTCATGTAGGACCTCATGGTGTCGTTCGGCCTCTCGTTCGAGTTGGAGGAGTCCTGGAGAAAAACGTTGGAGACGCTCATTTCGTTGCCTTTCATTCGGGGTAGTGCTCGGGGATCGTCGTGTGGCTGGTGGTTACCGACCGGCTGTGACCACCGGCCCGCCGGCGAGACGGCTGTAACGGCTGGCGAAAGCCCGCACCGTGTGCAGGTGCAGGTCGACGAGCTCGTCCATCGAGATCCAGTCCGTGTAGCCGCCAGCCAGGACGAACACGGCCGGTACATGGTTCTGGGCGCACCATGCAGCCACCAGACGCTCCCGCTGGGCCAGGCCTTCCGCCGAGACGGTCGGGTGGGGATCCATTCCGGCGTTGTAGATGACGAGGCCCGCATCGGCCGGAATCCGACCGAGGTAGCCGGATACGAGCCGCAGGTACTCCTCGTCGCTGTCAGGGTGGAGGACCGTGAGATCGTCATCGCCGACGGGGCGGTAGGAGTCGAATGAACTGACGCTGAGATCGAGGTGCAGTATGCGCTGGTCGTCACCGACCAGTTCGTTGGTGCCTCCGCCGCAATGGGCGTCAAGGTCCAGGATCACGACCGTGCCGGGCACCAGTTCCGTGGCGCGCCTGGCGGCCATGGCGAGCCCGTTCACCGTGCAGTAGCCCGCCCCGGCAGCACGCCTGGCGTGGTGGAGGCCCGACGACAGGCTGCCGCTGAGGCCACCGGTTGCAAGCGCCTCGTCCACTGCAGCCAGCACGCCGGCGGTGGAGTTGACGGCCATCTCCCAGATGCCCTCGTCCCAGGTGAAGCCCTGGCTCGCAGCCAGATCAGATGGTTCGCCGGTCCTCAATGCCTCCACGTAGGCGTGGTCATGTGTCGTCTCGATCAACTCCTCGGCCAGGCCCACGAAGTCGACCGGGTCGACCAGTTCGCAGCCTGATACCGAGCCGTCATCGATAGCCGTGGCGATATCGCCGCTCTTACGGGTCGTTTCGAACGCGTAGGCCGGAGCCGTGTACGCCTCGTTGTAGAAAACCTTCATCTGGACTCCTCGATCTCGTTGCTGTCGTCATCGTCGTTGTCGGGTATGGCACCCAGGCCGATCGCCACCCCCTGGGAGATGCACCCGAGGATCGCCCCGATCAGCTTCTGGCCTCTGTCTGCGTCGATCCCCGCCTGCTCGACGTCGAAGACCTCACAGATCGCCTCGGCGAACTGGTCGACCACGATCATCCCGATCTTCTCGTCGGGGTCGAGCTGGAGCTCGGCCGGCATGTTGTCGAAGCCGATGGCGTCACCGGCACGCAGGTCGTACCACTGGTCCACCAGGCGGATGACCCGCTGGTGGGCGTACTCGATGAGGATCTGCTCTCTCGGCAGGCCCTCGAGCTCGGCGTCCCAGTCGATGTCGGTCGGGTCGGGCAACTGCAGGTCGTTGGGCTGGTCTGTCATCAGGCGGCCACCTCGACGACATGGTCTGCTGAGACACGCCGTATCCGGCTGATGATCCAACGGACGTCGACGTCGTTGTCCCTGTGCCAGGCCCAGACACGCGACTCGGCATCACCTTGGAAGGCCTCTGCCCAGCCACTGCGGTCGGCGAACCATCGGACCGCACTGTCGGCATACAGGATCGCCGCTATCGGGCGGGCGTCGCGGATGGCGTCAAGACCCTCCTCGATGCCGTGGCCGAGTTGCAGCAAAGCTGCGAAGGCCATCGACGGTGCCCTGTTGACACCCATGTGGCAGTGCACCACGACCCTGGCCCCGGGGTCCGCCAATGCCGCGGTGATGGCTGCGACACCCTCGTCGAACCAGGAGAAGTCCTGGTCGCCGCCGGCATCGTGCGTACCGAGCCACGTGTAGTCGATCTGGGGCGCAAACCGGGCGACATCGGTGGTGTCGTTGGCCTCGCCGCGAAGGTCGACGATGTGGGTGATGCCGGCCATCACCCAGTCGCCGAGCACCCGGTGGAATCCGTCAGGATCCGACTGCAGGTGCGGAAGGTCGCCACAGACGAAAAGGCGGTCGGTCACCTCGCACAGGCGCCGCCACCAGCCGGCGGGCTGGATCTCGGTGGTCGGGATGTCGTTCATGGTTGCTCTCTCTGGTACTCGTACAACGGTTAGTTCACCCATAACAATAATGAAGGGGTGTGACAGTGGCCAAGAGATGCCTGCAACCACGGGAAATCTGGGCCCGGTGAGACCGATCTGCGAGCGGTGCGGCCGTGGTGTCGGACCCCTGCTGCCTCTCGGCCTCTTCGGCGAAGGCACACAGCGTCGAGATGAGCTTCATGTCATCGACGTTCCTGGCCCTGCTGGCCAGCAGGTCATTGGTGCAGATCAGGAAGGCCAGGCAACGGGCACGGCTCAACGCCACATTCAGACGGTTCCGGGAGAAGAGGAAGTCCGACCCCCGCGACACCAGGCTGGCATCGGAGGTAGCCATCGAGAACAGCACCACCGGGGCCTCCTGGCCCTGGAACCTGTCGACCGTGCCGACCCGCACACCCCTGGTACGCCTGTTGGCGGCGAGACGACGGTCGATGAGGTTGACCTGGTCGTTGTAGGGGGCGACGACGATGAAGTCCGAAACATCGAAAGGTCGCACGACCCCGTCGGAATCGGTCCAGTTGGATCCAAGGAGGTCCGCAATGGTCTCAACGACTATCGCCGCCTCCTCGGGCGACTCGGTGGAACGATCGGTGTGCACCGAGCGGATCCAGCGGAGTCCCGTTCCGTGGTCGGTCTCCTGGACAGCGCAGTCGGGGTGTGATCGAAGCCGGCCGTCGTAGAAGTTGTCGGAGATGAAGGTGCAGATGTCCGGGTGCATGCGACGGGTCTCTGCGAGGAACACTCCCCGATCGGAGCCGACGGTGGCGTCGCCGCCGAGGACCTGCTCCAGGACACTCACACCTGAGCCTGCTGGATGCGATGCCTGAGCGACCTGCGGCAGTTGCTGCGGGTCGCCGAGGAGGACCACGTTCGTCGCCGAGGTCGCCGCAGCCATGGCATCGGCCAGACCCAACTGACCGGCCTCGTCGATCACCAGCACGTCGACCGGACCGTCGATCATCACCTGACTCGAGAAGAGCCACGTCGTACCCGCCACGAGGTTGAACTCGCCCTTCCCGCACTGCGGGTTGCCACTGGCATAGGTGACCGACGCGGGTCCACCGTCCGAAGGCTTGTCGCCCTTACGGACGGCGGAGAGCCTGGAGAGGTCGCCAGCCTCACGGAACACGCTGACGGTCTCGTCCAGCAGGTTGTCGATGGCCTTGTGGCTGAAGGCCGTGATTCCGACCCGCATTCCGGCCATCACCAGGTGGTGGACGATCCGCGCACCGGTCCAGGTCTTGCCGGTGCCCGGTGGGCCCTGGATCGCGAGGAACGATCGGTCGAGGTGCGCAACCTGATCGCAGATTTCCTCGAGGCTCCTGCCCAGCACGTCATCGGCCGGGCCGGCTCCGGGAAGGAAGCGTGGTAGGTCGCGGGCAAGGAGCGCTCCGGCGACGCCGGAGGCACCCGCCCCGAGAGCGGCCTCGGCAACGGTTGCCAGAGCCTTGAACTTTGGCTTGGTCATCACCCAATCGTCGAGCACGACGACACTGGGAACGGTTCCGGCTCCTGTAGCTCCCGTCCCCCAGGCCAGCTCCAGGCTTCGACCAGCGAAGTCCATCGAGTCGATGTTGACCATCACCGGCAGTCCATCCTGACCGAGGAAGGAGACGGTCGGCTTCCGCCCACCTTCCACCGGAATCAGCTTGGGTCCGATCTCCTGCCGAGGAAAGGTGAACCGCATGCGGGGCGTCCGCTGGTTTCCTGATGGCGGCACGAGCGTGCCGCCCGCAAGTCCGGCTATGGCGGCCGGGTTCTCCAGAGCATCAGGTGTGGTCGCCTGCAGGTCTGCGATCAGCCGCGCCGCATGGACCCTGTATTCCCTCCTCCAGTAGTCAAGGAGGTTGCCGAGGAGTCGCTCGGGTGACTCCTCGGGGAACTCGAGAAGTTGCGCCTGGCCCACGTCGAACTCATCGTCACCGACCTCCTCCGACTCCACCCGGCCACCCGGCCACCCGAGGCCATCGGGACGGAGACCGACCAGCCAGTCACGTACCGCCCTGGTGGCGGCGACGTCGTCCTCGTTGTAGGCGGCAATCTGCTCGAGGTGACCCTGGCTCCTGTCACCCATCCAGGCCTCGTACTCCAGTACCGCTCCCGCCCCCCGCTCGATCCCGGCGGAGCGCGTGAAGCCGGCCAGCTTCTCAATGTTCTTGAGGCCGTACGACTCGATACCGGCCCGGATGCTGTGACGGACGGTCACGTACAGGTCGACGAAGACCCCGTCGGCGATCAGGTCGGCCAACTTCCGATCACTGAGACCGTGCTCCTCGACGAGTCCCTCAAGGGCCGAACGTTCGGTGTGGTTGTAGTGGTAGACGTGCATTCCCGGGTGGCGCCGGCGCCGCTCGTGCAGGTAGTCGATGAGCTCACGGGTGGCGGTTGCCTCCGTCGCCGGATCGTGGGCCCATCGAGCCTCGTAGCCCCACCTACCCGACCTCGCCTTCCGTAGGAAGCCGAACAGGAAGAACAGCCCCCTGGCCGGCGTCCAGAACGGATGGCCCTCGAAATCGAGGAAGATGTCACCCCTGCTCGGTTGCGGGAGGGAGACCAGTCCGGCAGGATCGGGTTCTTCGGGATCAAGCACCACGAACGGAGGCAACTGGTCGGGATTCTCCCGTGCCTCGACCTGCAGCCCCGCCTGTTCGACCATGATGTCAACTCTGGTTTCGGCCATTTCCGACACCGAACCCTGGTCTGCAGTGGCCAGGTCGGCCATGGTCCCGACGCCTGCCTCCTCGAGGACCTTTCGATCCACGGCCCGGACGTTGGCGACGAAGACGAGGGAATCCTCCGATCGCCACTGGGCATTGCAGTGGCCGGCGAACTCGCAGAAATCGCAGTGCGTGCACTTCTCCGGCCGGGATTCCCCGTCGGGGTCGGCTGACAGCGCCGCCGAGAGCTGCCCGCGGAGACGGCGCCAGTAGGCATCCACCTCGCTGAAGCGGATCGTCTCGAGCTCACCTGATCCCAGGAACAGATGGCCCGACTCCGGAGCCACCCCGGTGAGGGCGCCGACGGCCTCCGCATAGAAGCAGAGCTGCAGGACGTGTCCGGGGCTGGCGTGGTGACGCGCCAACTTCGAGTCGACAGGTTCGTAGGAGACGATCGCTCCATCTTCCGAGGTGGTCCGAACCAGGAAGTCGGCTACGCCCCGCATGCCGTCATGGATGAAGGGCATCTGGAACACCACGTCATGCCCGTCCTCCATCGGGTTGCCGATCCGTTCCACCCACTGGGCAAAGGTCTCGTCGGCAGCGCGATCGGGAACCCGGTACACGGAGAGACCGGAATCCTCGTACCAGCGCAGGCACTCCGCCTCGTGCCGGAGTCCCTTGTCGACAAGCAGCTGTGCGAACGCGCTGAACTCGTTGTCGGGCGGCTCCATGGTCCCGTCTTCGACCCTGTGCCTGAGGTTCAGGTAGTGCTTGCAGTCGAGCCAGGCCGAGACCTTCGATGGTGAGGTGATCCGTTCGCCACGGGTCGTGCCGCTCATGCGCCCAGGGCCATGTTCTCGAGTTCCAGCACCCCGACCTGCGGGCTGCCATTCCGTCGTGACCCGTGGATGACCTGCCACCACTCATCGGGCACTGCCGAGGCGCCCCAGCGGGCACCGAGCAGACCGCCGGCAATCGCAGCGACCGTGTCCGTGTCGTCTCCGATGCGGACCGCTGCGACCAGGGCGTCGCGGAGGTGGCCTCTGGGCTCATCGCCCGGCACCGGCGTGTGGATGATCGCCGCCAGCGCCGCCTGGAATGCGGTGACCACCCAGCCGTTCGTGCTGAACCGCTCGGGCGGACCTTCGACGGCCTCGTCGATGAGCTTCGTCCAGCGTGTCTGAAGGTCACCTTCCACGTACTCCAGTCCCCGACGGACCGCTGCCTCCCAGTCGAACGTGTCGCCAGGGTCCGACGACGTGATCGCCTCCTGGATCGCCAGCGACCAGAGCATGCATGCAGCCACGGAGTCCGGGTGGGCGTGGGTGAGTGATGCCACGGCCTTCGCACGCTCGGCCACCAGATCGCGGGCACCGAGAGCCGTCAGGGCGATAGGTGTGTTGCGCATGAGGCCACCGTTGCCAGCCTTGTCCGGGTGGGTGCCCAGGTAATCGGTGGCACAGGCCGCCAGGTCCGCCGGGTCCACGGTCGCTCCCAGAACCGATCCGGTCTGGATCCCCACGTCGGGGGGCATGCTGGCGAACCAGGCGAGGAAGTTCCCGGCGACCGCATCGAGGTCCAGGTCGCCTCCGCCGGCGGCGTCCAGGACCGCCACGGCCATCTGGGTGTCGTCGGTCCACTCCCCCGGCGACCAGTCGAAGGCCCCACCGCCCTTCATGTGGATGTGGGCGTCAGGTCCGGGGTGGGTGAACTCGTAGCCGGCACCCAGAGCATCACCCGCTGCCGATCCGAGCACCGCTCCAACGATCCGATCGGTCACACCCTCGTGAACGACCCTGTCGGCCGACGACGCCTGCGGATGGGTCGATCCACCGAATGACGGATCGGGTTGACCACCGACGCCCTCGGTCCAATCCTTGATGAAGCGACGCTGGGCTGGCATCTCGGGTGACCCGCGGTGCTGGCCGTCGACCGCCCCCAGGCGCAGCCGGTCGATCGTGTCCTGGACCGTGTCCGCCGCGGCGAGGCCGTGCCTACGCAGCCAGCAGCCGATGACCGTGCCGGTACGGCCGAAGCCACCCCAGCAGTGCACATAGACCGTCCGACCGGTGTCGAGGCCCTCGTCTATGACATCGAGGATGTCCTCCATGTAGTCGACCGTAGGCAGACCGAGATCGGTGATCGGGAGGCGGATGATGTCCGCCCGGCCAGCCACGTGCTCGTCGTACCGGTCGAGCATGTCATCGCCGCCACCGGGCAGGTCCTCGGTGAGGTTCACGAAGGCGTCCACGCCGACGTCCAGGAGCTGCTGGGTCACCTTGGGTCGACCACCGAAGTCGCCGGAATCCTGCTTGCCCGGGTAGGCACCTGCCAGCAGTCGACCCTCGACCACCCAGTAGGAACGTCCGGTTGGGCCGATCAGGCCATTCGCTGCCAATTCCGGGCGGTGCTCCACGTTCTCCATCATCCCATCTCCACCGTCTGTCATATCCATGCCTCCCGGCTCTCGTCGTGGTC
>LWDU01037757.1_pt1 | contig 10359 bp, 7 predicted proteins | sample 727161 | NCBI WGS metagenome assembly LWDU01 (sample SAMN04566230, study PRJNA314399) | hydrothermal vent metagenome | isolation source: deep sea hydrothermal plume seawater | place: Mexico: Gulf of California, Guaymas Basin | collected 2004-07-11 | reverse complement strand
GGCGGCTATGGTAAGCAGCCTTTCCGCCGCACGTCGCGGCCACCCTGATGCAGCAGGACGACCTCATCACGGTATTCGACCAGCAGGCGGCGACCTACGACGCCAGTTGGGAGCGGATGACGGCGGTCCGTGGTGCCTTGGACCTCCTCCTGTACGTCACCTTCACCACCTTCCCGCCTGACGCGCGGATCCTGTGCATCGGCGCGGGGACGGGGATGGAGATGACGCACCTCGCGGCGCTCCACCCCGGCTGGCGGTTCACCGCCGTCGAGCCATCTGCCGCGATGCTCCAGGTCTGCCGCCAGCGCGCCGAGCGCGAGGGGTTCGCCGAGCGCTGCACCTTCCACGAGGGGTTCCTCTCCAGCCTCCCGCTGGCGGAGCCGTTCCACGGCGCGACCTGCCTTCTCGTGTCCCAGTTCGTGCTCGATCCGGCGGAACGCGTGGGTCTGTTTGCGGACATCGCGGACCGGCTGCACCCCTCCGGCCGCCTGTTCAGCGCCGACCTCGCGGCGCCCCCAGACGCGTTCGACACCCTTCTCCGTACGTGGTACGGCCTCTCCACCGGCACCATCGCGACGGATGAGTCCATGAAGCGAGCCCGCGCGATGTACGCAAAAGCGGTCGCCATCCTCCCCCCTGCAACGGTTGCGGACCTGATCACTGCGGGCGGCTTCCGCGAGCCTGTACAGGTGTTCCAGGCCGGCCTCCTCCACGCGTGGACGGCGGACCGGTCCGCACGCTAGCCCCGCTGGCGGCTCCTTCCGCCGAGCCCGACCGCCAGCGCGGCGGCCTCAGGCTCCGGTCTCGCGCGCCAGTTCCTCGAGGAAGGTCCGCATGAACGCGGCCCTGCGCTCCCCCTCGGCACGACCGGCGGCCGTCCGCATCGTCTCCGGTAGGCGGAGGAGCTTGACGTAGAAGTGGTCCGTCGCGAATCGGCGGTCGTCCAGGTCCCGCGAGGGGGACGGCCCCGGCACGGGATCGTCCGGGTGGACGAGCCGGGAGCCGAGCGCGGCGGCGGTCGCGTAGCATCGCGCAATCCCGATGGCGCCCAACGCGTCCAGCCGATCCGCGTCCTGCACTACGCAGGCCTCCACCGTCTGCGGCTCGATCCCCGCCGAGAAGCTGTGCGCCTCGATGGCGTGCGCGACGGCCGGGATGCGGTCGGCCGGGTACTCGCCGCGCTGGCGGAGCCACTCGGCGGCCGCGGACGCGGCGAGTCTACTCGCGCGAGACCGGTCCGGCGCGTCCTTCGCGACCGTCACCACGTCGTGCAGCCACGCGGCCGGGACCACGACCCACGGGTCGGCGCCCTCGGCCTCCGCCAGCCGGGCGGCGGTGTGGACCACGCGGCGGATGTGCGCGAGGTCGTGCGCGGCGTCCCCTGCCATGGACTCGCGCACGAACGCCTCACACTCGGCGTGGAGGCGGTCGAGCGCGGCGGGGTCCGGCACTACTCCGCGGCCTCCACAGCGGTGACGAGCGAGACGGCCTGGACGCCCGCTTCCGGCACGTCCAGTTGGGCGTCCTCCACCGTAATCGTGACGCGCTGGCCGGCGAGCGGGGCCGCCTGCGTGCACGCCTCCTGCGTGCCCATGAGCATCGTGTCGCCGGTCTCCGCCGTCGCGAGGACGTAGCACTGCCCGCCCTGCATCATCGCCTCGTTGAGGGTAACGGTCTGCGTGGCGGACGCGGCGCCCTCCACGCGCTCAGGCTCGCCGAACGGGTCGGACTCGGCCTTGGCGTCCACGTCTACCTCGGCGGCGGGGGCGTCTTCGGGCGCGGCGGGGTCGGTGGGCTCGGTTCGGCAGGCGGTAAGCGCCAGCCCGGCGAGGAGAACGAAGAGAAGTCGGGTCATGAGACGACGAGGTTGACGAGGCGGCCGGGCACGACGATCTCCTTTCGGACGGTCTTGCCCTCGGTGTGGCGCTGGACGTTGGGCTCGGCCTTGGCGGCATCGAGAATGGCGGACTTGTCGGCGTCGGCGGGAACGGTGACCGTCCCGCGGAGCTTGCCGTTGACCTGCACCGCGATCTCGACCTCGTCTTCCACGAGGACGCTCTCGTCGTAGGCGGGCCACTCGGCGTAGGCCAGGCTGGTCTCGTGGCCGAGGCGGGCCCACAGCTCTTCCGCGAGGTGCGGCGCGAAGGGCGCGAGCAGCAGCACGAAGCTCTCCGCCGCGCTGGCGGGCACCGTCTCCCACTTGTAGGCCGCGTTGACGAACTCCATCATGGCCGCGATGGCCGTGTTGAAGCGGAGGCCCTCCACGTCGTCCGTGACCTTCTGGATGGTGGCGTGGAGCGTGCGGAGTTGGTCCTGGGTCGGCTCGGCGTCGGTGACGCGGTCCGCCAGCCCGTCGGCGTCGTCGGTGAGGAGGCGCCACGCGCGCGAGAGGAACCGGTGGACGCCCTCCACGGAGCGCGTGCTCCACGGCTTGGTGGCCTCCAACGGGCCCATAAACATCTCGTACAGGCGGAGGCTGTCCGCGCCGTACTCGTCCACGATGTCGTCCGGGTTGACGACGTTGCCGCGCGACTTCGACATCTTGTGCGCGCGGCTCTGGACCTTCACGCTCGGGTCGGCGGAGAGGACGAAGCCCTCGCCCTTCTTCTCCACGTCGGCGTCCGGGACCGTCACGGCCACGAGCGAGGACCCGTCGCGCGCGTCCTGGAACTCCACCTCGGAATCGCTCTCGTCCACCTCGACGGCGTGCTCGGCGGAGACCCAGCCGAAGACCTCGCCGTCGTCGCCGAGGCGGCGGTAGCCGGTGTGCTCGATCTCGCCGAGGATCATGCCCTGGTGCACGAGGCGCACGAACGGCTCCGGCGTGCTGACCACGCCCGCATCGTAGAGCACCTTGTGCCAGAAGCGGGCATAGAGCAGGTGGAGCACGGCGTGCTCGGCGCCGCCCACGTAGAGATCCACCGGCAGCCAGTACTTCTCCTTCTCCGGATCGACGAGCTGGCGGTCGTTGTGCGGGTCGATGAAGCGGAGGTAGTACCAGCAGGAGCCGGCCCACTGCGGCATCGTGTTGGTCTCGCGGAGGGCCTCCTGGCCGTCCACGGTCAGCGTGCGCCACTCGGTCGCCTGCGCGAGGGGGCCGTCCGGCGAGCCCGTCGGGCGGTAGTCCGGGACCTCGGGGAGCGTGACCGGGAGCGCGTCGTCCGGGAGCGGCTGCGGCTTCCCGTCCACGTGGACGATCGGGAAGGGCTCGCCCCAGTAGCGCTGGCGGCTGAAGAGCCAGTCGCGGAGCTTGTAGTTGGTCTGCGCGCGGCCCACGCCGTTGTCCTCCAGCCACGCGACGATCCGCGCGATGGCGTCGGCTTTGTTGAGGCCGTTGAGGTTGGCGCCCGCGTTCGCGATGTCCGCCACGGCGTGGTCGCTCGCGTCGGAGTTGATGTGGACGCCGTCGCCGGTGAACGCCTCCGCCAGCCGGCCGTCGGCGTCGGTCTCGCCGCCTTCCAGGACCGGCACGATGGGGAGCCCGAACGCCTGGGCGAACTCGAAGTCGCGCTCGTCGTGGGCGGGCACGGCCATGATGGCGCCGGTCCCGTAGCTCGCGAGGACGTAGTCCGCGACCCAGACCGGGACTTTCTCGCCGTTGACGGGGTTGACGGCGTGCGCGCCGGTGAAGACGCCGGTCTTCACCTTCTGCTCCATCCGGTCGCGCTCGGTCTTGTGCGCGGCCTTCTGGACGTAGGCGTCCACGTCGGCGCGTTGCTCGTCGGTCGTGATCTGCGCCACGAGCGGGTGCTCCGGCGCGAGGACCATGTACGTCGCGCCGAAGAGAGTGTCCGGGCGCGTGGTGAAGACGCGGATGGTGACCTCGGGGTGACCGAACACGCCGAAGTCCACCTCGGCGCCCTCGGACTTCCCGATCCAGTTGCGCTGCATCTCCTTCGTGGACGTCGGCCAGTCCACGTCGTCCAGGCCCTCCAGGAGGCGCTCGGCGTAGTCGGTGATCTTGAGCATCCACTGCCGCATGGGCAGTTGCACCACGGGGTGCCCGCCCCGCTCGCTCTTCCCGTCGATGATCTCCTCGTTCGCGAGGACGGTGCCCAGCGCGGGGCACCAGTTGACGGGCACCTCGGCCTGGTAGGCGAGGCCCTTCTCGTAGAGCTTGAGGAAGATCCACTGGGTCCAGCGGACGTACGCCGGGTCCGTGGTGTCCACCTCGCGCGACCAGTCGTACGAGAAGCCGAGCCGCTTCAGCTGCTCGCGGAAGCGCCCGATGTTCTTCTGGGTCGTCTCCCGCGGGTGCGTGCCCGTCTCGATGGCGTACTGCTCGGCGGGCAGGCCGAACGCGTCCCAGCCCATCGGGTGGAGCACGTTGAACCCGCGCATCCGCTTGTACCGCGCGACGATGTCGGTGGCGGTGTAGCCCTCGGGGTGGCCCACGTGGAGGCCGGCGCCCGAGGGGTACGGGAACATGTCGAGGACGTAGTAGGGCGGCCGGGAGGCGTCGAAGCCCTCGTCGCCGGGGCCGAGGGTCTTGAACGTCTCGTGCTGGGACCAGTGGTCCTGCCAGCGGCGCTCGATCTCGTCGTGGGGGTAGCCAGCCATCTCTCGAAGTCGGAAGGGCAGTCGCAGAATGCGGAAGCGCCCCGCCCTCGGGCCATGGAGGCCGTCCGGGACGGGGCGCGGAAGCTACCGCCGGCGTGCGGCGGGGTTCGGGAAGCCTCGGCGACTCCGCCCGCCAGCCGCGCGCTGGCGGGCCGTCTCAGAAGCGGCGGGGCGGCGCCGCGCCGGGTGCCACGAGGCTCTCCTCGCTCCCGCCGTGCACGTCCACGGCGCGCTGGAGCACGGTCTCACCGGCCTCCCGGACCTCCACGGCGTACCGGCCAGCCATCAGCTGAATGGATTGCTCCCCCCGGCCCACGAACACGCCGTCCACGCGCACCTCCGCGTCCGGGCTCGCGCCCACGAACACCCACCCGAGCGCCGGCTCCATGCCGACCACCAGCTCGGCGGTGCTGTCCGGCTCCACGACGAGGAACTCCGTGACCGGGCGGTACCCCTCCGCCTCCACACTGACCTCGAACCGGCCGGGCGCGTAGGGTAGGATAAGCGGCGTCGCGCCCACCTCCACACCGGACAACTTGACCCGGGCGCCCACGATGTCAGACGTCACGGAGATCAGCGAACGCGCTTCGATGAGGTCGAAGCGGAGCGCCTGTTCCTCGTTCGCGCCGAGCGTGATCCGCTGCGGTCGCGCGTAGTAGCCGCCCTTGTACACCACCACATCGTACGCGCCCGGGATCACCTGCACGGCCCCCTGCCCATCGCGGAGCCGGCGGATTGGGAGGCCGTTGATCACGAGGTCCACGTCCGGCTCGTTCACGTACACCGTGAGCGTGGCGTCCGTCGCAGTGGAGGGCGGGAAGCCCGGGTCGTGCTCAGGCTCAGCGTGCGAAGGCGGCGGGGGCAGAGGCGTGGGGAGGGGCGCCTGCTCGGCTGGCGGTTCGTCTGACGGCGGCTGGGGCTCGGGCGCCGCCGGCTCGGTGCGAGGGGGCGGCGTGGCACGTAGCGTGAGATCGCGGCGGGTGGTCTGCCCTTCCAGGATGTCCACCACGACGCGCTCCGTCTGGAAGCCGTCTTTCTGCACGTAGAACGTGGCATTCCGGGGAGAGAACCGCTGGCTGTACTCGGTCCGCCCCATCCGGACACCGCCGCTCGTCACCAGCGCATCGGAGACGTTCTGCGCGTCGATCACGATGGTCCCCGGCTCCGGCGGACGCACAGGCACCGCGCTGCGAGCGGGCCCCGCGGGCACCGTCGCGGTGAACGCGACGGTGTGGCCGGGCTGCACGCGGAGGGCGGACCGCGTGATGGTGCAGGTCCACGTGTTGCCCACCTTCCGTGCCGATTCAATCCGCGCGATGATCCCCTGCCGCCCCCGGACCGTGCCGTAGATCGTGCCGCGCACGCCCGGCCGAACGTCCACGGAGGGCGAGAGGCGCACCTGCACGGCGTTGCCACGGATCCCCACCACGCGCCCGTGCACGCGTTGCGCCAGCGCGGCGGGCGCGAGGCTGGCGGCCCCGATGAGCAGGAGCACGAGCGTTCGCGCGAGAGCGCCGGGAGGGACGGGGCGGCTCATTCCGGGCACGTCTGGCGCACGAGGGGGTCGTCCGGGAGTGCGCGGCGCATGTCCTCGCACGCGAGCCGCATCATCGTCTCGTCGTCCGCGGCCTCGCCCTTGACGAGGAGGTGCATCGCGGAGCCGGCGTCGCAGATCGCGGAGGCGTCCGCGCCCATGCGGCGGGCCCGGTCGGCGGCAGGCGCGAAGCGGCGCATGGCCTCGAACAGAGCGAAGGCGGCGGCCCGGGTCTCCCCGGCGAGCCCCGCCGTCACTGCCTCGCTCGCGAGGTCCCGAGCACGCGCGAACTCGCACGCGGCGAACTGCGCCTTCGCGGACTCGAACAGCTGGGTGCCACCGGCGGGACGCCCGAGCGTGACGCTTTCGCTCCGGATGCGCCCGACGGGCACCTCCACCTCGAACGTCGTCGGTTCGAAGCCGGCCTTCTCGATCGAGAACGTGTACGTCCCGGGTGCGATGGTGAGCGTGTCGCCCGTCGCGCCGAGCGGGTGTCCGTCCCACATCAGTCGGGCGTCCTCGGGGTCGCTCGTGATGACCAACTCGCTGGCCTCACCGTCCGTCTGAAGCGAAGCGCGGTCCCCTCGCGCCGCGCCGGGCAGCGGCGGCTCCGGCTCAGGGACGGCGCGCACGATGGGCCACTCGTCCCGCACGATGCGGTAGACGCCCGTCAGAACGCCCACTTCCCTCCCACCGATGTCCACGGTGCGGAGCGTCAGCAGCCTCGCGCCGATGGGCGCCTCCGCCACGCCGTCCAGATCCACCTCGATCACGTCGCCCACGACCGTCACCGTTCCATCGGTGGGGAGCGGCACCTGGGCGGCGGCGGTGCCCGCCAGCAGCAGGCACCAGAAGAGGGGGCGCAAGGCGCGCATACGGGTCAGGAGAGGGTCCCCGGAGGCTACCGCGGGGAACGGCCGCTCCAGTATGAGGTCTGCCGCCCCGCTCCGCAAGCGCGAACCGGAAAGCGAGCGGGCCTCGACACGCCAAACGTACGCACCCGCCGGCAACACACCGCCCGGCCACGCCTCGGCGACCTCCGCCAGCGGGAGGCGCGTGCCCACGGTGGAGAGCGTCCGCGTGAGGGTGTCGGCGGGGAGCGAGACCGTCACGCGCACGGAATCGCTGCGGGTGGCGATGCCGGTCACGGTCCAGCGGAGCTCGGCGTCTTCGTGCGTGAGATCGAAGGCCGACGGGACGGGCCGGGGCGTGGCGGGGAGGACGGGCACCATCCCACCGCGGAGCGTGCTGGCCGCTGGCGCCTCCTGTCGGCGAGCCCAGAGCAGCAGCGCCAGCAGCACGAGGAGCGCCGCCAACCCGCCGAGGAGCCAGGGCGTCCGCCCGATGGTCTCGCGGGGATGCACCTCGCGGACAGGAGCGTCCTGCGGAAGAGGCCCGCCGGGTGGCGACGCGGCGGGCGAAGAACCGGCCTCGGCCCGCTCCAACAGCGAATCGACGCGCGCGGGGTCCATCGGGCAGGGGCCGGAGCGCGTCATCTGGCCGTGCTCCGCGAGGGCAACCGTCACGTTGTCTGCCGTCCCGCGGTCCAGCGCCAGCGCGATGAGGCTACGGGCAGCACCGCGGAGGTCCGGGGTGCCCGAAATGTGCGCGTGGAGGTCGGCCTCGGCGACGGCACCGGAGAGACCGTCTGAGCAGAGGAGCACCGTGGAGGACGCCCCGAGGGGGAGCCACCCCGAAGCGGGGGTGAGGTCCGGCTCGGGGTCCCCCGAGCCGTCCAGCGCGCGGGTCAGGGCGTGCTGGAACGGACTCCGCTCGGCCTCCTCGGGCGTGAGCGCGCCCTGGCGCACGGCGTCCGCCACGACGCTGTGGTCCTCCGTCAGCAGGGCCGCGCCGCTGTCGCACACGACGTACGCGCGGCTATCGCCCACGTTGGCGAGGATGGCCCCGTCTCCCACGATGACGGCCGCGACGAGCGTGGTGCCCATGCCGTTGCCCCGGCCCGCGCTGGCGATCCGCCGCTCCGCCTCCGCATACCCCGCCCGCAGCGCGTCCCGCGCGATGGCCTCCGCGTCGCCGGGCGCCTCCGCCAGCCGGCCGAGGAGCCGCGGCCACTGCTCCGCCAGCGCGTCTGCCGCCAGCCGCGCCGCGACCTCGCCGTGCGCGTGCCCCCCCATCCCATCGGCGACGAGGAGGAGTGCGACGGGGGTCTCCCCGATGCGCTCCGTCAGCGCGAAGCCCACGTCCTCGTTGTGATCGCGCCGCCCCGTCACCGAGACGACCTCGACCGGCATTGCGCCTGAGGCAGGGGACTCCACTCGTTGCATCAGTTCATCCTCTCGAGCGCGGAGAGTTGGGCGGCGACCTCGGCGGCGGAGGCCGGCCGGTCCGAACGGTCCTTTTCGAGTAGCCGCATCACAAGGTTGCAAACCGGCTCCGGCACGTCGTCTGGCAGGGGCGGGACGGGGGCGGTCTCGTGCAGCCGCATCACGAGGAGCGGGTTCGTGTCCGTGAACGGCGGGTGCCCGGCGAGCATCGTGTACATCATCACGCCGACGGCGTAGAGGTCCGAGCGGCCGTCCAACGTCTCGCCGCGGCACTGCTCCGGCGACATGTACGGCGGCTTGCCGGAGATGGAGCCATCGAGGGTCTTGGCCTGCGTGTACTCGTTCTTCGCCACGCCGAAGTCGATGAGCTTGACCTCGGGCGCGCCGTCCCCGCTGGCGGGCGCCGCCAGCAGCACGTTGTCCGGGCTCACGTCACGGTGCCAGACGCCCTGATCGTGGGCGGCGGCGAGCCCCTCACAGACCTGACGCGCCACCCCGAGCATCTGCGGCAAGGGCACGCGACCAGCCTCGCGACAGAACCGGAGGAGCGTGTCGCCGGGCACGTACTCCAGCGCGACGAACGGGCGCCCGCGTTCGTCGTCGTTCTCGCGGCCGTAGCGGAGGGCGCGGACCACGGGCGCCGTCGGCGCGGCCTTGGCGATGCGCTGGAGCACCTCGCCCTCCTTCAAGAACTTCCGGACCAGCTCCCGGTCACCGAGGAGGCTGGAGTCCATCACCTTGAGCGCGATCTCGTCGTCGCCGTCTCGCGCGAGGAACACCGTCGCCATGCCGCCCCGCCCGATGGGCCGCACCACGCGGTAGCGGTCGAACGTGCTCTCGGAGCGGCGCTTCCGCGTCACCGCGTACGCCAGCGCGCCCACGAGCACAGCGCAGACCGCCAGCAGGCCGATGAGGAGCCCGCGCGGCGTCTCCTCTGCGGGCACCTCCACGGGCGGAGGCGGCACGGGGTCCATCGCGAGGGAGATGACGTCCGTGACGCCGTCGGGCTCCATGAGGTACGAGATCTCCGTCGGGAGGAACCCCTCGCGCTCGGCGCGGATGGTGTGGCTGCCCGGCGCGAGGTCCACGTCCAGGCTCCCCGTGGAGTCCGTCTGCCCCGCCAGTGCGCCGTCGATGTAGACCGCTGTACTGTCCCGGCCCGTGTTGACGATCATGTAGATCGTCTCCTGCGCCTCTGCCGCGGGCCCGCCCAGCACCACCGCCAGCGCGAGAAGCACCGGCGCGAAGCGGCGGAAAACGAGGCGAGGTGAGGGCATCAGAGAGAGGGTCCCGGAAACGTACGGATGCACCGGGGCCTCGCATGATCCGCCCCCTGCTCTATGTACCGGATTGGCCGGCGCGCCCGCTCACACGGAGGTGCATTTCTGTGCGCCGCCCGAAGGTTTCCGTCTTACGCCGTTCGCCCCCCGCGGAGATCCACGGAGGGCGAACGAAGAGAAACGCTGAGGGTTGAGCCTAGCGACGCCCACGGTGCTCGCCGCGGGGACCGCCGCGACGGGCGCGGTGCCCCTGCGGAGAATCGAGCGCGCGTTGGACGAGGAGGACGGCCTGCTGCTCCTCCATCGCTTCGTGCCGCTCACTCCGCTGCTCGGCGCGGTGGGCGCGGGCGGCCTCGCGGTGCTCGGCGAGGGCCTGCTTCTGCGCATCGGTCAGGTTGAGCGCGTCGGCGCGCGGGTCCGGACGCTCGGCCCGCTGGCGGCGGCCCTCAGCGGAGCGCTCGCCCTGCGACCGCCGCTCCCGGCGCTGCTCGGCGCGGGTCTCCTGCTGGGTACGGAGCGCCTCCAACTGCGCGTCGCTCATGGTGGGCGCCAGCCGGGCGGCGAGAGCCCAGGAATGACCGCGGCGGCCGGGCCGGCGCTCGCCTTCGCGGGCTTCGCCCATTTCCTCGCGGACGATGGCGACCTGGGCGTCGGTCAGGCCAAGACGCTCGGTCAGGCGGGTGATGCGCTGCTCGGCACG
>LWDU01002434.1_pt1 | contig 10360 bp, 12 predicted proteins | sample 727161 | NCBI WGS metagenome assembly LWDU01 (sample SAMN04566230, study PRJNA314399) | hydrothermal vent metagenome | isolation source: deep sea hydrothermal plume seawater | place: Mexico: Gulf of California, Guaymas Basin | collected 2004-07-11 | reverse complement strand
GGTTTTACTTTTATAGTTTCTGCAGCAATATCTTGTACTACAGCAATACCCATCTCTGTAGCAGAATCTACCATCTTTTCAATTTGAGTAAGGCGTTTTGGATCTAAACCAGTTATCTCCAATAGATTATCTCGTTTTGCATCTATAATGTCGTCATTGCCTGGATGACTCATAGTTCTCCTTATTTATAATATTCATGAAGTCGATTAATAACATTTTGTAAATTATTATCTATGTAAGTTTCATTTCTAAGCCACATACCCATGGGGCTACGAATTCTCTCGTTGACTGTTTCTTTAGTTAATCGAGTTTGAAATACATATTTAAATCCGTCATCTTTATTATCTTGGGTAGCTTTTAATAGTGGAGATTTAGCAATTTTATCCTCTAATTTCAACATAGCTACTTTTTTAGTTGATATAACACAAGTAAAGAAACTTTCAATACCCTGATTCATCAGAGATCCTTTAACCTTAACCATAGTTTCATTTACCATTTCGGCTTCATTGAGAACATCTGAAGTATGAGCTAGAAATACTACATTCTTGGTAGATTTAGCTACTACTTGAGACATTAATACTTTCATATATTGTGCGTATTGTCCCCATGCCTGCATTGTATTTGTTGAATTTAGTACCTTGGTACTTTCATACATATCCATTAGATATGTAAGACTATCAATAACTATAGTATGTACATCTTTCATTTTTTCAGCTTCGGCAAAAGCTTCGTATACCTGAGTTGGATCAACAACAGTGTACTCTTTAAATTTACTTTTAAATGGTAACTTTTTACCATTCTCACAATTTAAATACATAACACCTTCAGGTTTATCCATAGCTAGTAAACTTGCACTTTTACCGGAACTAGATTTGCCTGATACTAATACTAAATGATTATTATTCATTCTTCTTTTGTCCTTCTTTTAATTGTTGAACTTGTTCTTCAAGATCCCAAATTTGTTTTTCAAGATCTTTAATTTCCTTTCCGGAGGTATCCTCAAATATCCTGTTCCAGGTGTTACCACATACTTCCCATAATGAAGAAAAAGCTATCTTTACTTGAGTTTGCTCTTTATCTGGTATACCAAAATTCATATTAATTACCCCTCTTTTGAAATTCCTTACTAATAGATTTAACTGTACTGTTTCTAAATTGCTCTTCAGGTAATGGAGCTTCTAGAGAATTATTAAAATTTTCTAATTTTTCAACTATCTCACCTAATGAATAATTGCTATCGATTAGTACCATTCCGTATCGATATAGGTGGTTAGCTCTGTTTCCTGTACCTGTATGAGTTACAAACCAACGCTCAATATTATCAATACCAGTAGCACTGATCTGTGCTTTTGTTTCATCAGATCGTTTAGTTTCTGGAATAAACATAGTTGCGTCAATAGTATCTCCTTTATTGTATTCGTAGATTCCTGGGTGTGTAGCCCACTTTCTGGCTATATCTTTAGCAGCTTCATCTACAGGGAATGGTAACCATTCGAATACATTCATCATGAATTTAGAATACTCACTAGTAGATAGTTTAAGTCTGTGAGACATAGGTAAGATAAGTCTGAATCTATTTAACTCTTCAGTGTGTCGTTTAGTAGTAGAGATTAGAAAAGTGTAATCTTCTAATAGTACCTTAACTGTAGATATGCTTACATCTCCATCACAATCCAAGATAAGTAAATCAAATCCTTGAATAACATTTTCGCTCTTACGATGACCATTAACAAATCCATGAGCTGTATAGTGAAGCTGTGGAGCTGTAGTTAATTTATGTAACATATCAAATGGAGGCTTTGGATCATGAAATTCGAAGTTATATGCAATATCCTTACTAATTGCTACTGTTAGATTACTCAAATCTGTTTCTAAAAGAGTTTCTCCGTTAAAAAATTCAATCTCATCTAATACTCGTTTTTTGATGATAATATTGTTTTTATACCCAAAAGACATGGCTAAACTCATTAATTCTTTTCTTTGACCCTCTGAGCCTCTGTAGAATGGGAGTTCTTCGAGCAACTCATGCTGAGTTACCTCCTGATCACAATCGGCTAAATAGTGAGCTAAACGCTCATACGGGCCCTGTTTACGCATTAATTGATGAAATGCTTCTCCTGAATCATCAACTACGCTAATTGCATAATCTAGATGATCTTTGGTAATCTCAGTGGAATTATCAGCAAAGGTATATGCCCCGGCTAGCTTAATAGCCTTGTAATATCGGTGGATCATTTCAGCTTTATGAATACTCATATGATCTTTCATTTCATCTGCGGCATCCTCACACTTCATCTGATATTCTATTAAATAAACAGAATTAGCTTCAGACATTTGTAATACTGGATTAAATGGTCTCTTTGCAAAATTAGTAAATGTTTGCTGAATGGCTATTATATCTTTAGCTAAATTAACATCTACCATTTGTTGATACCGTTCCTGGGCAGATGCATATTTAGTTCTATTACTGTCTACTGTGTATCCAAATAGTAATCTTCTAGCATAGCCAGTCTCTAGGAATTGTTTAAACTCTTCCTCTATTTTTCCTCCATCTAGTAATTTAGTAGGCGTACCGAACATCATTAGATTAGTTGGTGTATTACCTGCTAGCTCTTCTGATCTAATATTTTCTTGTGTATTTTTTATGAGTTTTTGTTTTACAAGGCCTACATCGTAAAGTTCTAAGAATGTATTTAATACATCGGCATTTGCAGACATATTTGATCCAACTTCATCTAGTTCTAAATTCATAGAACCTGCAGAAGCTAGTAGTAACTTTTCCCGCATTTGTTTAACAGCTGGAGAAGTTCCGCTATCAAAACTGAAAGCTAATTCTCCTAAGCGGTCATAATGTGATTGAAAGTTTACTACTTGAATAGCTGTTTCTTCATCTAGTGGTAATATGCTGTGACCAACATTAATTCTCCATAGAGCCCTTTCTCTAGCTAAAGTTTGAATGTTCTCTTCAGCTTTTTTAGGAAATATATTATTCAAAAATTCTTTTTTAAAATAAGCTATAAATTCTCTTTCTAAAATATTAGTGGAGTGTCCTTTACCTGTACCTGAAACCATTAGATTTAATACATAAGTGTTAACTGGTATCACATCTCTGTCGTTTGTTTGAATATTGCAGCGCATCATAGACGCAACTTTAGATAAATAGTATCCAGTCAATATTCTAAAGAAATGACGATTATCGTTATTAACTTTACGAACAAGGATGTCTACTATTCTCTCAGAAAATGGATGATATTTTTTCATATTAATTTTTCTTATCTCCTTCCCCTTTTATGTCGTCAATAAATGACAGAGCTACTTCAATTAAAACAGAATCTTCTTTATCATCCAAAGCACCCGTTACAATAGATTGTAATATTTGTCTTATATATTCCAATTTTTTATTCTTGCTTATTACCATCTTTAATCTCCTCTTCTTCGATAGGTTTAATAATTAAAGATATAGAATCAACAGTAGATACAACATCTACAATGCCATTTTTACTAGCTGCATTTATTTCTGAAATCCAAACAGGGGTGTTTGCTTTCATAATATAATCTCTATAGTAATCCTCTGAATGATCAGGACCCACAAATGATGCTTGTATAGCGGATTCGCATATTACAAGAAATTGAGCTACGGTTATCTTAGTTGTTTCTGGTACAAACGCTAAATCACCAGGGTACCCATAGTAACTATGAGGTAACCCTGGGTATTCCTCTGTGTATCCTTGATATACAGAAGACAATATAACTGGTAGCCCAACTCGTTCTTTTTTTAGTGCTTTTATTAGACTACCTAATGACATTTGCTTACTTCCATGAGGTTTAGGTTTCTCGGTAGGCCAGTTAGGATTATTTTGTTTCATTTGCTTCACTAATTCTTTTTGTTTTTTCCACACTTCCCTATCCATAATGTTCTCTCCTAAGTTTGGTTCCAATTTATCCGGGCATGTATTTTTATGAGTATTCATAGTTCTCTCCAGAATTAATAGAATACGCCTGTATCTGCATAGATATCCATGATCAGGGTACTGAACACTTATCTTTTTCTCGTCCCATGTAATATCATCAAAGCTGGGATACAGACGTATCCAATTTACGTGCCTGTTTCTGTTTTTGTTTAAATCTTGCATAGTCTTGTTTATTTAATTGCTTTCGTCTTATATAACGACAAGCTTCACTACAAGTAACAGCGCTAGAACTTTTTCGTTCTACTGCTTTTTCACATATCATACATACAATTTTAAATCTTATAGATCCATCAGGAGCTGTGTAAGCTCGGTTATCTGTTGCCAAAGTCTTGTTAGCATATCGAATTTTAGCTCTTATTTTAGCTTGTTTGTGCATACATGAAACAGTACAGTATGCTTTTTTATAATTATTAGTAGTAAATTTTGTATTACAGGCAATACAATTTAATTCTTTATCTGGAGTTAATGCTTTTTTATGAGNNAAATATGAATGGCGGATAGTGAGCTACGCTATTGTATCGCTATCACTTTAATGGCCCATACGCCTAGGACTAGCTCTTGGCCAACCAATACACCGCTGGTCACCATACCCTCCGAGTTTTAGAGTTGGCGGCAGTCGGTATCTATAAAATTAATCTACCATTTATTCGCATAGCTTCTGCTTGAGTACATATACCTACAACGGGACAGTAAGGACAATGTTTCACTGTTCCTGGAACTGTTTTAATTATTCCAACATGCCCGTCTTTGGCTTTTTGTACTATTGCTTCATCCATTGTTTTGAAATTTTTAGTAGATCTAGATAATTTCTCGGGATTTTTATAATATTTAAATGTTTCATCTGTAGCCCAAAGTTCTTCATCTGTACATTCTGGTAATCCTTCTTGCGGAGTATTTAGATGTAATTTATATTGAGCTAATTTATTACGTATCCAGTCCTCTGTTTCTTCAGGACTCCACAGATTATACTTTTTAGTTAATGCTTTGAATTGAGGATAATCCTTTTTCTCTCTAGCTTTAGCAGCTGACCAATCTGTGAAAATATAATTAATATTTATATAATCACTAGTAATTTTATCTTGGCTTAGCCATTTATAAATGCTGCCTTGTTTTACATAATTTTCAGCACTGCTATCAAAAATATAAGTCCAAACACTTGTAGATTTAAAATCATTAAGTACACCGTCTAAGACTAAATCGTATTGGCCTGAGATAATAAAATCATCAATTTCTTTTTCTACTCGTTGTTCTACATAAACTGGCATTTCTCCTTCTCGGACTACTTCTGGATTAATTCTAATACTATTTGCAGCATCGTTATTAGCTCCTAATGTTTTTAATGCTTTCTTTACAGTTGGTAGATCTGTCCAAGCTTCTTCACAGCCTTTATGTATAGCTGAACCCATACGACTAGCTACTAACTCTGAAATTTCTACAGTCTTTGCTTCAGTAGGGTTTTGTTGAGCTAGCACTAGTTGACGAATAGGCCTTATAAGACCCGTGGCACTAATCGAATTATCCCGATCATCATAAGCGTAATCGTCATACATTAAGAATACTGCTAATGGTAGTGAGATATTATTATGATTTGTGTATTCAAAAGCCATTATTCTTCGTCTCCTTTTATTAATGCATCTGCATAAATATATGAATCTTTAACTAAAGTATCTATTGAACTAGCATTTCTTCCTGATGTTAATAATCCATGCATAGCCATACCAGCAAGTAGTACTCTGATACTTATTCCATAATCATCAGAACAATGATCATGACCAACAGTTGGAAATACTCGCATTACTGTATCTATTCGCATTTATCTAATCTCCTTGTAGTAATATTTTCTTATGTTTAAGACATTGCTCGCAAGTAACCTCTTTCCATGTATACGATACTTTACTAAAATGATGATTAGGAATATGAGCCTTACAAGCTGTTAACATGTATTCTTCAGGTCTTTCAAGACTTGCTGCCCATCAGTTTTAATAATTTTAAGATGTTTTTTATAGCAACCGTTAGGTATAACAGTTAATGTTAATAAGTCAGTATATTGTTCCGGTTTAAATACATCCCATTCAGATTCATACATAATGCATTCATCAAATGGTACTTCATACCACCTAGGAAGCCATTCAGCCGGTACTTTATCAGTACCTACACATAAGTATTTTTTCATGAGTTTATATATACATTTGTGCTAGCTCTAGTTAAGGCAACATAAAACAGTCGTGCTTTAGTAGCTAGATCATGACATTTATTTATATTTATTTTATCTATAAATATAGCTGGAAATGTACCTCCTTGAGCTTTGTGAGTGGTACCTGCAAAAGGTGGACGTAAATCCGCTAGATAATTTTTTATTTTATAGTATTCCTTCCATCCATCTGTGCGTCCTTTAATAGCATTACTTTGTAATTGCTTAAGAACATTATTTGCTGCAGATGGAGTTTTTGGACAAAAGACGTGTTTAGTTGAGGTCTTTGTATATTTATTATAGTCTCCGGTTACTGTTACAGAATACCCAGGAATACCATGTTCTTCTGTCTCTACATAGCTAGAAACATGTACTATTTCATTATTAGTTAGAACAGGCCTATCTTGATGCATGACTATATGATTATTAATTAACCTTTCTCCTGGATAAAATGGTTCTATTGTATCTTCTAAAAAGAATGCAGCTTTACGAATCATATTATTATAATTAATAGCAGATTCGTTTGTGTATGTGCATAATGGGACATCAACTTCTGCCCCGGTGGCGTAATTCATATATTTATGTACAAATTTAGTTATAAAATCTGCATGAGAGAGTAAATGAATACCTTCACCTTTAGAATTAATATCAGTTTCTAACATAGGTTCAATATTCCTGATCCCTTCAATATATTCACGAAATTCATTAGCTTTTTCTAGAATAGGATTACCTCCTAATTGTCGATGTACAGTAGTGAGTGTATATGTAGATAGGGACCCATCAAATATACTGCATTTATCTGATATAGGTGGGAGTTGAAAAGGATCTCCTACGAATATTAATTTTAGTTTCTTCTTTTTAACAATATCTACGATAGCTTTTAGAAATTCATTGCCAATCATTGAAGATTCATCAATAATAATTACAGATCCTGTTTTAACCTCACAAGCTCCTATATGTTTAATTACTTCCTTGCCCTTTTTATTAACAACAGGGCGTAATTTAAATAGTGCATGCCCTGTAGTAACTGGTCTTCCTGATATATCTTGTAATACAAGAGCCGCTCTATGAGTAGTTGCACATAAATAAATGTTAAGATATGGATTTGTAGTTTGAATGCTACGCATAATTTCCCCAACCACAGTAGTTTTACCAGTACCTGCCGATCCTGTAAGAACAGCTAGTACATGTGAATTTGTGGTGGGATCTAATACTTTATCGCAAATACCATCTACGGCATCAATTTGATCCTGCGATAGTAGGAAAGATTTCATGTATCTCCTTTAATGTTGCGTTATTATTTAATGGTACTAAAGTATCCCAAGATTTTCCTATTTCCAGTGAAGCTTTCATAGGAACATCTTTAGATCTAATTGCATCATCATCATTCCACTCCATTTCTTTGATAAGAACGTCGTTTAGGAATTTGATATATTTTGGATTGTTTTTAACTATAAAATATCCAGCATCATGAATCATATTGCATGGAAGAATGTCCGTGCTATACCCAGCTTCTTCAATGCGTTTATTAGTAGCATTCATAGCTCTGTTAAGTAACATCCCCCATGATTGAGTTATTGCATTATTAGCACTACGTGCCTCTTTATCTGCTTCATGCGGAGTCTTAGAATTTCCTAAAATACATTGAGATATTATCGGAGTTCTTAGCTTTAAACCAAATGCACATTCTACGTATCCATGATCTTCCATAAATTTCTTATTTAGTTCATTAAACTCTCCTGATACTTTATAAAGTTCGTGAAATGCTTTTTCGATTTTAATAGCTTGATCCATTAGAAATCCGGTACGTTTATGTAGAGTATAGGCTGTGCCCATATACTGTAGAGCAAATGTAGGTCCTTTAGATTTACGTCTTAATTCTGGATATTTATCCTTAATAGAATTAATACTATCCACACTTGTTGGATCTATATCAGGCATTTGATCTGCAAAATATGTTTGAGCTCTTAATGAATGCCCATCATAGCCATCTGTGTATACTTTAATTCTATTAGGATCTTTACTTAGAATAGCTCCTATACGTTCTTCCAAAGCTGAGAAGTCAGCACCTGCGAATAACCATCCATCCGGTGCAACTATACAGCTCTTAACTAGTTTACCCATAGGACCGTGAGCTGGAAGATTAGTTAGGTTGGGAGAGTTACTGGCTAATCTTCCAGATTGGGTCCCACCAAGTTTTAGATTTCCATGTAAGAAATCTTTTTCTTTCATAAATGCTTTAATAAATGTACCGTTAATCTTTGTTACTTCAGATAACTCTCTTATAAATTTAAGAAGATCTAATATATCTTCATCTTGAGTGTGGTTTTCCAAATCTTGTAGGATATCCCCTCCAGTAGCTGGAGCTCCAGATTTTGTTTTATCTATTACTGGTAGATTTAGAGAATCAAATAACAAAGTACTTAATTGTAAATGACTACTAGGATTAAATTGAAGATGTTTAAAATCTTTAAATGGTTTAATTAGTTTTTTAAGTTTTGAATTAGCTAATTTCCATGAACGCTCCTGGAGTCCTTTATTAAATGTTTTTATACAAGAGTTTTGTTGAATCTGTTCATTTAATACTTTCTCTTTAGCTGCTAATATATTATGGACTTCTTTAACTCTATCTGAATTCATAGGTAACCCAATTAGCATCATTTTAATTAATGAATATAAACTGGGTTGGAATATTTTTAGATAGGGATGAGATAAACTTTCGGAAGCGTAGTTTTCCCATATATAAAAGGTAGCTAAGGTGTCTATTAAGTTGTACTTTAGAATCTGTGCTTTGGTATATTTAGTTATATCCTGAATTTCTATAGCGTAATTACCCACATATTCTAGTGCGACTTCCTTTAATTTAAGAGATATTTTAGTAGTGGCATTTTTAGCTAAATACACCATTATCATCGTATCATCAAAATTTTTGAAATACTGTAAGCCCTTCATCATTCCTGTGTAATCTGTAGCATGTTGCATCCAGAGACTTCGTATGAGGAGCTTTACGTCACTTTGTACGTTTCTAAAAATTCTTTAAGATAATAAATTCCAGTAATGGACAGATCGATAGCTAGTCCATCATGCTTAGTCCAAGCGAAGGAAATTGATACAATTTCATCTTCGAGGCTGAGCCCTGTAGTTTCAATATCTGCAGCCAATACTGGGTATTGGTACAGTGAATCTAAGAGCTCCCGATCAGATCCAAACTGGAATCCATATTCTGCAGAATTAATTAGTACAGAAGTTGCTGTACCAGCAATAGCCTTAATCCCTAACTCTATTAATTTCTTATTTTCAGGTTGTTTAAATAAGGATTTATAATTAGGAATATACACACAAGTGAAGTGTAGATACCCCGGATGATTCCCCTTAACTACGGCGCCATACTTATCAGAAACTTTAGCTATTTTAGTAATAAACTTAAAATAACTACTATCTGCGATGACTAGATTAGTAACGCTAGTTGGTATTTTAGTTATTAGTTTATCTAAATAAGCTTTAGCAGTTTTAGCTAATATTTTAGTTGGGGTATTGTAAAGAAGAGGTAATAAAAGTACTGAACTTTCTGGTATTCCCTCTTTTGCTAATGGTTTTAAGTAGTGGTTGTTAACCTCTACCGATTCCATAGCTTTTTCTTTACACAGTAGTACTGTAGTGATCGACATAAACAGTTTCCCCGATAGTTGCTGGTTCATGATCAGAATTACAAATCCATAAAATTGGATAATTTACTGGTTCTAATCCCTCCTCACCATATAAGTCAGTAAAATACACAAGAGCTTGAGTAGGATTTTCTTCTACATAATCTAATACTGGTTGAAATGCTGTGCCTCCCCCTCCACTAAATTTTAAATCCATAATTTCTGTGTTTTGATCTATTTCGTAAACTGTATGTATTACTGCATCACAATCAATAATTGTCATGTGCGCAGGATTGAATACTTGTTGAATTCCCTTAATTTCACTTAGCATTTCCTGTAACTCGTCATCACCAATGCTTCCACTAGTATCTATAGCAAATGTCAAATGCCCTAAACCATGGTTATGTAGACTAGGCATATAAGCTGTACTATATCTTCTATTTCGTCTAGCCCAGGAGTAGTCTTCTTTGACTCTTTGATCTAAAAATCTATTTAGAATAATTGGCCATGGTAGTTTAGGATGCAATAGTTCATCAATCATTCGTTGGATCTCA
>LWDU01039672.1_pt1 | contig 10361 bp, 16 predicted proteins | sample 727161 | NCBI WGS metagenome assembly LWDU01 (sample SAMN04566230, study PRJNA314399) | hydrothermal vent metagenome | isolation source: deep sea hydrothermal plume seawater | place: Mexico: Gulf of California, Guaymas Basin | collected 2004-07-11 | reverse complement strand
GGCGGGCAACGGCGAGCGCCGCACGCTCTTCTACAAGTATGTTCCTTTCGGTATGCACCACGGCGACGTCGCGTACGACACCAACGACCCCCAGCTCACTGCGCGGCAGAAACGCATCCTGGAGTTCTCGCCGTGCTGGTTTAACGAGCCCCGGGAGGACAAAGACTACTCCGCGAACCCGGCGCTCACAACACTCCATCCGCTGGCGTGTGTAGAGAGCGACCCAGACGTGTTACTGCCGGGCATGTCGCCGCCGCACATCCGGCTGACGGACGAGACCAAGGCGATGCTGCTGAGCGCCGGTGGAGGTGGAGGTGGAGGTGGAGCGAGTGCAAATGCGAAGTTGTAATGTTCGAGGTATTGTTCTGAATTATAGTCAAGACAACACAAGTCCTTCTCTATTAACACTGCTAACCAACCCATCAGTCAATTGCAACCAGACTTAAGTTTGATGGTTTCAGAGTAATTATCCCACCACTTGACCATCGGCCGCTCGCGCAGGAACTCGGCACGCTGAAGAGCGCGAACCGCTCTTAGTAGCAACGCTTGCGATCTTATTTAAATCGTGTCTTTACCGTTATCGCGCTGCCCAACCGGGCATGGTGGCCTGTCACTGGGTGCTCTCCGCGCGGCCTGAGGTGGCGCTGGCGATGCGCCAGCGTCCCTGGTAGTCGCAGGCTTCGTAAAACAGGCGGAACCGTCCGTCGGCCAGGTCGATGATACACGGCTCGGATGCCTTGGCGGCGTCCCAGCGGCCGCCATTGTCAAGGCAGATACCCGGGTCTTTGGTCCACGCCAGTCCGTCGTCGGATATCGCGCTGAAGATTCTGCCGTGGAATTTCGATCCCGCCACCACTTCCGGCGCGGACACCCATCCCGCATAATACATCCGATAACCGCCCGTACCCAGGCGCAGGACTTCCGGCGCGTAGACCGAGAAGGATTCGAGTGCGCTTTCCTGGGCAATGCGAATGCCCGGCTCCAATTCGAAGTCGAGTCCGTCGTCGGATATCGCGCTGACGATATGGTGGTCGTTATAGGCGCCCGCATACGGCTCGATGTCCGGATGCGGGGAGGCGCTGGCGTAGAGACGGTAGCGGCCCCCATCCCCCAGATAAAGGCATCGCGGGGCCCCATAGGAGGTGTTCGCGCCGCCCAGGCGCACGCCCGGCTCCCTTTGCCAGACCAGGCCGTCCGCGGATTGGGCGCTGATGATCGCGCTCTTGGCCCCGCCCCCCGCCTGCTCGGTCCTGCCCTCGACGTACATCCGATAGCCGCCGTCCGGCAGCGGGATGACTTCGGGGCTCCAGATATAGTGCGCCGCCCCCTCGCCGCCGGCGTCCAGGCGCACGCCCTGCTCCTTTTCCCACTGCCCGGCGTCGGCGGAGAACGCGCTCAAGATATAGCCCTTTGACGCGGGGTTGGGACGTTGCGGACCAAAACCGTGGTAATACATCCGGTAGCCCCCATCCATCTCCACCACGTTGGGGGTCAGGGTGCGACTGGCGTCGAGCGGTCCGTCCGAATCGATCGCGACATCGGTGTCCTTGACCCAGTGGATGCCAGGATCCGCCTCCTGGTAATGGATCGCTTTCGCCATCTCGTCCATTTGCCTCTTCCTTTTGGTTGCAGCCTCGCCTCGACGGCAGGGCGTTCAATTTCTATGGCCACCCCTCCGCAGCAGCCCGGCGCGTGATGGAACGCCTAGTCCGCGACACCGACGACCTGCGGCTCGAGATGGACGACGAGAATGGCTACACGATCCGCTCAAGATGGTTAATCATTCTCAAACTTCAGCGCGTTGGCATTTTCACTCACGATACGAACTACATCCTCTGAGACGCCCTGTGGGGCCCTTGCGCTGAACTCAAGCCTGGGACCCTCTACGTCTGGCCCCAGGAAGAGGACGAGAGCGCCGAAACAACTAACCAGAATGGTCAGGCGGTAGAGGAAGAACTGGTCGAGGCTTAGTATTATAGCTCGCTTTTCTTGTTTAGGCGACTCGTCGGCATTGGCATCGTCAGCAAAACCACAGTGCTAATGATGAAAACTCCAATACCCAGAGCTAAAGAGAATAGTACGGCCTTGAAAGCGGCAGTCATAGCTTTCCCCTTTGGGCGAACTAATCATTCGGTGGAATCTTTCTTAGTCGAGCAACAATTAGCGACATAGAGAGACCCAATCGCCAAAATTGGGGAAATTATCATTAACGGCACGGGAGGCTTTCCACCCTCTACGTCGGCATTATCAATCAAATGGAATATCATCAGAGCCACCATTCTCAGATAACGGATTGCCGCACCAGTCAACACTTTCTTGGCAGCAGATATTTCGATGTCCCGGCTAAGGAGGTATACAATGCCCGTACCCAGACTCATGGCAGCCATTACTTCGACAAGTGGCACCTGGCAGAGCAGAGGGCATCAGCCTCGGGCTGAGCTTCTGCGTCCGACGGGTGCCCGCCTGGCCGTCGTATTTCGGGGTTGGGAATCCCACGGAAGATCGATGTCGTAGTGGTTGATTAACGCCCCGATCCATCATTCTCAGTTGTCGTATTACGACCCTTCGCAGCCCTCCTTTAAGCGACACTAGTCCAGGCAGTCCAGCCCCTTGCCATCCGCTTGGATGCGACGGGGGCTTTTGCTTGTGCGGTGATTGCGATTTTCGTAATATGAGCAGCCCCATAATTAGTCTCGTGTTCAGCGACATCGACACATTCTTCTAACCTTTGGCAGGAGGTTATCTCACACGTAACGCTACCAACCATAAGGTATACCTATGAAGCTAACCGCGTCTTCTTCAACGCTGACCGTAGCAATCCTATCTTGCTTCATTCTGTGGATACAGCCTCTCTCATCACAGCAATTTGCACTAAGTATTCCAATTCGACCATGACGGCCAATTCTTACTCACGTTGGGCGAACGAAAAGCACCCGGCTCCGATGAAAAACATCTCAACCTACCAACCGATGTCGCAGTCCTTCAGGACGGCTCTTTTTATGTAAGTGACGGATACGGAAATACCCGCGTAGTGAAATTTTCAGCACAAGGTGAATTTCTATTTGAGTGGGGCACACCAGGATCAGGGCCCGGCGAATTCGACCTGCCCCACGGCATCGCGGTCGACGAGAATGAGCGCGTATTTGTTGCCGATCGCAGCAATTCGCGGATACAGATATTTGATTCGACGGGTACATTTATTGCCGAATGGAAAAGCCAAGGGCTAGGCCGTCCGTATTCTATGGCCATCGGCTCAGATAATTCGGTGTATGTTGTTGATGGCGGCGACCCAATATTTCCCTTTCGCGCAAAAGCTATTAAATTCACCGTGCAAGGTGCACTTAGGAGTTGAATCTACAGTCGCTCCAAGGGGGGTACAACCGCAAAGGCGAAGGGCGAACGCTTCAATCTGGGCCGTGACAGATTTAGCAACGCCGGCAACGATATAAACGGAGAAACCCAATGACAATTGAACAACGATTGGAGCAGGTCGAGCAGGCTTTAGAGGAGAAATTTACTACCGAAGAAGAGCACCCGGTATTCTGGTACGATGCCGATGGCGAGTTTGCTGAGTATGTTAAAGGTCAGTTAACATGCTATGCAGAGGCCTAGAGCAGAGGTCAGTTAACACGCTATGCAGCGAGATACAGAGCAGATAGAGTCCTCCGGTATAGTCCTAGATGCACCTACCGATCGTCCAAACGAGGGTTTGCCGATCGGCAACGGCCGGATGGGCACCCTGGTGTGGACCGCACTCTCGTCGCTTGAGTTTCAGCTCAACCGCGTAGATGTTTTTGCAGTCAACCGCAACGCGGCAGGCGAACACTTTTCCGCTACTGGAGCTACGACCGACTACTGCGGGACCTGCGCGCGTCTAAGCATCGATTGCGGCAATGAGCCGTTTCGGCCTAGTCCGGATTTTCGTCAGGCGCTCTCACTGCACTCGGCGCGGTGCGCGGTGGACGGTCGGGGAGTGCGTGCCGAATGTTGGGTCGCGGCCGAAGATGATATACTGGTTGTGACCATAACCGACGATCGCGAAACGCCGCTGCCGATTGACGTGACCCTGATGCTGTGGAGAGAGCCGGAGGTGCGGAGTGGCGCTCACGTGGCGACCCTGTCCTTCCGCCATAGCGGGGACCGAATCGGCGTCGTGCAAACCTTGGCCGAGGCTGATCATTATTGCTCGTCGGCGGTGGTGGTGGCGTGTCCCGAGGCCGATGCGCAGGTTGTCGATACGGGCGGTAGATTGCACGTTCTGCGCCTGCCGCCGGTCAGGGGTACGCGCACGATCCTGGTGGCCAGCGCCGCTTCCCAGATTGAGGACGCGGAGGCGACCGCCAACCGCATATTGACGGCGTGCGGCACGCCGGATGCGCTCTCGGTAGTCGCCGAGCGGCACGCGCGTTGGTGGCGTGATTTCTGGGCCCGAACCAGCGTCGATATCTCCAGCCTGGATGGACGTGGCGAACGGGCGGCACGAGATCGCTTGCTCTTCCTCTATCACATGGCCAGTTCGTCGCGCGGACCATATCCGCCCAAGTGGAACGGTTCAATTTTCACCACCGGGGGTGACGACCGCGCCTGGGGCTCGCAGTTCTGGTTGTGGACCACCGAGATGCTCTACTGGCCGCTGCATGCTGCCGATGCTGGGGATCTGGCCGAGCCCTTTTTTTCGCTGTATCGCAACGCACTACCGGCGATGGAAACAGCCGCCCGGCAACGGTGGGACGCAGAGGGGATATTCGTCCCGGAAACAATGCCCTTCGACGGACCGACCGAGTTGCCGGCATCGCTTGTCGAGGGATATCGCGAGCGCTTCCTCTACAATCCCCGCAGTGCCGCAGTGTCGACGCAAGTGGCCGCTTGGTCTCGCTACGACTGGCATCTGGAAGCATCGACGAGCCGCGGGGAATGGACGCCCGACGGCTACAGTTGGATCAGTCATCTGACTTCGTCCGGCGCGGAGTTAGCGGTACACGCCTGGTGGCGGTACCGCTGCTCGGGCGACCGGGAGTGGCTGCGCAGATGCGCCTATCCGCTGCTGCGCGGCGTGGCTGAATTCTACTGCAGCATCTGCCGCAGGGGCGAAGACGGGTGCTGGCATATACACGGCACCAATGCGCATGAGGATTTCTGGGGCGTAAGCGACAGCATAATGGACCTGGCTGCAATTCGCGGCGCGGTGCCATTGGCGATTTGTGCCGCCGAACGACTGAAGATCGACGCGGCACTGTGCGTGAAATGGCGAGAATTCCTTCGCGAGTTGGCGTCATATCCGATGGGCGATGATCCACGTGCGAGGGCGTTGACCGGCGGTGTGCTGGCCGATGATGCTTGGGCGGCTGGATATCTGGGCGCGGTAGATGGATCGAAAAACCCCGAAGACGTTCAACTCGCGCCGATTTTCCCTTTTGAGGATTGGACGCTCGAAACGAAGGATCCTTCATTGGATGCCGTCGCCCGGCGGACTCTGGAATTGGCGCCGCGGCATCGGCGGGTGCTGAGCGGCGAAGAACTCAATACCGCCATTCGCTCGCCCATCGCTGTCGTGCGGGCTGGTGCCGCGGAGGATCTGCCCGCGATGCTCGAATACTATCGCGCTGCCTTCAAACCTCAGACTAACGGTTTCAGCTTCTTCGAGGGAGCGACGGCTCATTCCATAGAACACCTCGGCTTGCTCACGATGATGGTCCAGGAGGCCCTGCTGCAAAGCGTCGCTCCGCGCCCGGGCGAGCCTGAGACTATCCGCGTCTTCCCCGCCTGGCCGCGGACCTGGGATGTCTCGTTCCGACTGCTGGCGCGAGGTGGTTTTGTCGTTGCCGCGACGATGCGGGACGGTTGCGTTGCCGAGGTCGAGATCGAGTCGCGGTTCGGCGAAGAATGCCGCCTGCGCAACCCATGGCCTGCGGCGTGCCGGGTTGAGCACGAAGACGGAGAGGTCGTTGCACGCGCCGCCGCCGCCGAGGTTGTGGTTTTTGAGACCCGTCCTGGCAGTCGCTATCGGCTGCATGGATAAAGCGGTGCCAGCAGGCAATCACAACCTACTAAACGATTTGCAGGCGCCCGGGAGTCGTTTATCCACTCGCTCAAAGGCGAGTGCATGCAGCAGGGGCTTTTCGATACACGTCGCCAAGCCCAGCTGGAGATCTTTCGTTACATCGAAGGCTTTTACAGGCGAACGCGCAAACATTCCGCGTTCGGCTATAAAAGTCCCGTCGAGCTTGAAATGCTGTTAAAAGCTTAACTTGATCTCCATCTTTTCGCGGCAAGATCAATTGATTCGCTACTCTCCAATGTGTAACGAGGTCTGAGTTGAATATTCCTATTTGGGTACCCGAGGCATTCCGTGTCATCGCGCATCGGGGGAGTTCGGCCTATGCGCCTGAGAATACCCTGCCGGCCTTCAAATTGGCGCGGGAAATGGGGGTTGGCGAAGTTGAATTGGACGTGCAGTTGGCGATCGACGGTGTGGTGGTCCTCTGCCACGACCTGGTGCTCACCCGCTACGGTCACGGAGATGTTGTCGTCGAGGAGATGGCGTCGGACGAGTTGTTGGCTCTGGATATGGGTTCGTGGTTTTCACCGCACCTCTTCGCAGGTACGACGATGTTGAGTCTGGACCAGCTCTTGAAGACGCATGGCGACGATTTCATCTTTCACATCGAGCTCAAGGGGCGTGCGGAGGAGTTGGCTGCAGCGACCTATGCCGTGGTCGACGCGCATCGCGCCCACGAGCACACGATTTTCACCTCGTTTTCATATCAGCAGCTGGCGCGGATGAGAGATTTTGCACCAGGCAGTCAGCTCGGCTGGCTGGTGCAGACCATCGACGAGGAAGTACTGGATCAAGCCCGCGAACTGGAATTGTTTCAGCTCTGTCCCAGAGCCGGTGCAGTCAACGTCGAGGAGGTCGCCCGTGGTCGTATTGCGGCACCGGAGATCCGGGTCTGGGGCATCGCCGGCACGCCGCAGGAGGTGCGGGCGATGGTGCTGCAGGCGGTGGAAAGCGGCTGTGATGGGATGACGATCAACTGGCCTGATTGGGTGAAGCGCTAAAGGGTTAATTTCAGTGTCTAAAGACGCTGCCCGACTCGGGGGTCGGATGTGGTCGCTGGTAGAGTGCAATCTCTTTGCCGGTGTGTCGCCTCAGGGCAGCACGTCGATGATCTTTACCATGGCCTGCTTGTATGCATGCAGATCCTTGCGGCCTTTCGTCGTCAGGGTATAGGTCGTGCGCGGTCTCGCGTCGACCAGTTCCTTTTCGACGCTGACCATCTGTGCTTCTTCCAGCCTCGCCATCTGAACGGAGAGATTGCCCCGGCTCAGTCCAACCTGGTGTAGGATATACATGAAATCGGCTCTGCCCAGGACGCTCAACAGGGCCAGTACTCGCAATCGGGCCGGCTCATGAATGAATCCATCGATCTGTGGGATCGTGTCGGTTGCACTCAAGATTCGCTCTCCGCGTATTCGGTCTCCTGAAAAGCGTCGGCGTCTCGCACAAAGCGGCGCAGCAGCAATCCGCTCCCTGTGAGTAAAACAGCGCCACTGCACAGGAAGGGAATAGCCGGCGACCAAAGGGCAAAACCCGTGATCGTACCACTGACGATGAGGATCGCCGCATAGATGTGAAAGCGTCGAGCCCCGGTTAGCAGAGCGATCGCCACAGCCAGCGCGGCTGACAGGATGCCAGGGACGCCCGAGATGAACAGATCGGTGGTCTGTCCCTCGTCGACCTTCCATAAATGTGTAAGCCAGTAAACGGCCCCCACGAACAAGGCTGTGAGGATGAAGTAGGCGATGGCTAGGCGCCCCAGGTTCCTGCGCTTTCGCCGACGCGAGAATTCGACAAAGCCGGCCCGCGGTTCGACGATCCAACGACGCAGCACAAAGTACAGGTAAACGAGGGGTACGAGGGAACCCCCTATTAGGTAGGCAACTCCAAAGAAAAAGGTGAAACCGAAAAAGATGAGGGCGATGCCGCAGAGCAGATCGAGAATGCCATCATCCCAGTAGGATCGGAACAGAATGTCTTCCAGTCGTGTCTGTGCGTCTGGCATCGGTCAGGCTCCCATCGTCAGGTCACATGTTTATGACGCAAACTAAGTTTATGGTATAAACTTAGTCAACCCCTTTCTTGATGTTGTCTTACGATGAGTCGGTTTGGGGCCCGAAGACCTCAGGACAATAGCAGGTCAGTCAGTTCTGACCAGTGATCGATCTCAAAGGTGGCCTGGCCATCACTGGTGGACAGGACGGATCGGAAGAGGATTGAGTCCCAGCCGGCGCCTTGCGCCCCGGCGATATCTTTGTCGACCCGGTCGCCCATGTAGATGAGTCGTCTGCCGCCCATCTGTGAGCGCTCTTCGGCAATTCGGAAGATTTGTGGATCCGGCTTCTCGACGCCCTCGTCGCCGGAATACACGCGGTGGGCGAAATACTGCAGTAGCTCGACACCGCGAAAATTGCGGTCCATCACCCAGCCCGGCACATGGGTGTTGGCGATGATCCCCACGTAGAGGCCGGCGTCCGTCAGGCACTGAAGGGTCTCGGCCACACCCGGGAACAACCAGGAGTGGAAGCGTGGGCCCGACAGGACACCGGTCACATAGACCACGTGGTCGCGCCGTGGGGGGGCACCGAGTCGCTCGAAGAGGGAGTGAACGAGCGTTTCTTCGGTGTAGCCGGTTGGGGCCGTGCGACTCTCCGCATGCAGCTGCTGGATGTGCGCTGAGATTTCCTCAAGTGTTGCTGAGATACCCAGCCACCCCAGAGTTGCATGGGCCCGGGTGGCCATGTTGGCCCAGACATCGGCGTGGCTCGGGTCGCCGGATGAGTCGCCAGCGAAACCGTAAATCGTTCCACCTGAGTCGAAGAAGATCCCGTCGTAGGCCATATTATCGTCCTTGCTTTATCTGTCTTGTTCCGCCAGGGAAAGTCTGACCCCGACAGGTAGGTGATCGCTCAATGCTGTGCCGGTATGATCCGGTATGTCGAAGTTCTCAGGCGTCGCCAGCGCCTCGGCCCGCAACTGGCTGGGATCGATCCACACGTAGTCGATCCGCCGAACACCGGTCTTCTCAGGGTGCGGTTCGTGGAATCCTGCCTGCACCATGTGGTCATAGACGCGGCTCTCAGCGGGCGCATTGAAATCGCCTGCCATGACCGCCGGTGAGGTGACCTGTGTGAGGGCTGTGGAGATCTCCCCGAGGCGAACGGGTTCACCCTGTCCATCCGGGGCGAATCGATTGCTCGACAGGTGCAGGTTGATCACGCTCAGTTCACGGTGGTCGATCCTCAGCACCAGATGCATGAAGATTCGCTCAAAGCGTTTCCTGGCAGGGGTTCTGCAGGACGTGAGATCCTCTACAATCACGTCGAGATCACGGTTCCACAGGATACAGCCACCGTAGGCGGGCCGTTCACCACCGGGGACGAAGTGACTGCGCATGTTCAATGCATCGCTCAGTGCAGCGGGCACGTCCGGGCCTGGTACTTCCTGGAGCAACAACACGTCCGGTTGCAGTGATGTGTATAACTCGGTCAATGCCGCCAGAGCCTCTGGATGGGGAACCTGCAGTTCTTCGCCCCACAGGCTCGGTGCGCCCTGAAACCAATAGGCATTGTGGCTCCACAGGATCATGAGACGACCTGCCTGGGCGAATCCTGGGCGGCGATGATGCGGGCCAGTTCACTGCAATGGGTCCACTGCACCTGCTCGCCCAAGCTGCCCTGCACGCGACGGCAGACTTCATCGACTATCGTTAAGACCCGGATTCGACGACCATTCATCAGCGCATCACTCATAAAATCCATACTCCACTACTCGTTGATCGGCCACCCATTGTTTGAGCTTGCAGTTTTCTTATTCTAACTGTTTTAGGCGGCGTAATTCGGTGACGCCCATGCCAGCGAATTTCTTCTTCCACCGGTAAAACGTGGCTTCGCTAACCTCCATTTTACGGCAGGTCTCGGTCACCGATACGCCATTTTCTGCTTGCCGTAAGGCAAAGGCGATTTGCTCTTCAGTGAACCTTTTTCCATTTCATGGCCGGTCTTCTTCCCGACTTCAAAATAGTGCCCTGTTTATATCATTACAAATGGTACAGCTTTAGGGGGAGAGACCAAGCTGGATGGTGTATTATGTCTGAATCCCTATCCTCGGCCATACCACCTTGGCCGGGCACCTACGCGCTGGTTCTTTCCGCAGGAGTTCGGTCCAGTGTAGATATCGGAAAATTGGGAACACTGCCGTTGTTGCTAGTTGTTATCTCTACATCGGTAGCGCTTTTGGTTTCGGCGGCTTGAAGGCCCGTTTGGCCCATCACGGGAAAATAGCAACGCGACCACACTGGCAC
>LWDU01039001.1_pt1 | contig 10361 bp, 8 predicted proteins | sample 727161 | NCBI WGS metagenome assembly LWDU01 (sample SAMN04566230, study PRJNA314399) | hydrothermal vent metagenome | isolation source: deep sea hydrothermal plume seawater | place: Mexico: Gulf of California, Guaymas Basin | collected 2004-07-11 | reverse complement strand
CTTTCAGCTGCTTTCTCCGAACGAATCCCCATCATTCCGAGAGAGATCAGACTCAACTCGTCGTAACCTGTACGCGATATCCTCTTGGATACTCCGACTCGAGTTGACGAGGTCGGCGACGATCCCGGTGAGTACCATCTGTAGGCCCGCCAGCATCAAGATGGCGGCCAGGATGAGGGACTGAACGTGCAAATCGTGATGGGCCGTGAATAGGAAAAAGTAGACGAAGCGAAGGCCCAGCCCGACGCCCAGCAAGATGGAGGCGCCTCCGAGAAGGGAAAATACACGCATCGCCCCGTATGAAGAGTAGACGCGCAACATTATCCCCACAGAGCGGGCCACGAACTGTCCCACGCTGGAGAAGAGCCGTGAATCGCGAAGCTTTTCGTTGGTGCGAATGGGAACGCTGACGGTTGGGATGCGACGACGGCCGGCCTGGATGACATGATCCACGGTGTGATCGAAATCCGTAAACATATTGATTCGCGATGCCGCTTCGCGCGAGTATGCCTTGAAACCACTGGCTACATCGGGGACTTCGAGGTTGGCGAGCTTGCTGACTGTGCGGCTTCCGATCGATTGAAGCATTTTTTTTGAGAAGGAGAAGTGTTCAACTTCCTCGGGCTTGCGGTCGCCGATTACGAGTTCCGCACGGCGTTCGAGTATCGGCCTGACAAGTTTTTCGATGTCTGCGCCCTGGTACTGATTGTCCCCGTCTGTGTTCACGATTATATCTGCCCCGGCGCGCAGACAAAAGTCCATGCCTGCCGCAAACGCATGGCCGAGTCCCCGGTTCGCCGAAAAGCGAAGAATGTGGTCTGCCCCGTTCTCCCGCGCGACTTCTCCCGTTCGATCCGTACTGCCATCATCGATAATCAGAACTTCGATCTGATCGATCCCGTCGATCTTCCGCGGGATGTCTCTCAGCGTCGATGGCAACGTCTCCTCTTCATTGAGGCAAGGAATTTGAACCATGAGTTTCAAGGCTTCGCTCTCCAGTGGAAGTGTGCCTGGCTTAAAGCATACGGCATTTGCATCGGTCTACGGCCCGAGCTGAGCCGGTCTTTCGAGCCTGCGCCTCTTTTTAACTCTTCTTCTGATTTATGGGATTTGGGGTGGAATTCCGCCGTGGGCTGGGTGAATAGGAAGGACACGTATCGCAACCCGGCCCTCTCGGTGTACGTGGCGCGATCGAAATTCTCTGAGTTAACCATGGGAAAAATCGTTCGCCGATCCGGGTTGTTGACGAGGATGAATTGATCCCAGTTGTCATGGGCTAGGGGGGTCGTTTCTCTGCCCGCGACGTATCCGACGATGTCACCCACGTCGGCCGGGTAGGCCCCCGGCGCAGTCGGGGCAAGGCATCGCGGTACCGCGAGCCCGCCTCGTGCCCGGAAACATCCGGGTCTGCCTGGATTCCTCGGCGAGCATGTCAAAAGAATGGCCAGGGAGGTACGTGTGGCTGCGCCCACGTTTGCATCTGCTTCTGGGAAGAGAGTTCATAGCAAATGTTTCCGAGTCGCTGAAGTTGATCAAGGCTCGAGGCTGCGATGGGTCGCTATTGCTTCAGCCTGCCACTTTTGCGAGCGTCGACAGCATATAGATTCACCGATTGGTTTAAACTCGTCGCAATCCAGTTCCCTTCCCTGAAGGTTCTCTTTGCTAGGAAAGGTCCCAATGAGCGATGAATTAATTCTCCCCGGGTCCATGCGTGCCTGGCGGACGCATGAGTGGGGGATGGATCCGTGTGAAACTCTGCGACTCGACACCGTTCCGCTCCCGAAACCCGAAGCCGGCGAGCTACTCGTTCGCGCCCAGGTTATTCCGCTGAATATCAACGATATGGAGCGGATCACAGGGAAAAACATGATGGTGAGACCCGATCTTCCTGTGATTCCCGGGATGGAAGTCATGGGCACGGTTGTCGCCGCGGGGGAAGGCGTAGGGGAGTGGCTGGGTAGGCGTGTTGCGGCGATGGCCAAGCAGGCCACGGGCGGCTTCGCCGAATACTCGATTTGCCCGGTAGTCTCGGCTTTTGAGATGCCCGAAGAAATTCCGATTCCCGATGCAGGCGCTCTGTACTTTCCGTATCACCTCGCATGGCTCGGATTGATCGACCGAGCCGAACTTCGTTCAGGCGAAACAGTGCTCATACATGCAGGGGCCGGGGGGGCCGGGTCTGCGGCGATTCAACTGGCGAAGAGTTTGGGAGCCAGGGTATTTGCCACGGCGGGAAGCAAAGAAAAAGTCCAGATGTGCCTTGACCTGGGTGCCGATGTCGCCATCAACTACTCCACGGAAGATTTCAAGGCAATCGTCTTGGAGGAGACTGACATGGTGGGTGTAGACGTTGTTTTTGATGGCGTGGGCGAGGCGGTGATGGCCGAATCTATGGATTGCACCGCGTACAACGGTCGATACCTGATGATGGGATTCGCTTCGGATAAAAAATTTGCCGACGAAAAATTGATCGTTCCACGCCGCATTTCGACTGGTAATCTAAAAATTTGCGGGGTCTTGCTCGCCTACGCGAGCGAATCGGTTGTTCCAGTCATGAAAAAGGCGATGGGTTGGAATTTTTGCTCCGATGCTCTGGGAACGAAAATCATGGCCGAAATCGTTCAGAGGGTTCGTGAAGGGAAGGTCAAACCGGTGATCGGAGAAATCGCCGACTTCAACGATCTGCCTGCGGCGATCACGAGACTGCGCGATCGAGGGACATACGGCCGGGTTCTGATCGTTCTGGATTGAACGGGTGGTTTTTGAAAACCGCTGTTTTCTGAAGAGAACCCAGAGCGCTGTTTTCCGCCCAGGGGCCGCCGCGAGGACATGTCCTAGGGATTGGAATTGTCGCGGCACCGTCGCTCAGTTCGCCGAGAAACGGACATCGGATTGCCTAACTTGGAGATTCCGAAGCGTGCTGCCTCGCTCGCTCGCCTTTAATAACGGGGCGGTGAGCACCTAACCGTCGGCACGCTCCTTGAGGAGCGCGGCAGTCTTGGCGGAAATCGGGGCGCCAAGAATGGCGGTCACCAGGTCGATGAGATGGCTCGTAAAGAGTCTGTCGTTCCGGCGTCGCGGACTTTCTGCGCGCCGGGCGAGTTCGATAAACATGATTCGCGTGGCAGTAAAGCGGCTGTGAAGCGTATCGACAGCAAGCGGCGACATTTCGGGTTCGACCATTGCTCTCCAGCGGTTCAGGCTGGCAGAGGCGCTGGCGTATTCGATGGGATCCACTCGCGGCCTGTAGCTATTGACGAGCTGTGCGGCGATGCGGAGATAAAAGCGCCCGCCCTCGCGATCCGAAAGCTTCTCGGCTGTCGGGAGCACCAGTGCGGCAGAGAAGCGATCCAGTCCGTATAGTCCCGACGTTTCGATTTCGTCAAGGAACTGGTTTCGGCTCTGGTCGATGGTCGATTCGTGTTTTTTCAAGATGGCCCGGATCAGGCCCTGGCGGTTTTCAAAGTGATACTGGAGTGCGGTGGCGTTGCGTTGCTCGGCTTCGCGGTTGATCTCCCGGGACGAAACGGCGTTGACACCTTTTTCGGCGAAGAGCCGTTCAGCAGTGCGGATCAGTTGAGCACGCGTTTCGTCGGCGTTGCGCGGCATTCCGTTTCTCCGGGGTTCCGGGAGTGGCACTCGGCGTCTCGGATGTTATCATGCATGCGCATTAAAATAAACGATCGCGGTGCGTTAGGCGTTAGGCGTTGAGCGTTGAAAACAAACTCGACGAGTACGGACTAGCCCCAGCGTTTTCCCGTGTATGCCCAGCAGCCCAATCACCCCCAACCCCTATTGCCAATACTAAGGAGCACGCCATGGCCGGTCTCGAGACCATTGATGAGATGTTCGACTTGCGGATGTCCGAGGAAGCAAAACCACTCTTCGAAAAAGTTAAAGCCTTCATCCGGGATGAAGTTCGGCCGATCACTGCTGAATTTTTCCGGCTCGGAGAGGATCGCGAAGACCGCTGGTCGTGGGCGCCGGGGCAACTCGAGTTGCTCGATAGTGTAAAGGCCAAGGCTAAGGCCCAGGGATTGTGGAATTTCTTTTTGCCCGATGATGCTACGGGGCAGGGACTTTCCAATCTGGACTATGCGTACATTGCCACCGAGTTGGGTAAGAACCCCCTTGCATCGGAGTGCCTAAATTGCGCTGCGCCGGATACGGGCAATATGGAAGTTCTCGAGCGCGTGGGTACGGAAGATCAAAAGAAGAAATGGCTTGAGCCTCTTCTGAATGGTGAAATAAGATCAGCCTACGCGATGACAGAGCCGGACATAGCCTCCTCGGATGCAAAGAATATTGCATGCCAGGCTCGTCTTGAAGGCGATGAGTGGGTGATCAACGGCGAAAAGTATTACATCTCCGGCGCCGGCGATCCGCGTTGCAAGATCATGATCGTGATGGTGCAAACGGACCCTGATGGTCCCCCTCACACCCGCCAGTCGCAGATTCTTGTCCCTACGGACGCCGAGGGATTTGAAATCCTGGGACCCATGTCTGTGTTTGGCAAAGACGATGCGCCTCATGGTCATATGCATATTCGCTTCGACAATTGCCGAGTCCCGAAGGAGAATATTTTGCTCGGCGAAGGACGCGGCTTCGAAATTTCGCAAGTACGACTGGGCCCGGGCCGGATCCATCACTGCATGCGATCGATCGGCGCAGCAGAAAGGGCGATTGAAATGATGTGCAAGCGTGGGATCTCCCGCAAGGCATTCGGGAAGCCCATCGCCCAACTCGGGAAGAATGTAGAGACTATCGCGAAGGCTCGGATCGATATCGAAGCCATGAGAATGATGGTCCTCAAGGCCGCGAAGGCAATGGATGTTCTCGGCAATGTCCAAGCTCGCGTCTGGGTGAGCGCCGTCAAGGCCATGGTTCCGGTGCGGGTATGTAAAATCATTGACGAAGCGATTCAGATTCACGGGGCCACGGGGGTCTCGGACTGGACACCGCTTGCTGACATGTATGCAGGCCAACGCACCCTTCGCCTAGCAGACGGCCCCGATGAGGTTCACTGGTTTGTTGTGGGACGTGCTGAGCTTTCGAAGTGGTCAGAAGATGGTGCCATGGACTACAACCCGAAGGAAGCGAGTATGGAGCAACGTCGCTTCTCTGGGCCCTGATTGCGACTTCTCTCGGCTGCTCATTCGCGTTCGGCAGTGAGCGCGAATGAGCCTGCCGGGGGCTGCCGAGGGAGTCCGCCGAGGGAGTCCGCCTAAAGGAGATCCTTGTTCCCTTGCGATTCTTCAAGCAAGAGGTCCTCGAGTTCAAGGATCAGTTGACTTGAAACTCGAACAGAATCGATCGAGTCTCCGGGCTTTCCGTCCGCGATCTGTGCCGCGATCGAACGGTACATGAGCTTGTAAGAAACTGTTTTCTTGACTCGCTTGCGTCGGAGAACGCGCAGCCGATTTTCGGAAATATAGTGAGAGCTGTTCGTAATCTTGACGGTCACACCTTCGCTACGGAGCTCCACATATTCCTGAAGTCCGATGCGTTGACTCCCTGTGTCGGTGAGGACCATTGTGAAGTAGGCACCGTTCGTGAGCCCGACCGAACAGTTGATCGTGCCGTCGCTACCCGATCCCACCAGTGTAGATGCCACTTCGCAGTAGTCGTTCAGGTGTAAAAAATGGTCGATCCAATGGCAGCCATTGGAAATGAGTCTGCTCTTAGAATTCGGCCAACGGTACCAGTGCATCTCCGGAAGCGGAACCTCGTAGACGATGCAATTGTAATTGATCGGTTTTCCCGGGCGATGGTCGAGATCCTCTAGCGCGATCTTGTTCAAGGGCGAGTATCTTTTGTGAAAGCACGAGAACAGGCCGCCCCGAGCGTGCTCCATTGCCTCAAGAAGTTCCTGCAGTTGGCCTTCGTCGACAGCGATTGGTTTCTCCGCAACAGCGTAGGCTCCCTTTGCGAGCGCAACAGCCGCCAAGGGTGCGTGGGTGTGGTGGTAGCCCGCAAGAAAGTAGACGTCGAAGTCTTCTGTTGCTCTGGGGCCGGGCGAAGAATCCCAGCTAGGTAATTTCCCCCAATTTTTTGGTACTTGGATGGGGTCAATCTCATGTACGGACTCAATGTCGAGATATTTCCGAACATTCGGAACGATGTTGGTTTTCGCGTAGTGCCCGTACCCGAACAGGACAGCTCTCTTTCGCTTTCCCCCTGGAGCCACGAATGTGCCCAATGTGGAATAAATTTCCCGTACGGGAGTAGGTGCTTCAGCCAAGAGCTCGTGGGCCGCGCTCCAGTCGACTTCTCTAGCCAAGCGATGCAACTCCTGTGCAATCGGCGCCACGTCTTCAGGCCTAAGCAATTGGCCTGAATGCTCGCTCCATCTGCGAACCCTTGACCACCATTTGCTTTCGACGACCGTTATGCGTGGCTCGGCGAGATAAAGCAATCCTTTGCTCTTTGCCGTCTGAATTTCGAGTTCGTCCGCCTTCGCGATCAGCGCCTCGGGGAGCACTACCCGTTCCACACATTGAGGTGAAGCGGGTGCGAGAAAGAGCACATTCTCGCCGGGAGAGAAGTTTCCTCCAGGGTCGCAGGATGTAATCTTCCCAACACCGAATGATTGATATTTTTTGTTGCGATTGCGTTCCTGCAAACGAGACGTGACTTTTCGCCATGTTTCGATTGGGCCAACTTCTCGAATGTAGTTCCAGACCAAGTTCGTGCTTCTTGGAAGAATGAAGTACATCCCTACGACGGGCTCCAGATTGGCGAAGGCCATCACCTGGATACGGGCGTTGGACGGCGATCGATGAAAGTCCAGAGAGGAATTTTCCCAAGCTCCGTCGATCAAGGTTCTCATCGGGTTGAGCTTCCGATTACACAGGCGAATACAGTCATAGTTTGAACCGATTTGTTCAACTCGAAGCGATAAGCAGTCTGACCCAGGTTCATCACAAGCTCGCGGCGTCCTCCCACCTCAGCATATCGCGATAATACCCTGATTTGGACGATGTGGGAGATTCAGTGGCGCACAGTCGGCACTTGGTGCGGTGAGAGCATGAGTAGGGAAGGCTCCGCAATCGGTTGCGTCCCGTTCCCGTCGAAAGGACTGGGATTGAGCGAAATCCTGTCGCGTTCGTGAAACTGTTCGCAAAAGGCGGGGCGAGCTAGCCTTGTTGGAACATCACCAAGGAGGAATGCTAAGATCGTCAGCGTGTCAATCGCCCCCTGTAGAGGCCGCAAATCAATCCAGTTGGGAACGCCGGGGCTGGAATACCCTTCGTTTGACCTCGGAAGCTTAATCGTCTCGGGCAAGGCCCGCGTGAAGGTCCAAGATGAATAGAATTTACGATGGGCTACCGATTGTCGGTCAGAATGCGGCTTGTACGGTTGCCGGGATGTACCGGCAGTACATTCGATATCGCCCGATTTTTCACCACCGGCTGGCCGAGTTGCAGGCCAGCATGCACCTTCCGCTGGATGAGATTCATAGCCTGCAGTGGCGGCGACTCGAGCGTCTGGTGAATCGGGCCCGAAAATATGCGCCGCATTACAAAACTCTCCCTTCGCCGTCGACGGCCTCAGACGGGCAGGTCGCAATTCGCGAGACTCTCGACACAATCCCTGTTCTTAGCAAAGAGACCTATCGAGAGAGTTCTCAGAATTTTGTGGCGACCGACGTTCCAAAGCGAGAGATTTTGCGGGGAAAGACAAGCGGCACCACCGGAACGGCGCTCCCGCTCTACTCTACCAAGAGTACGCTGGCAGCCGAGTACGCAACCGTATGGCGCCTGCGCTCATCTCATGGGGTAGGCATTCGAGATCCCCATATGACATTCAATGGGCAGTTGATCGTCCCCGTGAAGCAGGTCAAACCGCCTTACTGGCGCAGCAACTGGTCTCAGCATCAGGTTCTGTTCTCGATCTACCATATGACGATTCGGAATAGAGAGAAATATGTGGATGCGATTCACTCGACGAAGTCAGTATATGTAGACGGGTACCCCTCGGCGCTCTACCAAGCAGCTCAGATGATGCTCGAGCTCGGGCGGCCTCTCGAAGAAGGGCGATTGAAGGCCGTGTTTACTTCCTCGGAATCGCTTCTCGCCTACCAGAGGGAAATTATCGAGGAGGCGTTTTGCGCGCCGGTATGGGATCGCTACGGGACCGCTGAGTTTGCGGTTTCGATGACGGCTTGCGAGGAAAAAAATCTTCATGTGGACATGGAGTACTGCATTGTCGAAGTGGATGTGGTCGAGGAGACCGACGACTACGTCCGTGGCCCACTCTTGGTCACAGGCCTTGCGAACGATGTGACTCCATTTCTTAGATATAGCATCGGTGACAGCGGAACACGGCTAAAGAAGCCGTGTCCGTGCGGTCGAGTCGGGGATGTGTTTCTGGATGTGGATGGGCGCAACGATGACTTCGTTGTGACCCCCGAAGGACGCAGAGTCGGCCGTCTGGATCATATATTTAAGGATCAGCGCGGTTTGATAGAGGCCCAAATTCGCCAGGAGGTTTCGGATTCTATCGATGTTCTTTATGTACCCGGCAGGCACTTCGATACGGGTAGCGAATCGGCATTGCGCCGGGAAATTCATTCGCGGCTTGGAGAATCTATCCATGTCCGACTTCTTTCAGTGGACGCGATCCCAAGGGAAGCGAATGGAAAATTTCGGGCCGTTAAATCAAGCGTTATCTGGAATTCCTCAGAGGAAATTTCCTAGACGTGTTTCATAGGTTGCCGGTAAGAACGAGATTTCGTCGATGAAAATTCTCCACATTACCCCGTATTACGAGCCTGACTTTCATCGTGGAGGCGTGGTTCGATCGACCAGTATTCTGTGTCGAGAGTTGGTCGGGTTGGGGCACGAAGTCACTGTCTACACAACCCGGGATGCGCTCTCCCCGAGCAAAGATCCGCCGGGTACTTCTTGTGATCTGGGTGGCGTTCGAGTCGTTTTCTTCGAAAATCGGCTTGGAGGTTTCGGATTCGGCTTGGATATGATTCGCGCGGCCAGGAATATCCGCGAATTTGATGTGGTGCATATCGCGGCATTTTGGCAGATCTTTGGTCTCCCGGCTTTTCTGAGCGCTAGACGGGCGTCGGTGCCGTGCGTGGTGTCTCCGCGTGGCAGTCTCGTCATGGTTCGGAAGCGTACAGTCGGGGCAGCCAAGTACCGACTCTTCTATTGGATTTTGAATCGCTACGTCCTGAAGCGTGCAAGCGCGGTTCACTTTACGGCAGAACTGGAACGCTCGGACGCAAGGGCTCTCGGGCTCGCAGTTCCCTCATTCTGTATTCCCAATGCTGTGCCCGTCGAAGAATTCCGATTTCTGCCGGATCGAGTGGCGGCGAGGAAGAGATTGGGGATTACGGATGAGAGACCTCTAATCCTCTTCGTGGGCCGGTTGGACCGTAGGAAGGCTCTCGATGTATTGCTGAAAGCATTCGCGCGAGTCGGTGGTCGCGGGAGGAACTCTGTTCTGGTTCTTGCCGGACCTGATTTTGGCGAGAAGGGAATGCTCGAAGACCTGTCGAGAGCGCTGAATATCGGCGGTCGCGTCATCTTCCTGGGTCTGGTTAACGCCGAAGAGCGAGCCGAAGCGTTGGCAGCGGCCGATCTTGTCACCTTGACTTCGCTTGCCGAGAATTTTGGGAACTCGGGCGCCGAGGCGATGGCGGCGGGGATTCCGGTTTTGGTCTCTGATCAGTGCGGTGTGGCCGAGGGAATCGAGGAGGCCGAGGTGGGTCGAGTAGTCCCGGTGGATGAAGATACGATGGTTTCCGTCCTCGATGAAATGCTGGCCGATGGTGGCGCGCTGCGGGATATGGGGATGCGTGGGCCGGAGTTTGCGAAGTCGTCGTACGGCGCTGATAAGATCGCAAGGAAGACAGCTCGCGCTTACGGGGACCTGATTGCGGGCACTCGATCGTCCGATTGTCGTTGGGCCGATGGCTGATCATCAACAAAAGTAGTCGGAACGCCGGACTTTCTCACCGCTCTAGAAAAAACTCGGAACGATCCGGCGGCCGCCAACGGACTCGCCCGTGACCAGCCGGCGCCAACCCTAAGCCCAGGAACAGGCAGAATTCCGCTGCGTCGCCGAGAAAGTGGAATTGGCACCGCTGGGAGTTGATCGCAAGGTTTCTGCTGCAGCGTGGTCGGACCGGTGGTGTGCTGCGGCGAAGGCGAGAAGGCGAGAAGGCGAGGGCGCGGGTGGACTGCTCTGTGGCTTCTGGTCGGCCTCCTGTCGACTGCCCTAGCCAAGAATTTCCCTTGTCCCCCGCAACCTTCCTGTATCCGGTGGGTTGAGGATCGTACGAATCGGGCAATTGAGCCTGACTTCGAGGAGAGAGGGAAAAAAATGATTGCCAGGGAATATTC
>LWDU01035955.1_pt1 | contig 10362 bp, 9 predicted proteins | sample 727161 | NCBI WGS metagenome assembly LWDU01 (sample SAMN04566230, study PRJNA314399) | hydrothermal vent metagenome | isolation source: deep sea hydrothermal plume seawater | place: Mexico: Gulf of California, Guaymas Basin | collected 2004-07-11 | reverse complement strand
GGTGGCAGCGTTGGTGCTGTAGGAGCGGCGCTCGAGCCGCGAAAACGGTTGCCGTAGGAGTGTCGCTGGCGGCGCGATAACAACAGCCGCGAGTTGCGAGAAGCGAGTTTCGAAAAACAAGACCTCAAAGAGCAGAAGTTTCAGACTTTCGCGACCCGGAACGACTTTATCGCGCCGCCAGCGACGCTCCTACGCAGGTGCAGTGGTGCGGTTAACTGACTTTCCCGGTGGTGCGTACCCGGCGGCTGACTTTGGGCTCGTCACTGGCGTTGCGCTTCTGGGCTTCCTTGAGGTGTTTGTCGATGACGTTCTTGCCGGCGATGATCAGGCCCAGGCCCAGGAAGGCGCCGGGAGGCAGGACGGCCAGCAGGAAGCCACCGTAGTTGTCGATGACAGTGAGTTCCCAGTTGGCCGCCATGGGGCCGAACAGCAGCTGCATGTTGGTGAACAGGGTGCCCTGGCCAACCAGTTCACGCATGCCACCCAGAATCAGCAGGATTACCAGGAAACCCAGGCCCATCATAAACCCGTCCACCATGGAGGGCAGGATGGCATTCTTGCTGGCAAAGGCATCGGCGCGGCCGAGCACGGCGCAGTTGGTCACGATCAGCGGAATGAAGATGCCGAGGATTTCGTACAGCTCGAAGGTGTAGGCCTGCATCAGCATTTCGATCACCGTCACCATGGCGGCGATAATCATCACGAAGGCGGGCAGACGCACCGCATCGGTGACGTAATTGCGGATCAGCGACACACAGGCATTGGAGCCCATCAGCACTACCAGGGTTGCCAGACCCAGTCCCATGGCGTTGACCACGGAACCGGTGACCGCGAGCAAGGGGCACAGGCCAAGAATCTGTACGGTGGCCGGGTTGTTATTCCACAGGCCATCCATGCTGATCTTTTTGTAGTTCACATCACTCATCACAGGTCTCCACCGGGGTGGTGTCCGCAGGGGCACTGAAGAGATTGTTCTGGTTGGTGTCGAAATACTGCAGGGCGCGGTGCACCGCACCGACAACGGCGCGGGGGGTAATGGTGGCGCCGGTAAAGCTGTCGAAGTCGCCGCCGTCTTTTTTCACGGCCCAGCCGGACGTGCCGGGGCTCTCCAGAGAATGGCCGTTGAAACCCAGAATCCAGTCGGATTTTTTGGTTTCGATACTGTCACCCAGGCCCGGGGTCTCATTGTGTGGCGGAACCACACGCACGCCCTGTATCTCCCCGGCAGTATCCACCCCGACAATCAAGGCAATGGCACCACCGTAACCGTCCGGTGCGGTGGCTTCCAGCACGGCGCCGTTGTCCTCGCCATTAAGGCGGGCCCGATAGAGGTGGTGTTCGTTGCGGCCCAGTAGCGGATCGCTCACGGTAATACGGTCGGTGAGCAAATCGTTGTCGTGTTGGTCGTGGGGCATGACCTGGTTCAGCGATGTCATTAGCGCTTGTTGTTTATTGCAACGGACCTGGTCCAGCGTGGCTTCATTGGTAATGGCCAAGGTGGCGGCGGTACCGATGGCAAACAGCCCGAGGATGACCGCGTTCCTGGTGATGGCATGGCGCATCATCAGCTGACCCCTCGATTGGATGACTTGTGCCCGTAGGTTCGCGGCTGGGTGTAGTAATCAATAAAGGGCGCAGACAGGTTCAACAGCAATACCGAAAACGCCACCGCGTCCGGGTAGCCGCCAAAGCTGCGAATCACCCAGATCAGCAGGCCGATCAACAGGGCGTAAATCAGGCGGCCCATGCGGCTGGTGGCGGCACTGACCGGGTCGGTGGCGATAAAGAACGCGCCTAGCATGGCGCCGCCGGAAAACAGCTGGAAGAGGGGATCCGCAAAGCGCACCGGATCAATCAGCCAGGCCAGCAGGGCAGGCAGGCCGAGGCCGGCGAGAAAGCCCAGCGGAATGTGCCAGGTGATGATCTTGCGACTGATCAGATACAGGCCACCCAGCAGAAACGCCAGATTGACCCATTCCCAGCCCAGCCCGGCAAACTGGCCATGCAGAATGCCCTGGTTAGCCAGCTCGTTTGCGGTGTCAGTGGCAGAACTCTGGACCGTGCGGAACGTGTCCAGGGGAGTGGCGCCGCTAAGGCCATCCACCGGAAGCTGCCCGGTGAACAGCTGCCAGCTTTGCACAAACGATAGTGGCTCACCGGGCGACAGCCACTGGGTCATGGCCACCGGGAAGGAAATCAGCAGCAGTACATAACCGACCATGGCCGGGTTGAAGGGGTTCATGCCCAGCCCGCCATAGAGTTGCTTGGCCACGATGATCGCAAAGCTCACCCCGATCAGGGTCAGCCACCAGGGGGCGGTGGGCGGCAGGGCGAGCCCGAGCAGAACCGCAGTGACCACGGCGCTGTAGTCTTTCAGGTAGAAGGCGATGTTGCGGCCACGGGCTTTCAGGAACAGCGCCTCGCTGACCAGCGCAACGATGACCGCCCACAGCACATTGATCACCGAGCCCCAGCCAAATTGCCAGGTGAGGACGGCAAGGCCGGGCAGGGTGGCGTAGATCACCTGGCGCATGAAGGCACCGGTGTTGTTTTTCACCGTGGCATGGGGTGAGGTGGACGTAATCAGGCTCATAAGCACACTCCGTGTGCAGCCTGAGGCCGGACGCCCGATGCCAGACAAAGAGCCGTTGTAGAAGACTGTTTGCAGTCGATCCGACAGAGGGGCGTATTAGCGAAATTCGCTTGCAAGCATGCTCCTACAGGAGGGAGGGCGCGCATCAGGCGTCCAGCGTCAGGCGTCAGGCTTATATTCATTCTGCCAATCCTTGTTCTTCTACCGCCTGCTTGAGCGCCTTGCGGGCAATCTGGGTTTCGCTTTCCAGGGCCTGGAGTTCCGAGCTAAGGGCTTCCAGGGTGTCTTCCGAAGCGCTGCTGCGTTGCTGTTCCAGTTCCTGCTGCTTGTCGGCCAGGGCGCTTTCTGCGCGGGCGGCTTCCAGCTTCAGGGTTTTCAAATCCTTGCCGGTGTGGGCGCGAATGTCGGCCTTGGCTTCTTCGACCAGGGCATCCAGTGCATCGCGGGCGTTGTCCGCCTTGGCCTTGAGCTTGTCGATCTTCACCTGCATGGCCTGGAGTTCGTCGGCGCTGGCAGTCTCGTTACGCTCGGCCCGCTCGTAGGCGGCGTGGGCTTCCTTGTACTGTTTGTGCGCCATGTTGTAGGCGGTTTTCAGGCCCTTGAGGCGCTTCTGGCGTTTGGCAGCTTGCTCCGGGTCCACCTCGGCCAATGATTGCGGTGCCTGTTCTTCCGGCACGGCGGGGCTATCCGTGGCGGTTGCTGCCGGCGCTGCTTTCGGCGTGGGCGGTGCTGCGGCCTTGGCATCGCGCAGCTCTGCCTTCAGCTGATCCGCGATGGCTTTCAACTCACCGGCTTCGCTGTGCAAGTCTGCCGCGTTGTCGGCACCGTCTTCGTCGGCCTGCTTGGCGGCTTTCACCGCCGCCTTGTAGGCCATCGACGCATCACCAACCTGCTTCTTCAACGCCGCCACCGGATCGGGTTGTTCCACCGCTGTAGAGGTTGAGGGTGCGGTGGGCGCGGGGGAGTCTGGTGCGTTTGTCTTGGCGTCACGCAGATCGGCTTTCAATTGATCCGCCACTGCTTTCAGGCGATCCGCTTCGGCACGCAGGTCCGCGGCGTTGTCAGCCCCGTCTTCGTCCGCTTGCCTGGCGGCTTTGACAGCGGCCTTGTAAGCGGAGGAAGCGTCACCGACCTGTTTCTTCAATTCGGCAACCGGGTCTGCTTGAGCAACCGGCGCGGTAGCGGCGGGCGCGTTGGCCTTGGCCTCGCGCAGTTCCGCCTTGAGCGCATCCGCGCTGGCTTTCAGGGTGTCCGCCTGGGCTTTCAATTCGGCCACATTGTCAGCGCCTTCCGCTTCGGCGGCCTTGGCGGCTTTCACCGCCGCCTTGTAGGCGCTGGAGGCATCGCCGACCTGCTTCTTGAGCTTGGCTACCGTATCTTCTGCGGGAGCTGCCGCAACGGGGGCGCCGTCTTTGGCGTCACGCACAGCCGCTTTGGCCTTGTCTGCCACGGCTTTCAGGCGGTCCGCCTCGGCTTTCAGTTCAGCCAGATTATCGGCGCCTTCCGTCTCGGCGGCCTTGGCCGCTTTCACCGCTGCCTTGTAGGCTTTGGAGGCGTCCAGTGAGGCTTGCTTCAGCGCGGCCACATCAACAGTACTGGCCGCTGCCGGGCCGGCTTCCTTCTTCTTCCGGTTGGCTTCCAGGCGCGCCTGTCGGCGGGCTTCTTTTTCCGCCTGTTCCTGTTCAATGCGTGCCTGGCGTGCTTCGAAGCGCTGGCGGGCCTTGTCGGCTTTTACCTGGTCCGCCGCCTGCTGGCGTACTTCGCCCTTGGCGTAGCGGTAGTACTGCACCAGCGGAATATGGCTGGGGCACACGTACGCACAGGCACCGCATTCGATGCAGTCCATCAGGTTGTGGTGCTGGGCTTTTTCCAGGTCGTCGTTCTTGGCGTGCCAGTACAGTTGCTGGGGCAGCAGGTTGGCCGGGCACACTTCCGCGCAGGAGCCGCAGCGTATGCAGGGTTGTTCCGGCGGCGGTTCCGGCAGCTCTTCCGGGCTGGCGGCGATGATGCAGTTGGTGGTTTTCACCACGGGCACGCCCGGGTTGTGCAGGGTGAAGCCCATCATCGGCCCACCCATGACCAGCCGGCCGATGTCCAGGCCAGCTAAATTGCCGTGGGCCAGTAAGTCGCGCACCGGGGTGCCCAGCAGCACCTCGTAGTTACCGGGCTGGCTGACGCCATCACCCGTGAGTGTGGTGACCCGCGAGAGCAGCGGTTCGCCATCGCATACGGCCCGCTTGATGGCATAGGCGGTGCCCACGTTCTGGCAGACCACGCCCACCTGGGCGGGCAGCTGGCCACTGGCCACTTCCTTGCCGGTGAGCAACTGGATCAGCTGTTTTTCGCCGCCGGAGGGGTATTTGGTGGGCACCACGCGCACTTCGATATCGCAGCCTTTGCAGGCCCGCTTGATCGCGGAAATGGCCTCGGGCTTATTGTCTTCGATACCGATCAGGGTGCGGCGGGGGTTGAGCAGGTACTGGAGAATATGAATGCCGGTGACGATTTGCTCGGCACGCTCACGCATCAGGCGGTCATCGGCGGTGATGTAGGGCTCGCATTCCACCGCATTGATCAGCAGCTGTTCCACTCGCTGATGGTCGCCCAGGTTTACCTTGATGCTGGTGGGGAAACCCGCGCCGCCCATGCCGGCGATGCCCGCGTGGCGGATCAGATCGACCAGCTCGGCCGGGCTTTTTTCGGTGTAGTCGGCAATGCCCTGATGCTCAAGCCAATGGTCTTCGCCATCCGTGTCGATGACGATACACACCGCATCCATGCCTGATGGGTGCTGGATGGGGCGCGGGCCAATGGCGCTGACCGTGCCGGAGGTCGGCGCATGGATGGCTGCGCTTACGGCACCAATGGGCTCGGCAATCATCTGCCCCTTGAGGACCTTGTCACCGGGCGCCACCAACGGCTTGGCCGGCGCGCCGATGTGCATGTTCAGCGGTAGCACCAGCTGTTGCGGCAGCGGGCCGGGCACGATGGGGGTGCCGTTGGACAGATGCTTCATTTCCGGCGGGTGAATGCCGCCGTGAAAGTCATGAATGGACGCCGGACGCCGGATGCCCGATGCCAGACGGGCAAAAACGGAGCGTGTTTTTCGGGTTTTGTTTGTTTGCGCTTGGCTCATGGCAACAATCTCCGGCCATGCACGAGCGAATCCGAGTGGCACTGCACAAGCGTCATGCGTCCGGCGTGTGGTGTGAAGCGTTTCATAAATTCACCACCTCAATGCGGCTGTCCGGGCGCTCACCGATACCCGCCGGGCGCTGCCAGCCCCAGGTTTGCAAGGTCGGCTTCACTTCCAGCATGTCGATACAGTCCACCGGGCAAGGCTCTACACAGAGGTCGCAGCCGGTGCATTCATCAACAATGACGGTGTGCATTAACTTGGCGGCGCCGACGATGGCATCCACCGGGCAGGCCTGAATGCACTTGGTGCAGCCAATGCACTCGTCTTCGCGGATGTAGGCGACCTTGGCCACGTTGGCGTCTTCTGCGCCTTCATTATCCAGCGTCAGTTCTTCACGGCCGAGCAATTCGGACAGCGCCACCACGGTGTCCTGTCCGCCGGGTGGGCAGCGGTTGTGTTCTTCGCCCTCGGCAATGGCTTCCGCATAAGGGCGGCAGCCGGGGTGGCCACACTGGCCGCACTGGGTCTGCGGCAGCAGTGAATCAATCTGCTCGACGATCGGATCGCCTTCCACCTTGAACTTTTCCGAGGCAAACCCGAGCACAGCACCGAACACTGCCGCCAAAGCCAACAACGCTGCCACAGCAATAAGAACCGCCGTCATGAGCACACTCCATGTGCCGCTGGACGCCGAATGCCAGATGCCGGACGCGGGAAAACAGTGCGTAGCAGCACAGGGTTGGCGATTATCGTGAGGCACCGCGCCCCTGTCAGGCGTCGGGCATCAGGCGTCAGGCGTGTATTCATAACTTGATCAACCCGGAAAAGCCCATGAATGCCAGTGACATGAGACCGGCGGTGATCAGGCCGATGCTGGGGCCGCGAAAGGCTTCGGGTACATCGGCCACGGCAATGCGCTCGCGCATGGCGGCAAACAGGATCAGCACCAGGGAAAAGCCCAGCGCCGCCCCGAAACCGTAGGTCAGCGAAGACATAAAGGTGGCGTCTTCCTGGCGCACATTCAGCAAGGCCACACCCAGCACCGCACAGTTGGATGTGATCAACGGCAGGAATACCCCCAGCACCCGGTAGAGCAGCGGGCTGGCTTTCTTCACGAACATTTCGGTGAACTGCACGGCCACCGCAATCACCAGAATAAAGCTGATGGTGCGCAGGTATTCCAGCTCGAAGGGCACCAGAATGTAGGCCCAGGTCAGGTAGGCAAGCACGGAGGACAGCGTCAGCACAAAAGTGGTGGCCAGGGACATGCCCATGGCGGTTTCCACTTTATTGGACACCCCCATAAACGGACACAGCCCGAGGAACTGCACCAGCACGAAATTGTTTACCAGCACAGCGCTGATCAGAATCAGGACGTACTCAGTCATGTGATCGCAGGCTCGCTTGCCGAAAAATAGAGGTAGACGCCATGTTTACATGGCATCAAGGGCGCATAGTATGAGGCAGCGCCTGTATACGCTCAAGAATGATAGCGAATAAGCTTAATAGACAGGGGAGTACAGGTCATTGGCCGTCTTTTGAACAGTTGGCCCGGCTTTTGCCACTATTTTGCGGTTGAAGGTGGGCAAACGGTTGCGGTGGGCCGGTCAATCCAGTATCCAAGACAGACGAAAAACCCCGTACCCGTAACCTGGCTGATTGGGAGAGACCCGTGCCCGCTTTACCCCGCGATTTTGACCGTGACGGTCTGCTCGAATACTCCGTGGTTTTCACCGACCGTTCCCTGAACCATATGTCACAACGCTTCCAGCAGGTGATGCGGGATATCTCATCGACCCTGAAACAGGTCTATAACGCGCATTCCGTGGCAGTGGTGCCCGGTGGCGGCAGCTTCGGCATGGAAGCCGTGGCCCGTCAGTTCGCCACCGACCAGTCCTGCCTGGTGATTCGCAACGGCTTCTTCAGCTTCCGCTGGAGCCAGATCTTCGAGATGGGCAAGATCCCGTCCAAAGAAACCGTTCTCAAAGCCTCCCCGGTTAACGACCAGCCCCAGGCCGCGTTCGCCCCGGCGCCCATTGAAGAGGTGGTCGCGGCCATCAAGGCGGAAAAACCGGCCATAGTGTTCGCCCCCCATGTGGAAACGGCCTCCGGTATTATCTTGCCCGATGACTACATCAAGCAGGTAGCCGAGGCAGTGCATAGCGTGGGCGGCCTGTTTGTACTGGACTGCATTGCCTCCGGCACCATCTGGGTGGATATGCAGGCCTGCGGTGTCGACGTGCTGATCAGCGCGCCGCAAAAAGGCTGGAGCAGCTCGCCCTGCAGCGCCCTGGTCATGCTCAGTGAGGCAGCAGAAAAGCGCCTGCACGAGACCACCAGCACCAGCTTCGCCTGCGATCTACGTAAATGGCGCGACATCATGATCGCCTATGAAAACGGCGGCCATGCCTACCACGCCACCATGCCCACCGATGCGTTGACCGGTTTCCGCGACACCATGATGGAAACCGTGGAGCGCGGCCTGGAGACCGTAAAAGCGGAACAGTGGCAGCTGGGCAAGGCGGTACGTGCGCTGATGGCCGAACACGGTTTTGCCAGCGTCGCCGCACCGGGCTTCGAAGCCCCGGGTGTGGTGGTGTCCTACACCGGCGACGATGGCATCAAAAGCGGTGCGGCATTTATCGCGCAAGGCCTGCAGACCGCCGGCGGTGTGCCGCTCATGTGTGACGAACCGGCGGACTTCAAGACCTTCCGCGTGGGCCTGTTCGGCCTGGACAAGCTGGGTGATGTGGATGCGGCAGTGGCCCGTCTCAAGACTGCGCTGGAACAGCTTGGCTAGACCCGTGACGGGCAGGGCAGGGGCGCTGGCGTTTTCGCTGGCGTACCTGCTGGCCTGGCCCGCAGCACAGGCGGAGGAAAACATGGAAGAACCGCAATGCGTTGTGCTGCTGCATGGCCTGGCCAGAACCGCCCACGCCATGAAGAAAATGGAAACCGCCCTGGAGAACACCGGTTATACGGTGGTGAACCAGGGTTACCCCTCTACAAAACACCCTATTCAAACCCTCGCGGCGGAGACCCTTCCCGCTGCTTTAGCGCAATGCCCCGACGAAGGCACCATCCATTTTGTCACCCATTCCATGGGCGGCATTCTGCTGCGCCAGTATCTCAGCGAACACACCTTTCCTCGTCTTGGTCGCACCGTCATGCTCGGCCCGCCCAATCAGGGTAGCGAAGTCGTCGACCGTCTGGGCGCCTGGGCACCCTTCCAATGGTTCAACGGTCCCGCCGGCAGCCAGATGGGTACCGGCCCGGACAGCATACCCAACCAACTCGGCCCGGTGGATTTCCCGGTCGGCGTGATTGCCGGCAATCAGACCATCAATTTCCTGCTCTCCACGCAATTGCCCGGCCCCAATGATGGCAAGGTCACCGTGGAAAGAACCAAAGTCGAAGGCATGCAGGATCATCTGGTGCTGCCGGTGACGCATCCATTCATGATGCGTAGCGGCACGGTGATTGAGCAGGTAAAGGTGTTTTTGGCGACGGGGGTGTTCAACAAGTAGGGATCGCGATTCCCCTTTTCAGCGGAAGCTTCCGTTGAACCCGGAAAGGGAAATGCCAACATGTTGATTTAGCGGATCTTTGATTTTCTGTCTCCGGGTTCAAAGGAAAAGAGTTATAAGGAACGTTCCGCATAACTCCGTGTAGGAGATTGGCTATAGCATCTTAACCTATTGTTATGGCAGGATTTTCATCGGGGTGGCGCTCCTTGGTTTCAGAGTTATGAGGAACCGAGTTATGCGGAACGTTCTAACTAATACGCTGTTAAGTGCCGCTATGAAATTGAGTATAGGTTTAGTGATTGCATCTGCCCTAGTTGTTCTGGGGCTGTGGTTTATAGATATCGCTTCCGACCAGGAGAATGCCGTGGAGATCACCGCTCCGGTGTCCGCATATACTGAATGGGAATGTGGCTATCCCGATCAGCTAGACTGTAGTGTCGTATTCGAGGCGTATGTGGGTGAAAAATATGATGTGCGGCGCATTCGATACGGTAAGGACTTTATGGCAATTAAAATCCAGCAAGGAGACTTAAGCGGCTGGGTGTTTTCTGGCGAAGGAGTTAGGGTTCATGCTAAACCAAACACTTAACAAGTGGCGGCAGCAGGACCAAATTCACGCTCGTTCCTCGCTTCAATTTGTCCGCTGCGCCAGGCGTTAAGCCCAATGAATAGAGAGATCGATGAGTATTAAGCCAGATTGGAATGAAATAGCTCAAAGGATTGGAGATGATCTAAGTCATGATGACTTGCATTCTGAGTGGTCTAAAGAATGTAATAAATGGTTGGAGTCAATCGCCAATGAATTTGGCGATGACTATAGAATCGAAGAATCGCCCAATTTCTCTATAATGTCGAATGAAAGCGACCGATACATTCACGTTTTCTCAGGATTCTTAGAAAGAACGTTAAAACGAATTTTAAACACTCTCGATGGAATTGCTTCCGACGAAGGTTTTGGCAAGCATGTAGCTTTAATATTTCAAGATATTGACCAATATTACGAATATGTTGGTATGTTCCTTCCAGATGAAGGTGAGTTTGGCCTTAGCTCAGGAATGTATATAAATGAAGGCTATGGTCATTTTGTATTTCCGTCTCAAGAT
>LWDU01032635.1_pt1 | contig 10363 bp, 10 predicted proteins | sample 727161 | NCBI WGS metagenome assembly LWDU01 (sample SAMN04566230, study PRJNA314399) | hydrothermal vent metagenome | isolation source: deep sea hydrothermal plume seawater | place: Mexico: Gulf of California, Guaymas Basin | collected 2004-07-11 | reverse complement strand
ACTTCCACCTGTACTCAACCCCAACTGGACTATTGCCCGTTTCCAGTCCAATAAAAAGATTAATTCTAGGACTATTATCTGAGGGGGACAAAACTCAAAAAGAAGTCATGCTCTCAATAAAACGTTCGCAGTCAACGACCGCTAGACATATGCTTGAATTGGAAGCTGCTGGACTAATAAGATCAAATATTGATGAATATGATAGCCGGAGAAAAATATACCGAATTTCAGGAGAATTAGTGGCTAAAGGTGGTGAACCGGTAAATGAATTAAAAGGGCACCTTGAACGTTCAACTGCAAATGGAATAAAAAAAGATGGTAATCTCAAAGAAAACATCAATAAATCTCTAAGATATGTAGTTGAATCCTGGGGATTGTCACTTGATTCAATGCTACGAGAAACTGGTCGCTCAATAGGTCCTCAAATTACTGGGAAGCTAGGGCGCACTAATGGAAACTTACAAGACATCATAAAAGAATTAGGTGTTTTCTGGAAGAATAATGACATGGGAGTTATAAAAATACAAAAGAAAAAGCCCCTTGTTCTTAGAATTGAAAGTAATTACGACTGTACAGGCGTACCTGATGTAGGAAGACCACTATGTGCTTTAGATGAAGGAATTATGGAAGCTGTATTCAAAGAAAGAACCGGAAATGAGTGGAAAGTACGAGAATTTGTTTGTCATGGGACTGGACATGATCATTGCCTCTTTGCACTCGAAAAAATTAGAGTATAAATTTAACCGAAATAACTTGCCTGAAACCACCTTTAACCTTTTTCATGCACCCCTTAAATGATAGAAACGGAGAAAAAAATGACCGCGGAAAGACCCTCACTTTGGAATATATACTTAATCTTAATGAAAACTAGGGTTGTCTTTCTTCTTCAAGCTACGGCCATATGTGGAATCTTAACTTATGATTTGAAAGTAGGCTACGGTTTAGATAGGGAGTACACCGACAGCCTATGGACTTGTCTTGTGGTTCTACTTGGAGGATCATTAGCTAGTGGTGGTTCTATGGCCATTAATATGTGGTACGAAAGAGATCTTGATGCTTTGATGAAAAGAACGGAAGAAAGACCCATACCTGCTGGCCAGATTTCACCAAATCACGCCTTGATCTTTGGAATTTCTGTATCTATCATAGGCATACTACTCGTAACTTTAGGGACTCACAAAGAAGCAGGAATGATTACTGCATTTAGTGCACTATTTTACGTCTGCATATACACCATGATTCTCAAACGTAGGACTCCACAAAACATTGTTATTGGAGGTTTAGCAGGAGCTACACCGCCAGTTATAGGATGGGCTGCAGCATCTGGCGAATTTGAATCTACTTTTCCTTGGTTCTTGTTAATTATAATATTTTTTTGGACACCAGCGCACTTTTGGTCTTTAACATTATCCAAAAGAAAAGATTATGGAAATGCTGGAATTCCTATGCTGCCTGTTGTTAGAGGAGAAGATGTTACTAGAAACCATATAATGGCATATTCTGTCTCGCTGATATTAATTAGTCTTGTGATGGCTATTGTAGAAAAAACAGGCCTGATTTTTACAATTGGAGGACTAATAATGTCCGGATATTTTAGCTACCTCTCTTGGATTCTATTAAAGAATAAAAAAGAGGATGATGCATGGAATTTGTTTAAATTTTCAAATTTTTACCTATATGTGCTCTTTGCAATAGTGATTATAGACACTGCAATACACATAGATTTCTACTAAACGAATCGCTAAGAATGCGATGTATTGTATCTTTATAAACCCATCTTAAATGCAGAAAATACTGTAATCTTGAGGAAACAAAATGTCACTACTTCATGACCTGATATTTTTTGAAAACCCAATAATCTGGAACGACTTTGGGGGCACTAGCGGAGGCTTCTTTGGTATCGTTTGGCAGATGGCCATCTGGTCAATAATTGTAGGACTTTTAGTCTCTGTATGGTTAATTTATATCTTGATTTATTTTAGACATACCGATGGTGACCCAGACCACGAAGATTCTCTGAAAGCTGGTGTTTTTCCTCATGAAAGGGGTAACGCCAGAATAGAAATCGCTTGGACAATCGCGCCTTTGGTTTTGGTTTCTTGGTTAACATTAATTTCATTAGGGCCATTAGACTATATGTGGGATATTGACGGACAAGAAGCAGATATAACTATAGAAGTTACAGCAGGACAATGGTTTTGGTCTTTTGGAACTCCAATATGTAATGAAGAAAATGAAAACGGAATCTATCAAAAGCCCGTAAACTTTGACGAATGTGAAAAACCGACTGCAAATCCGCGAGGTTGTTTAGAGATTCCTCATGGTGCCGTGGTTCATTTCAGACTAATTTCTAACGACGTTTTACATGCTTTTAACTTTCCTGAACTAGGAATAAAACAGGATGTTGTTCCTAATTTAGAGACCTTAACTTGGCTTGATTCTGGAGAATTTGAAGCGGGCCAATACAGCATATGGTGCGCAGAATATTGTGGAACAGAACACTCACTAATGGATGCTGACATTTTCATAACGGAGGTTGCATGAATCGTAAATCTCTGAAAATATTAAGTCTAGGATTCATTATGTCTATCCTTTTGGCTATCTCTGCATTCCCAACAGGCGACAGTATACCCACAGGAATTACGGATGATAATTTAGTAAAAAATGGATGTACTTGCCACACTGATGGCCCTATGTCTTCTGATGTTGTTATCACCCTTTCAGACTTACCCGAAAAATACAATGTCAGTCAAGTCTATACTTTAACTCTGAATATATCAGGAGGACCTGATGCTTTGGCAGATGGTAATCAAGGAGGATTCTTCATTCAATCAAACTATGGAACTTTAGAATCTATAGACAATAATACATGGATGCCTGAAGGTGAAACCCACCTAACTCACAATGAAGAAGGAAATAATTATAGAGAATGGTCATTCAACTGGATTGCTCCTGAAAGTGATTCGAAAGTTGTGAAATTTACAGTATATGGAAACTCAGTTAATGGAGCAGATGGAAATGCAGGGGACTATTGGAACAAAGGTGAATTTAGTTCTGCAGGTGTAAATGCAAAGATAGCTGAAGACCATGGCGAATTATCTATGCCTCAAAAATTAATCTATGCATTCACTGTTTTGGTTGTAACTCTCAGTGTTGTCGTTGTTGGAAATCGAATGGTTGTAAATGACCAATCTTTCGAAGATGTAATCAAGAGTTATTGGAAGTGTGTGTATCCTTGGTTGACTACTACCGATCATAAATACATAGGAACGCTATACATTTGCACTGGATTTGGATTCTTCTTTGTTGGCGGAATATTAGGTCTGTTGATTCGTTGGCAATTGTTTGAACCACGCATAGATGGTGATTTCCTAACTTATGAAGAGTATAATTCTACATTTACTATGCATGGAACCACCATGATTTTCATGGCTGCTATGCCTATTATATTTGGATTTGCGAATTATTTGATTCCTCTTCAAATTGGTGCAAGAGATTTAGCATTTCCAAGATTGAATGCATTGAGTTATTGGCTATTGCCAACAGGAGGTTTTGTTGTATACATGGGTTACTTTACCGGAGGTGCGGGAGACGTTGGATGGACTGGGTACACGCCTTATGCCACTGGTGACTCATCAACAACTCCCGGAACTGATTTCTGGGTAGCTGGGCAGATTATGCTTGGTGCTTCATCTACTCTGACTGCGATTAATTTCTTAACCACTATGTTACGCATGAGAGCACCTGGCGTTACGATGATGAGAATGCCTTTGTTTGCATGGTCCATTTTTGTTACTGTTTTCTTATTACTATTATCAATCCCTGTTTTCACTGTTGCACTTATCTTACTAATGGCTGACAGAACATTTGGTACTTTGTACTTTGATGTCGCTGCCGGTGGTGATCCTATATTGTGGCAACACTTATTCTGGTACTTTGGTCATCCTGAGGTTTACATTGTTATCTTACCGGCATTTGGCGTTCTCTCTGAGATTATTTCTACGTTCTCAAGGAGACCGATATTTGGTTATACTTCTATGGTTTATGCTATGGCCACTATTGGAATCATTTCATTTATTGTATACGGTCATCATATGTTTACAACCGGTGCCGATCCGTTATTCAGATTTATCGTTATGTTAACTACCATGTTAGTTGCAGTGCCGACAGGCATCAAGATTTTCAATTGGTTAGCCACCATGACTGGAGGTTCTATTGTTCTAAAAACTCCAATGATATTTGCACTTGGAACTGTTATTACCTTTACAATTGGAGGTATTACGGGCATTATCTTAGCTTCAATTCCAGTGGATGTAGCATTACATGATGGTTATTTTGTAGTTGCTCACTTCCACTATGTTCTGGTTGGTGGGACTATCTTTGCATTCCTAGGCGGAGTTTACTATTGGTATCCTAAGATGACTGGTAAAATAATGAATGAAAAATTGGGACTCATTCATTTTGCTCTTTCCTTTATTTTCTTCAATGCTGCTTTCTATCCAATGCATAATGTAGGAATTGAAGGAATGCCAAGAAGATATGCAACCTATGATGCCCAATTTACTGAATTGAATGAATTCATTACCATTGCAGCGTTCATCTTCGGTTTTGCCCAATTAATTTTTGTTTATAACGTAATTTATTCTTACAAGAATGGTGAGGATGCTGGAAATAATCCTTGGGATGGGTGGTCACTTGAATGGGCTACTGCTTCGCCTCCGCCGCACAATAGTTTTACTGAAATTCCAACACTTAAACTTGCTGAGGAGGAAGACTAATGAGTGACGATCATGAACATCATGGAACGATAGCTCCATTCATTTTCTGTATTGGTGTTGCTTTAACGTTCATAGGCCTTGTAATGGCCACAGCAGGTGGTGAAGACAAGACAGGCGATACTGGTTACTGGTTTGTCTTCTTTTTGGGTCTGGCTGGACTTTTAACTGGATTTTTCATGTGGGTACAGGATTATTGGGATCAAGATTCAGAAGAAGGTGAAGATATTGAAGTTTATCATGATTTTTGGGGAACTATAACCACACGAAAGTTTGGTATGTGGATTTTTCTATTAACTGAGGTTATGGTTTTCAGTACATTACTGAGTGCTTACCTAAGATATCGTGCTGCTGTTCCTGATTATGACTCCAATCTTGCAGAATGTGTTGGTATTGACCCTTGTTGGGTTCCTGCTGCAGATATTATCAGAAGTCACTTAATCTTTGGAGTGATAAACACCTTTGCACTTCTTCTCAGTAGCTTAACGGTAGTATTGGCACTTTATGCAGCCAGGAACAACAATCCAAAGGCTACAACCAGATATCTAATGGCTACATTTGCATTAGGTGCTCTTTTCTTGATTCTGAAAGCATGGGAATGGGGTGAAATGAAAAATGGACACTTCTGGTCTGACCATTGTGATCCGCTTAAACAAGATATAGCAAATCATTGTATTGCTCCAAAATATGAACATGGATTCTGGCTAGATACTAGTTTAGAAGGCACTACTTTCTACATAACTACCGGAACACATGGGGCGCATGTATTCATTGGATTAATTGCATTACTTTACTTAATTGCAAAAGCAAACAAAGACGGTTACAATGAAGAATATCATGATACAATCGAATTATTCGGTTTGTATTGGCACTACGTGGATGTAGTATGGGTTTTCGTATTCCCATTCTTCTATTTGTATTGAGGTAAAAATGGCAACAGAAACAAACTCCGAACATGAGCATGACGAACACCATTCTTTCCCAGCATGGGTTACACTAGGACATACTGAAAATCCCATTAACGGATTCTTGAAAGTATTTGCGTGGCTAGTTTTCTGGACTCTACTAGAAGTAGGTGCAATTCTTTCAGAATTCTCTTTCAGTGTAACTATGGTTATCCTTTTTGGAATTGCAGCAATTAAATGTTGGTTTATTGGATCTTTCTTCATGCATATGACTTGGGATCCACCTTTGGTCAATCGAACCGCAGCTGTTCCAGTTTTCTTCTTAATCGTATTGTTCTTGGCTGTAGGATTTACTACACCGGGTGCAGTTGACGATTGGAAAACACTTTGTGGTTTCTAAGAACTGTAGATAAATAGACCAAACATAGTCAAGAGGAAGTAAGGAACTAGAACTGCAGCTCCTTCATAATCTTTAGATAATCTCTGTCCCAGCATTAAGATACATAGCGATATAGCTGCGAGAATAAGCCCGATAATTCCATAAGATTCATCACCATATAATAGAACCATTATTGAACCAAACAAAGACATTAAACCTGAAAGAATCTCAAAAATAGTAACTTGAATAAGACCAAATGCAGAAAAACTTGATAATGGAGTCTTAGAGAATTTTTCTGTTATAAAATTAAGCTCTCCTTCCCAGTTGAAAATTTTATCAAAACCAGACTGAGTCATCACTATGCCAATAAACACAGAGATGAAAGATGCAATGATATTCAAATAACTAAATTCATGGTCAAAAAAAACTAAACTTGTATCTCCAAATCCTAAGAGAGTCATGAGGCTTACTGGATAAGCGGGTATTTGGCTCTTACTAAAGAAGAATTTGAATATCGTGATAAATTGAAGCGTAGGTCCAATCTGTACCTCTCCAAAGAACACGAAGGTCACCATTTTGATCAATTATGTATAGTCTTGAAGAATGAGTGACGCCATAGTTCCCAACATCTTCGGTTGGAGGTGTATATTCATAATTTAGGGCTGATGCAATTATGCCAAGCATATCGCTATCAGTAACATGACCTAACCGCCAATGGTAAAGATTTTCAAGAATAACATCCATTTGCTCAGTTACATTTACTGACGCAGTATGATTTGTAACCATTTCAACTAAGCTATCATAAGATTTAGTTCCGGATGAAGTACCGACAATTTGGGCTTCTCCAGTCTCCATATCTCCTTCTAGAAGAACCCAACTTGGGTAACTATTCAAACCAAAAGTAGACATTAGATATGCGTCTTCATCGTACAAATACGTCCAAGATGCATTGTGCTCTGAGACAAAATCTTGAATTTTACTTAGATTGTCTACATTTCCACCCAAACTATAACCTCCAACCGATATCAGATTAACCTCTGAAGAATAATTTGAATAAAATTCTTCTAAAGCTGGTATTTGAGCATTACAATGTCCGCAATCTGTGTGGAAAAATTCGAGTAGCGTAAGATTTGCATTGTAATAATCTGTAGATTTATGCACAGTTCCATTGATATCGTTTATAATCCAATTAGAACCAAACACTTGAGATATTTGTGAATCTAAAATTTTCATGGCGTCTGTTTCATTTGCTATTCCATTGGCATTAGCCAAAGACCAAAGATTAAGGGCTTGAAGTATATCCTTCTCAATGCTGCCATCCTCAAAAGTAAGATTAGAAACGTCATAATCTGGATCTTCAATACACATATCTACATTCCATGGATCCTGTATATATCCAGGATTACAATGACAACCCTCATAGTCTTCCATGTGGTGTCCTTGTCCTCCACAAGCGTCCTCCTCCTCAACCATTACAACCATCTTATAATTAGCCCACATTGCTTGCATATGATTTTCAGGGAAGGAAGAATTAACTGTAAGAAAATCCCAAGAGGCGTTATATCCTGAGGAAAAACTAGCCAATCTCTCAGCTGTGTCCCGTTCAGGATCTACAGTTACACTCAAAAATACTACAGATTCTTCATAATCATCACCAAGTTCTTCAGCTAATCTCTTCATCTGATAAGTAATAGCTGGACAAATATCTGGACAATGAGTATAAAGAAAAGTCATCACCACTATTTTACCTTCCAATTGAGATAGATTGACTACCTCATTATTTTGATTTATAAGAACGAAAGAAGGTGCTGGATTTTCAGGGCAATCGGATTCATTCTCAGTACAGTCATCTCCCCAAAAACCACTAGAATTCGAATTGTCCAGTGAGTCAAGACAACCAGACATAAGAAATAATGCAGTTAACAATAATGTCAAAGGTATCTGATATTTCATTAATTATTAACTCTCAACATGTTTTAAATAATTTGTCTCTAAATATATTTATCAAGTTCGCTAGAAAGTTGGTCATAAGTTAATTGCCCACTATGGCTGTAAATAATCTCTCCATTCTTTATCAAAACCATAGATGGATATGATGTAAATCCATAATCTCTCATTAATTCACCAGTATCGTCATATAAGTGAGGCCATTCAAGAGTATATTTAAATTTAAAACTTGAAATGTCATTCTTGGTATCTATTTTGTTACTTCCTAATTTATAACCGCCAATAGAAAACATATCAATTTTTCCATTACTTGAATAATTAGTATATATTTCTTTCAATGCATCAGTTTGATGCTGACAATGTGGGCACTCTGAGTGAAAAAACTCAACCAAAGTGACCTTGTCATTATTGTAGTAATTACTTGACTTGTAAATATCTCCAGTTTCAGCTTCCTCTAATTCCCACTCTTCAGCATTTGCCGGTCCTAGGGTATAGAAAAAACCAAAATAAACAACCAAAATAAGAATCAAAGCCAAAGCTATAGGGGGGCCATACCTCCATAGGTTATCATTGAACGCGTCACGCCTTGCAACCATTTTCTGATCCATCTCTAGTGATTCTTTTTTCTCCAATTTACGTTTTCGTTTAGATGCCATTAATTACCCCCTATCGCGCCTTTGAGTACATGGCCATATGCCTTAAGGGCAAAAAAGGTTACTCCTAAAGTTAAAGCAAATGCTATTAGACAAAATGGACACCATTCATGAATTATGAAAGCCTCAGCGTAAGTCAAATAAATACCAAAAAAAGTTCCTATCAATCCAGTTACAGGTAAAAGAATCGTATTGTAATATGTTCTTTCTAAATCCATATTGAGATAACGATCCAAAGATAATCCAAATAAGCCAATAAAACCAAGAACCCCAAACCAGGCTACAGGAAATCCTAGTAATTTAGACTGAGAACTAGCTAGAACAATTCCACAATCTAATCCTGGAAGATTTTGTGTTGGACAACCACCTCCGCCATCGATAAGGTGATGTAAGTAGCTCAGATAGATTGAATCAATCATTCCTATGAAAGATATAATCATAATTATTCTCAGAGTTCTATCTTCCTGTTCTACATCCATATTTCAGGCTTTATGTTGAAGTATAAATAATTTAACCATAACAACTGATTTATTGGACAGCTCTAATAGTATGGAAGTGATACCCTATGCATGGACCAACTGAAGGTGTTAGTGAAGAAACTGATGAAGCAAACTCTGCTGTAAAAATAGTCGGAGGAAATGTTTTCGTAGAACTTGATCCGGACCATCCTGGATTCCAAGATGAAGGATATAGGTCCCGAAGAAATGAAATTGCGAAGATTGCACTGGAATGGAATGAAATGTCCATGGAGCAAAGGAGAAATACGAAAATTCCTCATGCTCCTTATTCAGAAGATGAAGACGCTGTATGGGCTGCAATTATGGAAAGAATTGCACCAGTTCATGAAAAATATGCATGTAAACAATATCGAGACAATGCACAAAAATTAGGTTACAAGAAGTTAGTGAAACATTGGAAGGTATGACTGGATTCAGGCAAGAACCTGTTGGTGGATTAGTACATCCTAAGACTTTCCATACTGCTTTGGCCAACAAAGTTTTCCTCTCAACACAATATATCAGACACTCCTCAAGACCCTTCTATACTCCAGAACCAGATGTAGTCCATGAATTGGTAGGACATACTGCAATGTTAGGTGTGCCTGAATGGGCTGAATTAAATATTCTATTTGGAGAAACTGATATGAGGACCGAAAGTGAAGCTGCGATTACTCGATTAGGGTCTGTATACTGGTATATACTTGAATTTGGAGCATGTCGTGAAAATGGAAAGGTCAAATCAGTGGGTCCTGGATTATTATCCTCATTTGGAGAAATGGAACACGCTTGTACTGGAGGAGAAGGATGTGGAAACAATGAAGCTTGTGTTTGTGATCCGAAAGTTCAATACCTTACTCCAGATTTCGAAGAAATGGAAACTAGGCCTTATGACGTTACAAAATATCAACCTGTTTTGTATGTTTGGGATTCTTTTGAAGAAATGTATGAAAAAACAAAGGAATTTGTATCAAAATGGGGAACTGACGAAGATCCTCACAAAGATTTACATCACTGATTAATCTGCTTCGTAAGCAAATTCTTTTAGCCTTTTCAAATCAACCATTTCTAAGGTCGATTCATGAGTTGCCTCAAGAATTACTTTTGGAGCCATGTCTGAATCATAAGCCTCAACCCATCTTGATAAACAAAGGCACCACCGATCGCCTTCTTTTAGACCTGAAAAGCCGGGACTGGGTGTACTAAG
>LWDU01042203.1_pt1 | contig 10364 bp, 8 predicted proteins | sample 727161 | NCBI WGS metagenome assembly LWDU01 (sample SAMN04566230, study PRJNA314399) | hydrothermal vent metagenome | isolation source: deep sea hydrothermal plume seawater | place: Mexico: Gulf of California, Guaymas Basin | collected 2004-07-11 | reverse complement strand
CGCAGTATTGGGATGATAATACAGTTAAGCCGATAACAGATTATGAGTTTGATCAAACCGTCAGCGGGTAGCCTTCCAAGCAGGCTGAATCAGCATGTTCTTCCAGAGCACGCAACAGGTTTCCTATGGGCTTCAAAACCTGATAAAGCGAAGAATTCAGTGTTATTAGTCGTTTTTGTCAAACGTGCGGGATGAGTGGGTTTAACTCACCTTACTTTGTTTTATTTGCTATAGGCGCGCCATGCGCTCGCCTCAATAAAGATTTTGGGACTCCATGTCACAAAAATCGATTCACCTCTCGGCGAATCAATAGGCTTCAGACGCCCTGCGTACGCCTCATAGTCAAGGCTCCCACAAATGGCTTGACGGCTAGTCGGGATAAAATTTTAGCCTCCCTCGCGTGCTACTCGCACACTTCAGATTGGCAAGTTTCCCTGCGCCTTCTGGAGACTATCACCCCGTCCGGGGCTGACAGCGGCAGTTGATAGGCTAATTGTTATCATCCATTTCATAATACCTTGACTTTGTGGCTTGGAATTCCTATTCTTTCTAGGCGCGCCATGCGCTCGCCTCAATAAAGATTTTGGGACTCCATGTCACAAAAATTGGCAAATTTCCCTACGCCTTCTGGAGACTATCAACCCGTCCGGGGCTGACAGCGACTGCATTTATATAACTTAAATCTGTATAAAAAAAGAGTGAATTATGAAACGACATAAGTCCATCTTGTTTCTAACAATTTTATTAATTTTCTTATCAATAAAATCCGTTGTTGCTGAAAATGATTTTACTGAACCTGACTTCTTTACTAATGAAGATGATGAAGTATTATTTCAGGAAATTCCGTCTGTTTATAGTGCCTCAAAATACGAACAAAAAGTTAGTAAGGCCCCCGCCTCAATAAGTATTGTTACAGCGGAAGAAATAGAGAAATATGGTTATCGAACCTTTGCTGAAATTCTATCCAGCCTGAAAGGAATTTATAATACCAATGATCGTACTTATGGTTACGCGGGAGTTCGTGGTTTTGGTTTACCTTCTGACTTCAATGCTCGATTATTATTGCTGATTGATGGTCATCGCTATAACGATAACATCTATCAGGCCTTTGATACATCTGGATCCTTTCCCGTTGATATTGATAATATTGAAAGATTAGAAGTAGTACGAGGGCCGAGTTCATCTTTATACGGTACTAGTGCTTTTTTTGGCGTGATTAATATCATTACCAAGCGTGGCAGGGATATAGAAGGCACTAATATTACCGGATCGTATGGCAGTAATGGTACCTATAAAACACGTTTAAGTTACGGTAACCGTTTAGAAAATGGCTTAGAAGTCTTTTTATCTGGAAGTTTTTATGACAGTCAAGGAGATGATCGTTTTTATTCCAAAGAACGCGATGAACCTGAATTTAACAATGGCATATATGAAAATAATGATGAGGAACAAACAAAAAATCTGTTAGCAAACCTGTCGTTTGGAGACTTCACCCTGCAAGGTGCTTATGTTTATATAGATAAAGATGTACCAACAGCCTCTTTTGAAACACTATTTAATCATTCTGTGACATCAATTAATGAACGATCCGCTTATCTCGATTTAAAATACGACCATACCTTTGAAAACCAACTGAATATCATCTCTCGACTTTCCTATGATTATTATCGTTACAGTGGCAAATACCCCTATGATTACCCACCAGTCACCATCAATAAAGACTTAACAAAAGGTCAATCCTGGCGTGTAGATATTGAATTAACAAAAACTTTATGGTCGGATCATCGAGTGACTTTAGGTGCTGAATTTCAAGATAACTTTGAACAATTTCAAACCAACTACGATGAGGAAGTCTATATTGATTCCGATGAGACATCTTATGAGTGGGGTGTTTTTCTGCAAGATGAATATAGTATTACAGATACCTTAACATTAAATGCAGGGCTACGTTTTGACCATTTCAGTACCTTTGGCGACACCATAAATCCACGCGCTGCACTTATTTACAAGCCTTTTGAAAAAACGGCACTCAAGTTTTTGTATGGCAATGCATTCAGAGCACCTAATGCATTTGAGCTAAATTATGGTGACATTAATTATGCACCCAGTAATAATTTGGAACCTGAAGAACTGGAAACTTTAGAATTCATTTTTGAACAATATTTAAATAACGAAATACGCACAGAAATAAATTTCTTCTACACTCGTATTGATGGCATTATTTCTTTAGTTAGGCGAGCAGATGAATTATTACAAAACCAGAATACAGGTAAAGTTGATTCATACGGTACAGAAGTACAACTCGAAGGTAAATGGGAAAATGGCTATCAAGGTAGAATCAGTTATTCCTGGCAAGAAACCAAAAGTCAAACTACACATAAACGCCTGAATAATTCACCTGAACACATGGTAAAAGTCAATCTAATTGCACCGGTTTGGGAGAACAAGGTTTTTCTAGGTCTAGAAAACCAATATATGAGCGGAAGAAAAACGGCATCTGGAGGAAACGTAGGTGATTTTGTTATTACAAACTTAACCTTGTTTAGCAAAGACACACTACTTAAAGGGCTAGACCTTTCTGCAAGTGTTTATAATGTATTCGATGAAAAATACTTTGATCCCGGTTCAGCGGAACACATCCAAAACGGTATTGAACAAGAAGGGTTAACCTTTCGTATAAAATTCAGCTTGAGTCTCTAATTGATTTCTGATGTTTAATAAACAAATAGTGCTACGGTTAGCCATACTACTGATTTTACTATCAATATCGGGAACAAACTCAATTGCAGCTGAAACCAAAACAATACTGATTGTGTCAAATGCCCAGTCATCCGCTTATCAAGATATAATTACAGGTTTCAAAGAGACGCTATCAACACATGCTAATGTCGAATTAAAGACTTACATTCTTTCGGCGTTGGAAAATAAAACTGAGTTCATCAATACTGAAATAAAAATAATTGAACCTGATTTGATTTTTGCTTTGGGAACCGCTTCAACAAAAATCGCACTTCAAGCAACACAACAAATACCCATTATTACCACGATGTTAGTTAAAACAGAATTTCTCCAACAAGCATCAAATGTCACAGGCGTGGTACTTACCTATCCTTTAGCGACACAATTTCAATGGCTTAAAAAGGTTCTACCTAATCTGAGTCATATAGCCATACTCTATAATATAAATGAAAACCAAAATACTATTAATCGGGGAACAAATATTGCTCATGAGATGGGCTTAAAAATCTCTGCGATACCCGTAGAGTCAGCAAGACAGTTACCTTATGCTTTAAAGCAACTAACAAAAAATATTCAGGTTCTACTGGCAATTCCTGATCGTGTTACCATGTCAACTAACACTGCAAAGGCCGTTCTTTTAGCATCCTTTAGAAATAGGATACCTATGATAGGTTTAACTGATAACTGGGTTAAAGCAGGGGCATTCTACGCTTTAAGTTGGAATTACTTATCTATTGGTAAACAGTGTGGAGATCAAGCAATTAACGTTTTAAATGGAAAATCAATCAAACGTATTCCAATAGTTCCCCCAAGTAACATTGAATACAGCATTAACAAAACCGTAGCAGAGCGGATGAATATAGAGCTATCTAGTTCATTACTTAATAATGCAAAAATAGTTTTTAAGTGAGCGTTAATTCATGAAATTAGCCAGAATTTCAAGTAAATTCAATCTCCTTTCTGTTTTTTGATCTTAATAACTGCTTTGGATACTGGTGGTTTTATTATCTGGCACCATCAAACTGATACCTTAGAAACATTCAAAGAGCATGGAAAATAACTTGCTGAAATGTTCGTAGAAGAAAATTAAATATCACTCTTTTATATTAAAAAATAAACCGCTATAAATACAATTATAAACAATAGTCTACTATAGATTGATTTTGAACTTTAATGCCTGATTTTCAACAAAAAAACAGATTCACTCAAGATAATTTTCGAGCTCTAACATGGTTTTCTTATAGTCCGACAGTATTTTCAACAAAACTATTTCTATGGTGTGCGTATCTCGTTGATTAGCTGCTTGTTCCAACTCTTCAAAGTGGTTAGATAACTTTCGAGCAGTTAAATTAGCAGAAGCAGATTTTAATCGATGCGCAATTGTGATTATTCCTTCGAAACCATTACAAGCGACTTGTTGCTGTAGTTGAATCAAAGACTCGTCAGTATCATGTTGAAATAAATTGATCAGTTTTTCCAAAAAAACACGATCTTCAGTATCATTAATGTCAGCTAAAGCTTCCAATTCTGATAGGTTTAGTTGATGAAAAAAAACCGGATATACTGGCTCACAAGTTTGCCTGCTTATTGCTTTTGATGGTTGTTTTAGCCAATGACTCAACATCTCAGATATCTGTTTTCGTGTAACCGGTTTACTTAAATAGCTATCCATCCCTGCTTGTATGCACTCGCGTTTGTCAGTTTCAAAAGCATTAGCTGTTAATGCAATAATCGGTGTATTTCTTTGTCCATTCTTTTGTTGATAATGCCGGATTTTTTTTGTTGTTTCAAAACCATCCATACCAGGCATTTGGCAATCCAAAAGAATAAGATCGTAAACATTATTCATAACCTTATCTAAAGCTTCTTCTCCAGACAATACAATGTCCACATTTTGAAACTCAAGCATCTGTAAATGTCTTTTTACAATCATTAAGTTAACTTCAACATCATCAACAACCAAAATTGTATATGCCTGTGGTTTAAAATCAATTATTCTTGACTCAGGTATATAAGGTTTATCTTTAATTACTTGTTCGTCCATTTCTAAATATTTAAGACAAAGATTAACTATAAAACTACTGCCTATACCCAGTTCACTTTTAACCTTGATGTCGCCTTGCATTAAATTTAGCAATTGTTTTACAATTGCCAGCCCCAACCCTGTTCCTTCAAATCGACGACTATTGCTATTATCAGCCTGTACAAAGGCGCCGAACAAAGCTTCCCGATCTTCATCAATCATACCAATACCAGAATCTTCAATTTCGATATGTAAGTTGCAGTGCTGCTCTTTTAAATAATGAGATATCCTGATTAAAACGAAGCCATTTTCAGTAAATTTTATGGCATTTCCTAGCAGGTTCAATAGAATTTGACGGACTCGAACAGGGTCTCCTATCAATATCTCTGGCACTTTAGATGTATAGTGAACCTTCAAGTTAATTCCTTTACTTTCAGCCAAATTCTTGACGTTATCAATGCTGTGAGCAATCGTTTCTTTTAAAGAGAATTCCACTTCATCCAGTACTAAATGTCCCTTTTCTATTTTGGAAAAATCCAAAATATCAGTAATCAGACAGAGAAGATCTTGTGCTGATTGATTGGCAATGACGAGTAGCTCCTTCTGTTCCTCAGTAGCGGTTGTATCATTTAATAATTCTAACATGCCAATAACGCCATTCATCGGTGTGCGAATTTCATGACTCATAACGGATAAGAAATCAGATTTCATCCGATTTGCCTGATTAGCTTGTTCTGCCAAAATGATAGCATTCTCTTTTTCAGCCCTTAAATCTCGAGTTCTAGCTTCTATTTTTCCCTCAAGCTCACTCTGATAATCGAGTAATTCTTGCCGATAGGCTTTTATTTTTTCCAGCATAACAATAAAACTATTAAACAATTGACCAATTTCACCATCTACTTTATTAGCTGAAAGTGAAACGGAAAAATCTCCTTCTGACAATTTAGAGCTGACTAAAGTAAGTTCATTAATAGGGCTAGTTATTTGTCGCACAAGAAAAAAAGCAATAACCAATGCAACAACAATACATAGACACATAAACAGAATAATTGTCCCTATTGATTTGTACAGTGCTCTATACATGCTTTTTTTACTAACTAATAACTCAACCCAACCGAGTGTTTGGGTTGATGTTAATGATTCCTCCAACAAAGGCACAATTAAATTGAATGATGAATTTTTAACTGGAACGACCAGCCTAATAAAACCAGGATAATCCTGTTCGAATGTTTTATCGCCTAGCACCTCAGGCAAGGGCTGTAGGTCACTAAAGACTGTATTCGTTGTAAAATTATGACTCAACAATAATCCCAAATCATCGGCAATGAACTTAATGTAGATCAAATCATGTCTTTGACCAAGTAAAGTGACATTCTGCTTTAATTCATTAGCATTTTTGGTGTAAAAACCATACTCAGAATGATTAGCTATAATATTTGCAATATTATAGCTAATGTCCAACAGAGATTTTTTTGCTTGTAAGGATTGCTGGTAGACAGCAAACCCACCAATAACGCAACCCGTAGCAATGACCAACAGTCCGACAACTAAATTAACTTTGCTATTCAGACTTAACATAAGGGCGGGATTATCTTTCTAATCATATAAACTATAATAGCCCAATAAATTGTAATTGTTCTGGTCTAATGAAATGGGACACTTTAATGAGAGATAATAGCTATCAATCATTGAGAAGTGAAATATCACTTTATTCAACAGCCACCAGAAGGCCGCTTTGTTAATCAGTTGTGTCGTATCATGAAAGTGAGTCCATCTGCTTATTATACCTGGCGAAGATGCAGTATTGCTTATGGGTAATCAGGTGGTTTTTTAGCGCTGAGTATAATATCCATTCGTTACTAACCAAATCCATTGTTAACATGTCTTAAGAACCTGATTTAATCGCGTAAACAAATAAAACCTGATCATGAACATATTTACTGAGCACCCACATATTTTACGGCGCGTCATCGTAATGCCCGCAATTATCATCTTACTTATTGTTATCGGCTACTGGTTGGAACATCATGTAGCCACTATTGAAGCCTGGTTAGCCGGTATGGGCCACTGGGCGGGATTAGGGTTTATCATCCTGTTTATAGTACTCACCCCGTTTCTTTTTTCTGTCGATGTTTTATGCGTCATTGCTGGTGCATTGTTTACTCTTGGCCCTGCTATTGCCTATGTGTTGACGGCTACCATGATTGCCGCAGCTGTTATTTTTTATATCGGCCGGCATATGGCCAAGGATAAAGTACAACTGGTTTTGAAAAAGCATCCAAAACTGACAATGTATGAACAATTGATCGATAAGGGTGGCTTTAAGGTCATTTTTTTATTGCGACTACTGCCTCTCCCTTTTGCCTTGATGAGTTATTTGTTTTCGATCACCAAAATACAATTCCTGCATTATTGGATCGCGACTACCGGTATTTTTATTTACAATTCTGCGATTGTCTATTTTGGTTATATCGCGATGCATATGTCTAAACAATTATCCCAGGGAGAAGATTACGCCAGCCCCCACAATGTCATGTTGACCGGAGGAATACTCGGGGCAATTTTAGTGCTATCCATCATTACAAAAATAGCGCATACGCAAATTACGCAAATGCATGCTGAACAGGAAAATTAATAGGTTAGTCAGGATAAGAATATCTTATCACTGCTTAATAGCAGTGATATTTTAAATAAACTTGATTTTTAACAAAAAAACATCCCATTTTAGAGTAGGAAGGAGACCTATATATGCTTAATTTTCGATCAATCGCGACTGTATCAATGTTAACTACGGTGATCATGCTGGGCGGCTGTGCACCGACTAATGTTCAGGTGATGGAGGAGTATAGTGGTCAATTGCCCAGACCTGAACGCGTACTTGTTTATGATTTTGCTCTTTCTTTAGATGATATTAACCTGGCCGAAGGTATAGGCGCAGATATTAAGAATTTTGCCGTGGGAAGATCCAAGTCGGTTGAAGAGCGTAGAATTTCTCGCGCAATTGCAGATGCTATGTCAGAACAACTGGTTAAAAAAATACAGGCGCTGGGCATGCCTGCACAGCGAGCTTATGGGACGCCACCTGTTGGTAGACATGATCTGCTCATACACGGACGATTTCTGGATGTTGATCAGGGCAACGAAACAGAAAGAATGGTCATTGGCTTAGGCCTTGGCGCGTCTGAAGTGACCACTCATATTGACGTGTACGAAATGAGTCCTGACGGGAAAGTGAAAATGGTAATAGATTTTAGAACGACTGCCAAAAGTGCTATTAAACCGGGTATGGCGGAAACCATGGGCGTTGGTGCTCTGGCCGGAAATCTGGCAGTCTCTGCTGCAGTAGGTGCTACAGCAAGCGTAGGCAGTCAGATTTTTGGAGATTCCGTAACAGCAGAGGCAAAACGCACTGCGAACAAGGTTTCTAAAAAACTTGCTGATTTCTTTGCCAGACAAGGATGGATTTAATCACTTGCCATGCGGGAAGGGACTCCTTAATTTCTCTTTAATACCGAAGGAGAGGCTTGGGGTGTATGAACACAATCAAGATGCTTTAGAATAACCTATGTGTCTTGGTTGTTCATGTGCTTCTGCTTCTGCTTCTGCTTCTGCTCACGCCCCTTACCTACATCAGTGTAGACAAAATCAACTCGTTATAAATTCTACAATCGTAATCGCCGAAGTATATCTAAAAAACGTTCAATATCATTTATTTACTATCCAGCCATAAAGATAGGTTTTTGGGGAATTATATGTAATTACATTATAATTACTATAGTTATGGACTTTATTGGATTTTGAAATGGCTCATTTAGTAAAAATTGGAAATTCTCAGGGTATTCGGATTCCTAAACCTTTGGTAGACCAAGCTCATTTGGAGGGAAAAGAATTAAAATTACAACTAGTTAAGGGTGGGCTACTTATTTCTCCTCAAACTAGTGTTCGAAACGGATGGAAGGAGGCAATTGAAAAGTCTCTTGCTGTAAATAACTCTGAATCTCTCGATAAGGAATGGCTAGATTTACCTTTAGACTCAGATGATGAGTTGGAGTTGGAATGGTAATGGCTGTAGTAAAGCGGTTTGATGTATGGCTTGTTGATCTAAATCCTACAAGAGAAAAAGAAATCAATAAAACGCGGCCGTGCGTTGTAATATCACCTAACGAAATGTCAGCACTTTCTACTGTGCTTATGGCACCGATGACAACAAAAGGGTTCGAATTTCCAGGACGTATTAAGTGTAAGTTTAAAGGAAAATCCGGACTTATTTTGTTAGACCAAATTAGGGCTATTGATAAATCCAGATTAGTTAAAAAACTTGGAAGTGTAGCGGAAAAAACTCAAATTGAGTTGTGTTCAAATCTACAAGAAATGTTTGCGTTATAGATGGCTAGCCAAATACATTAACAGGGATTGTTGAAAGCGTGGTTTATTTGTGTAGTCGTACCCAACCTAGCCGAACTATAAAGTCCATGATGCATATAGCATAGAATGAAACCAGGTCTGGTTGCCACCGGTATATTGACCGGCTGCCTTGCCGGGTATCGCAACAGCTAGTACTAGAAGTGCTCCCCATAAATAGGACAGCATGATAAGTGTATTTTCTGTTAAATTTTCATTCAAAAATGAGGTGACTATCAGACATCAACTACCTTGTAGTTGATTGGCGTCAATTAACTTGGCCGGTTTTTTGGTTTGACTTTAAAGCGTGTTTTTTTCGATAACTCTCTCCTTCTATTTTATAAATAGAAGCATGATGGACTAACCGATCTATCGCAGCAACTGTCATCATGTTGTCGCCAAATATGCTATCCCATTCACTGAATGCCTGATTGGTCGTGATCAGCAAACTGTTACGCTCATAGCGATGTGCTATCAATTCAAACAGCACTTGGCTTTCACTATCGCTTTTCTTTACGTAGCCAATATCCCCCTGTGTCAGGAGAGATGTCGCCTAAATTAATTTCATAACAAAACAGGGAGCGGAAAAAAGCAATGAATGAAATACCAACATTATTCGACCAAGTTTAAAGAAGCGATACTAAAGAAGTTGAGTCAAAGTGATTTATCAGTCAGTCAATTTGCTCGGCAGGAAGGGATAAACCTATCAACCCTGTATAGTTGGCAAAAACAATTTAAAACAACAGATTTTTCAGTGTCAAAAGCCATACCACCCGATAAATGCTCAGCCGAAGAAAAGTTTGCCATTGTGTTAGAAACAGCCACGTTATCTGAAATTGAGATGAGTGAGTATTGTCGAAGCAAAGGCTTATATCCAGAGCAAATAAAAGCATGGAAACGAGCCTGTATTGCTGCTAACTCAACAGGTGTCAGTCAGCAAAAAAAGGCCGCACCAGAAAGCAAGGAAGCTAAAAAACGCATAAAGCAGCTTGAAAAAGAACTCAACAGAAAGGAGAAAGCTTTAGCAGAAACAGCCTAACCCAGGTTGATGCCATCAATAAACCACAAAAAGTAGGCCGTAACCCTGGAAAGATCAGTTGGAGCACCGTAGCTAGCCCATCTTATTGATAGCCCGTGAGTTCAACATATCCCTGCCCGGAAATGGCCTGCCCGTTTTTTTTGCCGGTAATATGCACAGCAC
>LWDU01036810.1_pt1 | contig 10364 bp, 6 predicted proteins | sample 727161 | NCBI WGS metagenome assembly LWDU01 (sample SAMN04566230, study PRJNA314399) | hydrothermal vent metagenome | isolation source: deep sea hydrothermal plume seawater | place: Mexico: Gulf of California, Guaymas Basin | collected 2004-07-11 | reverse complement strand
TCCCTCGATATCGGACAAGTGCGGCGGATTGTTGGTGAAGCCTGTTGCCCTGAAGAATACCGAGGAACCAAAGTGTTGGTCATCGTTCCAGACGCGACCCGTACCGCTCCGGTTGATATGGTGTTCAAGTCGCTTTTCGAACAGATCGGCAGTGGGGTGGCGTGCATTGACGTGATGATCGCTCTCGGCACGCATCAACCCATGTCCGAGAATGAAATCAGGAAGCGTCTCGGTCTTTCAGAGGCAGAGCGACAGGTGGCTTATTCCGCTGTTCAGTTTATTAATCATTCCTGGGATGATGCAGACGAGTTGCGACACATTGGCACGATTTCGAAAGAAGAAGTCCGAGTTTTGAGTGGTGGGAAATTCGAGATGGATGTTGATTACGATCGACTGATCATTATAGGGCCAGTATTTCCTCATGAAGTCGTTGGGTTTTCGGGAGGCAATAAATACCTCTTTCCCGGAGTGGGTGGCCCCGAGATTCTTAATTTTTTCCACTGGCTTGGAGCCGTGATCAGCAATCCGGAGATCATCGGGCGGAAAATGACCCCGGTGAGGCAGGTCGTCGATCGTGCGGGGACGATGGTCGACTTGTTCAAACGATGTTTCTGCATGGTTGTCAATACTGATGGAGGCATGTCCGGTCTGTTTTTCGGACCTCCTGAACAAGCTTGGTCACAGGCGGCGGATCTATCAGCAACCCTTCATATTCGTTATAAGGAAAAACCGTTCAAGACCGTTTTATCCTGCAGTCCGACGATGTATCAGGATCTGTGGACAGGGGGGAAATGTATGTACAAACTGGAACCGGTGCTGGCTCAAGGTGGGGAACTTATCATCTACGCACCGCATATTTCCGAGGTCAGTGTGACTCATGCAGCGGTTATAGAAGAGATCGGATACCATTGTCGGGATTATTTTCTTAAGCAATGGGAGCGTTTCAAGGAATATCCCTGGGGGGTTCTGGCACATTCGTCCCATGTCTACGGTGCGGGCAGCTTTGAAAATGGTGTTGAAACGCCACGAGTCCGCGTTACGTTGGCAACGGGGATTTCGCCGGAGAAATGCCATCAGATCAATCTGGCCTACCGAGATCCCGAAAGCATCGATATTGAATCCTTTGACAATCGTGAGGAAGAAGGCATCCTTTTGGTTCGCAAAGCCGGGGAACATCTTTACCGGTTGAAGGAATGAGGATGCTTCATTTTCGAAACCGTTTTCACCCGGGGTCACTAAATAGGAAATTCAGTTATCATTTCTGATCAATCAGTCCTATGGAGCAACCGACATCTCGCATCTCCCAGTGGTTGAAAAATGCGCCGACGGTCATGTTTATGTCGTATGCGGTGGTAGCTGCCTTCACGACTTATTTCTGCATGTACGGGTTTCGCAAAGCCTTTGCCGTTGCCTCTTATGAAAACCAGCCGGATGTCTTTGGAGGGATGGAGATCAAGGCAGCACTGATCATCAGCCAATTGATTGGATATGCTTCTTCTAAATATATCGGGGTAAAATTTCTATCAGAATTGCATCCGCATCGTCGGGCTCGAGTCCTTGTTCTGAGTATTCTTGCTGCGGAAGGTGCGCTGTTTCTTTTTGGCGTTCTTCCCAGTTACGGAAAAGTGGTGGCTATTTTTTTCAATGGCTTGCCACTCGGGATTGTCTGGGGATTGGTGTTCAGCTACTTGGAAGGTCGTAAAACGTCTGAGGTGCTGGGTGCCGGGTTGAGTTGCTCCTTTATCATTGCCAGCGGATTCGCCAAAAGTGTCGGAGCCTATCTTATGGAGGTCGGTGTCCCTGGTATATGGATGCCGGCGGTAGCCGGCTTGGTTTTTCTCCCCTTCTTCTTTTTGGCCGTTTGGATGTTGAATCAGATTCCACCGCCCAATGCGGAAGACGTGGCTGAAAGGGTAAAGAGGGAACCCATGACCCGACAGCAACGCAAAGAGTTTTTCGCTCAATTTTTTGGAGGTCTTTGTTTTTTGCTGACATTGTATGTAGTGCTGACGGCGTATAGGGATTTCCGGGATAACTATATGGCTGAAATTTGGCAGGAGTTGGGACGTTCCGGCAGCCCTTCCATTTTTACGAAAACGGAACTTCCCATTGCCTTTTTCGTCATGGCAGTTCTGGCCCTGCTTTATCTCATCAAGGACAACCGGAAAGGATTCTTAGGGACGCATCTGATCATGATGACAGGGACAATCATGATTGGAGTCAGCACCTTGTTGTTCGACCTCAAAATAATTACAGACATTCCCTGGATGATCTTAGTGGGATTGGGGCTTTACCTGGGATACGTGCCTTATGGCTGCGTGCTCTTCGATCGAATGATTGCTGCAACCGGTATTGTGGCTACGGCAGTGTTTGCCATTTATGTGGCCGATGCTTTGGGGTATACCGGGGTAATCGGCGTAGTTCTTTATAAACAGTTCAGTCAGACGGAAATGTCTTACCTCCAGTTTTTTCGCTACTTTTCCTATTTCACCTCTGTTTTCTGCACCGTAAGTTTCATCGCCAGCATGATCTATTTCCGAAAGAATTGTGTTCGTCAGAAAGCAGACTAATAATTCAGGGGGCAACCGGGAAGCTGCTTCGTAGTTCTGTTTCCACTTGTTTGACGGTTTTCCCACTGGAAGCGGCTATTCCTGCCGCCATCCCGGATACCAAGGCCGTTGCTGGAGATGTCCCGCTGACGATCCATGATCGGTTTCCGAAGTAAATAAGACTGGTTCCCGGTGCCACGATGTCTACGAACTCACCCCGATTGGCATAAGCTGCGAGATTTCCATTCCGGTCTCCAGCCGTTACAGCCAGAACCTCAGGTTGCGCTGCAGGATAATTGGGCAACTGAGTTGGCTCATTGCCGGCAGCTCCGATGAAAATAACTCCCAGTTCTGAACCTTGTCTGATCAAGTTTTCCACCATCGGACTCGATCCGGCGCCTCCCAGACTCATATTGATGACCGTAGCACCTTGCTCCATCGCCGAGTAAATACCGCGCGCAATATCAAATGTATTGGTTTCTTCGTTTGGGCCATAAACGTCTACCGGAAGAATCCTGACCGAAGATCCGGATTCTTCCTGAGTGGCCATTGTAACCCCCTTTAATACAGTTTCGGCCATGGAAGTTCCGTGGCTGGGGAATTCCGGGTCGATCAGGGCTTCTCCTGCCAATGAAATAGGATCCAGATAGAACTCCTTGTATCTAGAACCCTCAATCTGGACCGCTGTGTCAATCAATCCAACGATGGTGTGTCCTCCTGAATCGCCTACCGAAGCCTTAAGATTCAGTGGTGGTGCCGCTCCGAGTCCGAGCAGATCTGAAGGTACCGGTTGATCGATAAGGTAATTCTGGTCGAGATCCGCGACATTAGGGTCGGACTCCAGAGTTTCTTTAGCCTTCTTTGCTGCGTCGGCATCCTCTCAGGTCCTTGATTTCTCCGATTATCTTGGCCCCGTATTTCCTGGCCAATTCTTCGATACTCATTTTCGAGTCCGGGTTAAGGGTGACGAGGAGTTCATCCTCGATCGGCCTGGGCCTGGGCGTTATTTCTTCTGTTGCATTTCCTGCTGAGGAATAGAAAACGACCAGTTTCTTCCCTAGCTGCGCTTTATTCGAAATCAGGGCGAAATTGAGCGATCCCAATACTCTTTTCAGCGCTTTCTGTCTGGGAAGGTTCTTGAATTTGACGGAGACAACGGAAGATTGTCCAGGTTCCCGAAACACAGCCCATCCTGTCCTTGTGGCAATCATTTCCAGCACACGCTCCATACTCGTGTTGCTCAGGTCTCTATTGCTGAACTGGTGTTGGCGGTGGCAAAAAGGCTGAAAATGGCCAGAATGACCAAAAATAATAAATTACTCAGAAATCCACCGTTCTTCATGTCTATCTTCTATATTCTACTGATTAAAGAACCCCGTTTCGAATTAAAGGTTACCAAATAACTTGTTCCGACTCAATATTTCGAGCGTTTTGATGGCTTGCCGACCTAATCAAACCATTCTTGGCGAGTTTCATCTTGATGACAATAAGAGTTTCTTATAGAGTTAGCCATATGGCAGCAATCGGACGATTTCAAAAAAGTGACGACCTCTTTTACGCGAAAGTAGTCGATGGGGAACTCTTTCGATTGGAGGGGGACGTTTTTGGTTCGCCAACTTTCCAAAAGAAGAAGACCCCGAGGAAGGGGCTGAAAACACTGACCCCCGTTGCCCCTTCGAAGGTAATTGCGGTGGGGCTTAATTACGAGGATCATGCTCGTGAATCCGGGAAGGACTTGCCGAAAGAGCCCCTTTTCTGGTTGAAGGCTCCAACGTCTCTGATTCCTGATGGAGGCAAGATTGATATTCCTTTCCATGATCATGAGGTCCATTACGAGGCTGAACTGGCGATTGTCATCGGGCGTCGCATGAGGAATGTAACGCCCGCGGCGGCGGCCAGATATATATTCGGCTACACCGCCGCTCAGGATATCAGTGACCGCACGATACAAAAGAATGAGACTCAATGGGCTCGATGCAAATCGTTCGATACTTTTACCCCCTTGGGCCCCTATATTGAAACGAAGATCGATCCACATGAATTGACAATTCAATTATTTCAGAACGGTTTGTTGAGGCAGAACTCGAATACGTCCGGTTTGATTTTCGATTGTTTTCAACTGGTTAGCTTCATTTCGACCAATATGACGCTTCTTCCTGGAGATATTATCCTTACCGGAACCCCAAGCGGAGTAGGGTCCATTGAATCGGGAGATCGTCTGGAAGTGAGGATCCAAGGGATGATTCCTCTTATAAATTCGGTCAAGTAGCACCTACTTAAGAGACACACCGGTCTGACCTTATTCCGGGTGCAATTAGAGGCAAGGGCAACGATCTGCAGTAGTTTGCCCTGTCCCCAGTGTATTCATTTATTTGAAGAGGGGACTAAGGTCGGTTTTTTTCTGAATTCGGTGGCCGTCATTCCGGTTTCTCTTCGGAAAAAACGTCCCAATTCCTCACTGGAATCAAATTGCATCTGGATCGAAATTTCCTTAATCGACCAACTAGTCGTCTTCAGTAAAGATTTCAGATGCTGTAACCTGACTCTGATGATTTCCGATTTGGGAGGGATACCCATCGCTTTTTGAAAACGCTTATTGAAGCCGGCTCTCGACATGGGAATGTTTTCCAGAAGTTCGCAGACCTGAAGCGGGAAACTGGGCGCTTCCTGACGGATTCGATGAACGGTCTCCGCAATCAATCGGTCTCGAATGGCCAGGGTGTTGGTGGATTCACGAATGGAAATCCCTTGAATGGGCACTTCAGTCAGCAGAGGAGCGACGTTTTTCTCACCATTCATCATCCGGTCGAGGATCCCCGCGGCCTTGTATCCGATCGCTTCGCCGGGGTACTGTACGCAGGTCATTGGCGGCGTCGTCGTATTGCAGAATAATTCATCTTCATTTGCGCCGGTGATCACAACCTCATCGGGAACGGAAATACCCAACTCGGAACAGGCGTTGATAATATTGGCCGCCAGGATGACGTCCTTGGCAAAAACAGCGACCGGTCTTTCCGAATTCTCCATGGCGACCAGAATGGCTTCATGAAGTCGTTCCCACTTGCGATGCCAGGAAAATTGGGCGGTTTCAATTTCAATTTCCCGGCAGGGATAACCAACGCTGGCGATTCGATTCATGAATGCCCTGCCTCTTTGCTTAGAGTAATTTCGGGTGGGATCACCCCAGAACGCGAATTGCTTGAATCCCAAACTCAATAAATGTTCGGCCGCAATGGTCCCCAATTCGTTGTTGTTCGGAATAACGGTTGGGATTTTCGGATGCAAACATTCACTGCTGACATTGATCACAGGGATGTTCCTGGAAAGGAATGCGTTTGCTTCTTCTTCTGAATACCTGAACAGAATCAAACCATCCCCCTGCCATGTGGAGTCAATAACCGACGGTTTCATTTCATTGGTGGAGTCAAGACGGGTTTCAATCTGCCACTGACCATGCAGCCTCATGTACTTCAAGATTCCCCGATAGATCGTTCGGGTAAATCCAGCCCATGAAGGTAACCGAATTCCAACCAGCGGAAAGGGAGAGCGCCTCTTCCCATTTCGACCTCTTATCTTTTGTTTCTGCATTTTGATCTACCTTTTGATAAATGACACTTCAGTTTCCAAAATGCCATATCAAAAAGCCGAAATGCTCTTAAACTGATGGGATAAACGATGTAGTATGGATGGATTCACTGGGCTGAATAACAGATGGCACGTGGATGAATTATACATTCTACGGCCTTGTAACTTTGCGGATGAGCGAGTCAAATTCTATCGGAAATCCCTATATTCTACTCACCCCGGGGCCGTTGAGCACATCCAGTTCCGTCAAGGAAGTGATGTTGCGTGACTGGTGTACCTGGGATGACGACTACAACCTGAATGTTGTCCAGCCCATCCAGAGAAGATTGGTGGAACTGGCGACGGCCTCGGATGGTTATTCCAGTGTTCTGATGCAGGGAAGCGGAACATTTTGCGTTGAGTCCGTGATCGGGAGCGCATTACCTGAGGATGGTAAGCTGCTGATCATTGCCAATGGAGCTTATGGTCGTCGGTTGGCCCAGATTGCAGAAATACTGAAGATCAACCGAGAAGTTCTGGAATTCGGTGAATCCGAACTTCCTGATTTAAGCCAGATCCGCGAGGCGTTGGACCGGGACCAGGATATAACTCATGTGGCCATCGTGCATGGAGAAACCACGACAGGAATGCTCAATCCGATTCACGAAATTGGAGAAATTGTTAACCAAGCCGGGCGCATTTATATCGTGGATGCCATGAGCACCTTCGGGGGAATTCCGATTGACGTTCAAGAGACGGGGATCGATTTTCTAATCAGCAGTGCCAATAAGTGTATTCAGGGGGTGCCGGGATTTGGGTTCGTCGTGGCACGGAAATCCAGATTAAAGGAATGCGAAGGGAGGGCGCGATCTCTTTCTCTGGATCTCTACAGTCAATGGAATCAAATGGAGGAAGGGGGAGGTAAATGGCGTTTTACTTCCCCGACTCATACGGTCCGTGCTTTTGCCCAGGCATTAAAAGAATTGGAAGAAGAGGGAGGAATCGCGAAGCGATTCGAGCGTTACCGGGAAAACCACCGCTTATTGATAAGTGGAATGGAGGAATTGGGATTCCAATGCCTGCTTCCTGCCAGTTGCCAATCTCCGATCATTACTGCTTTCCACAATCCCGATTCTTCCCGTTATGAATTCAGGGAATTCTATCGACGACTGAAAGAAAAGGGATTTGTCATTTATCCCGGTAAGGTCACCAACGTGGATACATTCCGCATTGGGACCATCGGGCACGTGTTTCCCGATGATTTTCGCCGGTTGATCAAAGCAGTTGGCGAGTCGATTTACTGGAAATCCGAATAATAACATTCATCTGAAAACTCATATGAACTCAAAACTGGTTGAATCCCCCCTCGAACAAACCGAAGAGTCGATGCCCAAAACAGAGTCTTTGTTGAATGATCAGTGCTGTCCAGACGGGCCGCCCATGATTCGGAAAGCGATCGACTTTATCCATCGGCACAAATCTCAGGATATTTCTCTGGATCAGGTCGCTGAAGAAGTAAATGCCAGCACATTCTACCTCTGCCGAAAATTCAAGAAATCGACTGGACTCAATTATACCCAATATCTGTCTCGATTAAGAATCGAAAACGCCAAGAGTCTGCTTGCCGATCCAAATCTGCGCATCAGCGAGATCGCCTATGACGTCGGATTCCAATCCCATACTCACTTCAATCGGATTTTTAAAAAATTGATAGGGCTTTCCCCCAGAGAATACCGCTCTCATCAGTCCGATGATTAGATGAAGTAAACTCAATAGATTGAGAGAGACTCTGAACCCGTAGGTTCTTAACGTGTTTCCTCCTTCCTCAGCTCAGCACGCTAAAGCGTGAACTCCAAGGGATCCAAACGCGTTTTTTCAGACCAACTTTCAGTTCCCGGCACCTGTTTCTGTTTCAAATGGGCACTGACTGAGTATCATTTTCTCGAAACTGAGGGCGATCAGATGCCATTGACAAATTCGGAAAATGCAATTCGCAGATTGACACCGTATCTTTCTTTGATACATTTTCGCCTTTATTTTTAGTTGATTCAATTATTCGTCGAGAAAACCACTCGCGCAATCATTTATGGCAAAAGCACCAAAACAACCGAAATACGTATATAATTTCGGGAAAAAGAAAACAGACGGAAACGGCACCATGAAAGCCCTGCTGGGCGGAAAAGGAGCAAACCTTGCGGAAATGACCCGCATCGGGTTGCCGGTGCCTCCTGGATTCACCCTTTCCACCGAAGTATGCACATATTTCTACGACCATAAACGGACCTATCCCAAAGTTCTTCAGTCTCAGATTGAAGACGGGGTCGCAAAAATGGAAAAAATGCTTGGGCGCAAATTCGGGAATGAAAAGCGTCCGCTTTTGGTCGCCGTCCGTTCCGGTGCCCGCGAGTCCATGCCGGGAATGATGGATACGATCCTGAATCTGGGCTTGAACGACAAGACCGTTAAGGCTCTGGCCAAGGAGAGTGGTAACGAACAGTTCGCCTGGGATTGTTATCGTCGCTTTGTTCAGATGTATGGTGATGTAGTCATGGGAGTTCAGAAAAGACCCGGTGAAGACATCGACCCTTTTGAAGCGGAAATCGATCGAATCAAGAGTGAACTTTTTCCCGGTGAAAAGGATGTCGAAGATTCACGGATTGATGCCGTGTCGATGAAGAAGCTTGTTGGACGCTTCAAGGCATTAGTGAAGAATCGCACCAAGAAGAATTTCCCCTCCGATCCTTGGGTGCAGCTAAAAGGAGCGGTCAGCGCTGTATTCAGTTCCTGGATGAATGACCGGGCAAATGTCTATCGCCAGAAGTACAACATCCCTTCGGCATGGGGAACGGCTGTGAATGTCCAGGCAATGGTTTTCGGAAATATCGGAGCAGATTCGGGTTCGGGAGTAGCCTTTACCCGAGATCCAGCTACGGGAGAGAAAGTCTTCTATGGGGAGTTTTTGATGAATGCCCAGGGAGAAGATGTCGTTGCCGGTGTCAGGACACCTCAGCCCGTATCGGAACTGAAAGCCATTATGCCCGCTGCCTATGATGAGCTCGTTGAAGTGTTGAAAACCCTCGAAAATCATTTTCGTGATGTTCAGGATTTTGAGTTCACCATCGAGCAGGGTGTGGTCTACATGCTTCAGACTCGGAACGGAAAACGCACCGGTTTGGCTGCCGTTCGGATCGCTGTTGAAATGGAGAAGGAGAAGCTGATTACCTGGGAAGAGGCGATCAACCGCGTGCCTGCAGATCAACTTGATCAGGTCCTTTCACCGGTTTTTGATCGAAAAGCATTGGCAAAAGCCACGCAGATCGCGAAAGGCTTGCCAGCGGGGCCCGGCGCGGCCACCGGGCGAATCTATTTCAATGCGGAAAGGGCCGTCGAAGGCGCCAAGAACGGAAAAGTGTTGTTGGTCCGTGAGGAGACTTCACCGGAAGATCTGAGAGGGATGATCGCCGCTGATGGGATTCTCACCGCACGTGGCGGTGTCAGTTCCCACGCAGCGCTTGTTGCGCGTCAGATGGGGAAAATCTGTGTCTGCGGTGCCGATAGCCTTCACATCGACTACAAAAAGCGAACACTGAAGGTCGCCGGTCGCACCTACAAGGAAGAGGATTATCTCTCGGTGGATGGTAGCTCCGGGCTCGTTTACGACGGAGAAATTAAAACAGCTCCCTCTGAAATTATTCAGGTTCTGATTGAAAAAACCCTTGATCCAAAGGAAAGCCCCACGAGTCGGAATTTTGTCAAGTTGATGAAATGGTGTAGCAAAGCGACACGAATGTCTGTCCGTACCAATGCGGACAGTCCTGATCAGGTTGGTCTATGTCGGACTGAGCACATGTTTTTCGAAGGTGATCGCATTGATGCTATCCGGGAGATGATCCTTGCGGAGAACTTGAAAAATCGCCAAAAGGCGTTGAAGAAACTCTTACCTTTCCAGAAAAAGGATTTCATCGGAATCTTCAAAGCACTGGATGGACGTCCTGCGACTATTCGGTTGTTGGATCCACCCTTGCATGAGTTTCTGCCACACGAGGGCAGCCTCGTCCGGGAGTTGGCAGGTAAAATGGGGGTCAGCGACCAGGTGATCTACAAGCGCATCAATGAGCTCCATGAGTTCAATCCCATGCTGGGGCATCGGGGTTGCCGTCTGGGAATGGTTTACCCTGAGATCAGTGAAATGCAGGCTCGCGCCATATTTGAGGCAGCCGCCGAAGTTCAGAAAAAGAAAATCAAGGTTCG
>LWDU01039671.1_pt1 | contig 10365 bp, 10 predicted proteins | sample 727161 | NCBI WGS metagenome assembly LWDU01 (sample SAMN04566230, study PRJNA314399) | hydrothermal vent metagenome | isolation source: deep sea hydrothermal plume seawater | place: Mexico: Gulf of California, Guaymas Basin | collected 2004-07-11 | reverse complement strand
ATCAAAGCACGGATTACGCATTTGGCCTATGCGCCTGAAAGCGACGACGAGTTGCGTAGTATTAACGCGCAGATTGAGTTCGTACTGCGCAAAGCGCTGAAGGATTCCAACAGATTGAAGAAGAAGCCGCAGGAATCCTATTGATCTTATTTTTAAACATCCTAAGATAAAGGTCTACTATTATCGGCGGGAGGTGCATAGGAGTGCCTCTCGCTTTTGTTGGCTGTCATAAATTTCATTATAATTAGACAAATTATAGAGCGATTATTTTATATCGCGTCCTTCATATCTCATGCACTGATCGGAGAGATCTCCATGCATTTGCACTGGATCGACTGGGCCGTCGTGGCCTCGGTGATCGTCTTTTTCACCGTCCTGGCCACTGCTACCCGCAAATACACCCAGTCCACCAGCGATTTTCTGGCGGCCAATCGCCTGGCGGGCCGCTATCTGCTGACCTTGGCCGAGGGGATCGCCGGGTTGGGCGCGGTGTCGGTTATCGCGCGTTTTCAACTGGTCTATAAGGCCGGCTTCGCGCCCAACTGGTGGGAGCAGATGCAGGCGCCGATCGCATTGATTCTGATGTTGACCGGTTGGGTCGTCTATCGCTTCCGCGAGACGCGCTCGCTGACCCTGGCGCAGTTTTTCGAGATGCGCTACGGGCGTAATTTCCGCATCTACGCGGCGACGATCTGCTGGATTTCAGGCATTATCAACTTTGGCATTTTTCCGGCGGTGGGCGCGAACTTCTTTATCCACTATTGCGGTCTGCCGACTACCTATGATTTTTTAGGTATGGGCTTGTCGACTTATCATTCGCTTTTGATCGCTTTGGTCGGCTTGTCGATGTATTACACTTTTGCCGGCGGCCAGATCGCAGTGCTGGTGACCGATTTTTTCCAGTCTTTCTTCGTCAATATCGTGCTGGTGGCGATTCTGGCCCTGTTAATCATAAAATTTCCGTTGTCGCAGGTCTTCGAGGGACTGCAGTATTCGGAGGAAGGCAAGTCGCTGTTAGACCCCTTCGATACGGGCGATGTCGAGGGTTTCAATCCCTGGTATTTTATGATCGGCCTTTTTGGTATGATCCTCAACCGGATGGCTTGGCAAGGTTCACAGGCCTATCACGTCTCGGCCAAGTCGCCGCATGAGGCCAAGATGGCGGGGGTGTTGGGATCCTTTCGCGGTTGGGCGCTTTTGTGGGGATTTACAATGCTGCCGCTCGTAGCGTATATGATCATGCACCATCCTGATTATACCGATTGGGCCAAGCAGATCAACGCGCAACTGGCCTTGATCCCGGATGAGCAGGTGCGCGACCAGATGGTAACGCCGCTGACGATGACGCTCTATATGCCGGTCGGGTTGATGGGGGCTTTCGCGGCGGTAATGTTCGCCGCCTTTATTACCACCCACGATACCTATTTACATTCGTGGGGCAGTATTTTCGTGCAAGATATATATCTGCCCTGGCGCGGCAAGGAAATCGAACCGCAAGCGCATTTGCGGCTGTTGCGCTATTCGATTTTTGGCGTAGCGGTTTTTATCGTCCTTTTCAGCTCGTTTTATAGCCAGACGCAGGATATTCTGCTGTTCTTTGCACTCACTGGTGCGTTTTGGTTGGGGGGTGCCGGTGTAGTGATCGTCGGCGGGCTGTATACCAGTTGGGGCACGACGAGAGGAGCGTTCGCGGCGTTGACCAGCGGCACGACCCTGGCGACTACGGGAATGTTGCTGGAGCATTTTTGCGAGGATTGGTTCGGGGTCGATTTTCCGCTGACGGGTCAGGAGGTCTACTTCTACGCGATGTTGGTGGCGGCGTCCATGTATGTGCTCTTTTCCAAACTGGGTCCCCGTACGGTCTGCAACGTCGACAAGCTCTTGCACCGCGGCGAGTATGTGGTCAAATCGGATCATGAGGCCACCGGTGGTGTGGCGGTCGCCAAGCAGAAATGGAATTGGCAGACCGCGTTGGGCATTACCGAGGAATTCTCGCGCGGCGACAAGATTATCTACGGCATCACTATCGGCAAGGCGATCCTTTTCTTTGGGTTGTGGATCGGGATGACGATTGCGGTCTACACCGTGGGCGTCTCAAAAGAAGGTTGGGCGACCTATCACTACTATGTCAACGCGATGTTCTTTATCGCGACTTCGTTTATCGTGATGGTCTGGCTTTCGATCGGCGGTATTCGCGATCTGTTCCGGCTTTATCGCGACCTGCAGACTGTGCAGCGGGATCTCGCCGATGATGGCACGGTACGCGACCACGACTATCAGTTGAAGGACAGAGAAGCGACGAGTTGAAATAAGTGGAGGTAATATCCCCTGCTTGTTAGATAACAAGTAAAAAGCCCTATTGGCGCAAAGGCCAATAGGGCTTTTAGTTGCATTTTTTTAGCAGAATTGTCGATGCTTGGCGAAGTTGTCTCCGGTTTATTTATCGCTGATAGGCCAGCTGATTAAACAGATTTTTAATCCGTCATATTCGCGTATTCCTCACGTCCTCTACGAAAGAGTTCCCGCACATCCTCGCGTTGCTGATCGTTATTATAGCGGCCATAACTGTCGATCCACTTGAGCGATTCGTCGATTGAGTCGAGAAAGAAACGAGCGGATCCTTGGCGCTGAACGGAGGGCCTACCGCAACGGAAATACACCGGGCTGGAATGCGCGTAAATCGCCTGGTCGAAGCTGTCGCGCGAATCGCCCCAGAGCCGGACAGCTACCCAGCCGTCATGCTCGGTATTGAAGCCGTGGCGCATTTCGCCTTCGCGCCGGCCTTCGCGCCATTGCCAGCGTTGGACCACTTGGCCGTCGACGACGAGTTCGGCACGTTCGATGGGGTAGTAGGAGCTGAAGGTGATTTGTGCTTCGAGTGCTTTGTCGCCACTGAATTCGACGGTGGCGCCCATCGGCTGCTCGTTGAGCTTGAGGTCGACCGCGGGGCCATTAGTGATAAAAGTCCTTCCCGCTTTCATGCCTTCTATCCAACTCGCGTAGGAAAAATCGTTCTCGGTCTGCACGTAGACGCGGTTATTGGAGCAGACGAACCAGTCCGTCCCGGTAGAGACTGGCAGGTGTAAGCCGCAATCGAGCAGTTTGTACCACAGGTCGTATTCGGGATCCATCCAGAAGGGGTCGAAGAGGTTGAAGGCGTCGAGCTTGCCCAAGGCCGCGGCTATTGGCGCTTCCATGCCGCGGCCATTATGGCACCAGATCACGATGCCGCCTTGGTCGCGGGCCTCATCGCAGCAGAAGCACAGCGGTGGGTAGTCGGGGTCGAACTGTCCGGAGAGGGTGTGGCCGCGGCTGACCGGTTGTACTAAGTTGCGGATGTTGAGGAACATCACGTGGCCGTAACCGAAGCCCCAGGGTGAGTTGTCGCCGTAGTGACGGTTTTCCTCGCCGATGTCGAGCACGTGGTGAGCTGTTTTGAACTCGTTCATCACCCCGATGGGGTATTTGTTGGAGGCGTAGGGTTGTTGGCGGCGGTCGAGCACGCTGACGCAGGTGACATTGTAGCCTTCGACGCTGCAATCGACGCCGAGGCGGCGATCGGGTTGTTTTTCGTTCTCGTCGTAGTGGATATGGGTATTGCCCGGATACCAGTGTCCCTCTTGCGGATAGTACCAGCGTCGCAGAGGGATCTCGATATCGACACTGCCCTTTTCGGGCAATTCGACGGTGGTGCGATAGGGTTCGTATTCGCTACCGCGTTCGACGAGTATGTCGGTGCGGCCGCGTGAACCGCGCACCTCGAACTCGCCGTCGGAAAAAAAGAATTGCGTACCGGGGCCGCGTTTGAGTAGAGAATTATGCGGGTGCGAGAAGTTGCCCATAGCGTTGAGCACGTGGACCTTGGCATCTAGTTTTTCGCCGGTAGCTTCTTCGACGATCGTACCGTGCAGGATACCCATGGCGATCTCCTCTCAGTTGAGCGCGTAGGTCTCGTAGGGGGTTTCGCAGGGATTGCCGCGGCTGATGTGCATTTTTCCCTGGTCGGCCTCGATCACGACCGAGAACACGCTGACCCAATAGCCGGTCTCGGGGTGGTCGTTGGCGTGGCGGCAGATGGAGTGGGGGTGGTTGTCGTGGTCGCGCAGAGCCTCTTGCATGTCTTCGATGCTCAAGGAAGACGAGGGGCTAAGCAATTTTTCGATGCGGGCCTTGCGCGGTGTCGACTCGATGAGGTCGGGGAAGTCGGAGTTGATCGCGACGAGGTCGGGGTGTAGACAGTGGTTGGTGTGCACGACGAGTTGATCGTCGCGCAGAATGTGCACATTGTCCGTCGTGACTTCGAGGTCGGCCGGTCCTTGCGGGGTGGCGAGGATGATATTGGCGGGGATGGCACGTTGTGCACGGCGCACCGCTTGGACAGCAGCGTCAAGCGAGGACTGCTCATAAATTTCGCGCACGGTAAAATAATGCGGGACGCCGAGTGGTTTGCTGGGTGCGGGCAGCGTGTTCATACAGACGCCGATCCCCTGGTTGTTGAGTCCGATATAGGCGATCAGGCCAGCTTGCGTGATGTTCATCAGTGCCGGTTTGCCCGTCGGGCGGCGCGTCAATACTACAGTAAAAGGGTCGAGCGCCGGGTCGTTGTCCCAATTCTGTCCGACTATTGAATGGTTTTCGGTGCTCTTTTGCGGCGCGATGGCGAAGGAGGTGCAACCGGCATCTTCTTCCGGGCGGAGCTGGTTGCGTACTTGTAATAACATAAGATCTTCGAAGGCGACGCCGGAGCTATCGCTGATTCCGCGCAACTCATCGAGCATCTCGGGGGCATAAGCCGCGACATAGGCCTCGCTTTGTCGGCAGGTGTCGAGTGCTTTTTCGCGGGATATTTTAACTGTTTTATTGACGCGTTCGAGGGCTATTTCGGCAAAACCGCGGACTTCGTCACGAGCGGCTTCGCCGATTTGGCGACCGAGTTCGCGCGGGGTGCCGCTAACTTCGATTTCGCGATAGCGAGTAGACATGGGCAAGTTTCCTTGTAGGGATGCTTAGGAGCGGACTTGTAGGATGACTTTGCCGATATTGCGATTCTCGCCGAGGATCGCCTGTGCGTCTGCCGCGCGTTGGATGGGCAGCACCTCTTCGATTACTGTCTGGATACGCCCATCGACGAGCATGGGCCAGAAGCGCTTTTTGAACGCGGCGATGATGTCGTTTTTCTCCTCGTCGGAGCGGCTGCGTAATACTGAGCCGATCAGGCGCAGTCTTTTGACCTGCATTTGCAGGAGGTTGATTTGCGCTTCAGCGCCGGTCAAGACGGCGATAACGACCAAGCGGCCACGCAGTTTGAGCAGTTGCATATTGCGCGCGAGGTAGTCGGCACCGGCAATGTCGAGCACGACATCGACCCCGTCCGTATGGGCGAGGATGGCCTCGGCAAAATCCTGTTGCTTGTAGTTAACGGCAAAAGCGGCGCCCAACTCAAGGCAACGCGCGACCTTGGCGTCAGTACCGGCGGTGGCAATCACTTTGCAACCGGCTTGGTGGCAGAGCTGGATGGCCGCGGTGCCGACTCCGGAGGCGCCGCCGTGAATAAGCGCTGTTTCGCCCTCTTGCAGCTCGGCTTCGATAAAGATATTGGCGAAGGCGGTGAGGAAGACTTCAGCGATGGCCGCACCCCAGACGAAATCGCGGTCGTTGGGTAAGGGTAAGAGGTGGGTCGCAGGCACGGCTACCTGTTCGGCGTAGCCGCCGCCGGTGAGCAGGCCGAGAACGCGGTCCCCAGGTTTAAAGTCCTCGACCTCGTCACCGATGGTGGAGATCGTCCCGGACATCTCCAAACCCATATAGGGCGGGGCGCCGGGCGGCGGCGGGTAGTTGCCGGCGCGCTGGAGCAGGTCGGCGCGGTTGACGGCGGTGGCGTGGATATCGACGAGGGCCTGGTGCGGGGCACAGGTTGGGTCGGGCACGTCTTGCCAATTGAGGCTGCGGTTGCTGTCGTCTGTTACGGTTATGGCTTTCATGGGGTATACTTTGCTTTATTTTGCCCGGGGGCGCAAGGGGTTTGGAGATTGATATGGGCGGTAGTACTTTGTCAACGGTAGTTCGGCTGCTATAGGGTTCAATCAATGTTTGCCGCAGCGCACGTTCCTACTATTGGGAATTGGGAAGACGATGTCCGACAATCTCGTAAAATTATATTTTTTCTATGACAACACCTGCGAGCTATGTGTGAAGTTTAAGGGATGGGTTGTCGAGCGAGATGTGACGGGGGAGATCGAGGTGTTGCCGCTTGATGAAGAAGGGGTGGAGCAGCGGTTTCCGATGGTGGATTTTGCACGAGTGCGGGAACAGTTGACGGTGTGCGATCCGCAGGGGAAAGCGTATGAGGGGGGCGAGGCGTTGCGGATGTTGGCACGAAATGTGCCGGGGTTGGCGCTATTGGATTGGGCGTATGGCTTGCCCGGCGTGCAATCTGTCGCCGGGGGCGTGTATCGCAGGGTCAACCGGGTTCGCAAGCGTTTGTGTTTAAGCTGCGGCGAGCAGTGGATGCCGTCGAAAAAATACAGCGAGCGGAAAAGACGGGCGGGAAGGCGTTGGTCTTGAGCAATGCAGCTACCTTGCATTGGATCGGGAGCGAGTGTAGCTTTGTAAAGCACAAATTAAGCAAGGTAAAGCACATCTGATTATGACTAATATAGAAATCAAAGCTCGCTACGAAGATGCCGAGCGCGCCGAGGAGAATCTCAATGCCCTCGGTGCCGGCATGGCCGGGACCTTCCATCAGAAGGATACCTATTTCAACGTTGATAATGGCCGACTCAAATTACGCGAGTTGGGGACCGATGAAGGCCATCTGATCTTTTATTTGCGCGAGGACCTGGCTGGCCCCAAACGCAGCGACTACGAAATCGCCAAGACGGAGGATCCCGAGGCGCTACGCGCGATCCTGACCAAGATTCACGGGACCTGGGTCGAAGTCGAGAAAACGCGCCAGGTCTGGCTTTGGGAAAACGTGCGCATTCATCTCGACGATGTTAAGGGGCTTGGCCAATTTGTCGAGCTCGAGGCGGTGACCGAAGAGAAGGGCATCGAGGAGTCTCACCAGCGCGTCGAGACCTTGATGCGGGCTTTGGAAATTACCAGTGAGCAATTGGTAGAAGGCTCTTACGGGGATATTGTAGCCGCAAGCATTTAGCTTGCCTGTTGGGCAAGTTGCTATTATATTGATACTTATGACAGAAAATCACATAGGTGGCGCGTTGGTTGAAGTCTTTGGCGAAGAATACCAGATCGCCACTAACGACGCGCGCCAGGTGCGTAAGATTGCAGCGTATGTCGACGCGAAAATGCGCGAGATTGCTGAATTACACGGAGGGCGGGTGCCCACGGCCAAGCTCGCTGTGCTGGCGGCAATGACCATTGCCGATGAACTTTTTAAATCTGCGCACCAGCAAAACAAGCTCGCCGAGACAGCGCAAGAAAACTTGGAGAGTCTGACCCAGTTGGTCGACGAACGGGCCGATATGTTTTCGTCTTTGCTCGACCGTGCGGCGGTGCAGCCGGCTGAGCAGCCGGAGGCGGTTTCCGTCGAATGAGGACGCTCGTCGTCCTGCTCGCTTTTTTTTGCGGCTGTTCGCCGCCCCCTTCCTACGACAAAGACGATTGTCCCCTGTATTCTGAGCTTGGCCCGGTGCGTGCTAATCCGGCCGGCGCAATGGGGCGAAACCTAGAGGCGCAATTTACCTTCAAGGTTTGCCCGCCCGAGACTGGTATAGCCGAGATTCGTCGCAAGCGCATTGAACTCAAACAAGCGTTGCTCAAGCTGATGAGCGCCAAGACGACCGATGAGCTTGAGGATCCGCTGCGGATCGAGAAATTGCAGCGGGAAGTTCATCTGCTTGTCAACAAAGAGATCCTCAAAAAAGCCAAGGTCCAGGAAGTATACGTGACCGGCTTTGAAGTGAAGTAGACGCCTGGGGTCTCCAGGCGTTTTGATTCCCCGATAAATATTGCAACTGCGAGTGGACGAGCTATGTTCTCTCTGTGTGTTTTACGGTGAGAGAACTCGATCGGCGCTAGGCGTTGGGAAATAACCCTTCTACTTCGTCGCACAGTCTAGCGGCCTCATCCGGATTATCGCTTTCTGCGATAACGCGGACGATGGGTTCGGTGTTGGAGGCGCGCAAGTGGATCCAGGGACATTCGAGTTGGCCGTTCAAATAAAGCTTAGAGCCGTCGCGGACGGGGTGCACATAGGCGTTCGGATAGCGTTCTAAGAGGCCGGCCAGCGCTGACTGCAATTCTGCGGGGGTGCAGGTGATCTTGCGTTTTTCGATATGATATTTGGGCAGTGTGGCGACTAACTCGGCGATCGATTGATTGGCACGCGCCAGGGCTTCGAGCACTAACGATAGGCCGACAGCCGCGTCGCGGCCCGGATCGATTGCTGTGATAATTACGCCGCCATTGCCCTCCCCGCCAATGACGGCGTTTTCTGTGACCATTTTCTCCACGACATTGACTTCACCGACCGCGGTCAGGAATACCGGACAATCGTTGCGGCTCGCAGCGTCCGAGACGGCTTGAGACGTCGAGAGCGTTGTGACGACCGGGCCGGGGTTGCGGGCGGTGACGGCCTGGACCGCAATCGCGAGAGTCAGATCCTCACCGAGGGCTTCGCCGTCCGAACCGACTAAGGTGACGCGGTCGGCGTCGGGGTCGATCGCAAAGCCGATGGCGCAGGCGTTGTCGCGCACGGCTTGGCCGAGTTGTACTAGATTGGCCGGGACGGGCTCGGGTTCGTGTGCGAAGTCGCCATCGGGTTCGGCGTTAATGAGGGTGGATTCGACGTTGAGGGCGGCCAGGAGATCGGGCAGTAGCAGGGCTCCGGCGCCATTGCAGGGGTCGACAGCGACTTTGAAACGAGCTTGGCGGATGGCCTCGGCGTCGATGTGGGCGAGGATCCGCTCTAAATGCCGCGTTTTGACCTCGTCGGGGTTGAGTGTTTCGATCGCGCCGGTGGTTGTGTGGCGAAACTCGCCCGAATGAAAGAGCGCTTCGACACGTTTACCCTCGGCGGCGTTGAGGAAAATACCGTCGGCACGGATCAGCTTTAGGCCGTTCCAAGGAGCGGGGTTGTGGCTGGCGGTGATGACGATGGCGCCTTGAGCATCTAGCTCGGTGACCATCAGTTTGGCCCCGGGAGTTGAGCATTTACCGAGATCGACGACGCGGCAGCCGGTTCCGCTCAAGGCGGCGGCGGCGACTTTGGCAAAGCCCTTGCCGGAGGGGCGGGTGTCTCGGGCGAGGATAACGGTATCGCCTTGTGTCAGCGTCGTGCCGAAGGCGGCGGCAAAACGGGCGACGACTTCGTCGGTGAGCGATTGGCCGACGAGGCCGCGGATGCCGGAGATGCTGACGATTAGGGGGGATTGATCGAGCATATTTACCTCAAGGTAGTTTTTCGATGATGATGGGGGCTCGGCGGTTGAGGCCAAACCGCTGTGCGGCGTTACCCCCGTTTACTGAGATCTCCAGGAAGTTGGCGCTGCCGATAAGGGCGAGCGGTTCTCCTGTTGCGACGTCGGCATAGGCCTTTTTTATCTTGGAGAGCGCATGGGATCCAAATCGGATGCGCAATGCGCTCTCCCACGGTTCGATATCGCTAGCCGTAATATTGCTCACGAGGTTGCCGAAACAGTCGACATGGATGATTTGGCCTTCGATTTGATCCGGACTTTTGTGGGGGGAGATTTCGTTCAGTCTTATGGGATTAGTAATCGCAGGCCCTATTTCGCTCAGGTCTAACCCATCGCATAGGTGAGCGGCTATGGGGGCAAAAATATCGCGACCGTGGAAGGTGCTGCTTTGTTGTGGGGCACAGAGGTCTTTGCGGTCAATTTCGTGGATTGATCCCTCGGCCCGGTCGAGGATAAAGCTGAAGAGGCCATTGTCCGGTCCGACCCAGGTCTGATCGTCGGCCTTAAAGGCCAAAGGGCGGCGTTGGGTACCTACACCTGGGTCAACGACGGCCAGATGTGTTGTCCCAGGTGGAAATTCACACGCGGCGTGGCGCAGGGTAAATGCGGCGGCGAGTATGTCTTGTGGGGGGATCTGATGCGAGATATCTATTAATTGGGCGGTGGGGGCGACGCGTAGGATTGCCCCTTTCATCGCACCGACATAATAATCGCTATGGCCAAAATCGGTAGTAAGCGTGACGATGGGCATAGCGATGCGGTTTAGCCGGCTTCCTCGGTTGTGGGCGTCGTTCCATCGTCAGTAGCTGTTCCGTCGTCGGGCGCTGTTCCGTCGTCAGTAACTGTCCCGTCGTCAGTAGCTGTTCCATCATCAGTAGCTGTTCCGTCGTCAGTAGCTGTTCCGTCGTCAGTAGCTGTTCCATCA